>Ga0316207_10000500_pt1 | contig 62332 bp, 54 predicted proteins | sample 6weekpyrite_MG_FD_204943 | JGI IMG/M metagenome (GOLD analysis project Ga0316207, IMG submission 204943) | Microbial mat bacterial communities from mineral coupon in-situ incubated in ocean water Damariscotta River, Maine, United States -... | ecosystem: Environmental > Aquatic > Marine >... | reverse complement strand
AGCCTGTCGAAGGAAGCCTGTCGAAAGACAAGCAGCAATTTACAATATTTCCACGTTCATGTTCGACAGGGCTCTCCTGAGCGAAGCCGAAGGGCTCACCACGAACGTGGAAATTCACAAGTGATCTGGTATTTGGAACAGCTATTTAGATCTCGTCCTCCGATATTTTTCCTGGATCCTCGGCCAACTTTAATCGTTCTGGATCTAATTCCCCACAGCTTGCGGTGAAGTTCTATTGTAGGTGCGGCTTCTACCCTTCGGGCACCATGAGCCGCACATGTTCGCCTGAAGGCGAACCTGCTGTTAATACCCTGTATTCCTCATGTCACCTGCAAGCCTGAGTGATATTAGACTTGCGCGTGAGAAAAGACGGAATAAAATAAAGTCGCATTAAAAATTAATGTAAACAGCAGGCCATAAATTTTACGAGGTGAGGCATGAGACAGATCGAGGTTAGTGAACTGGCCATTTACCCAGTTAAATCACTGGGGCAGATAGTCGTGGATACTGTTCAAGTCGGTCGTTTTGGCTTTGATCTGGATCGGCGCTGGATGGTGGTGGATAGCGACAGGCATATGGTTACCCAGCGGAAAAAATCGCGCATGTGCCTGATCCAGCCGAAAGTTAGTGAAAACAGTCTCTGGCTGCAGGCGCCGGATATGCCGGATCTTGAGGTTCTCTATTTACCAGATTCGCCCCGTCGACCGGTGACGGTATGGGAGGATCAGTGCATGGCGCAGGATTGCGGTGATGAGGTGGCCGAATGGTTAAGTCGGTTTCTTGATATGAAATGTCGGCTGGTATTTTTTCCGGAGGATGAAGTTCGTCAGGTGGATCCCGCCTATGCAGAGCCGGGCGATCGCACAGCCTTCAGTGATGGCTTCCCCATTCTGCTTATTTCACAGGCTTCACTGGATGATCTCAATCGACGCCTGGCGACGCCGGTATCCATGCGCCGTTTTCGTCCCAACCTGGTGCTGACAGGTTGTGAAGCTTTTGCTGAGGATAAATGGAAAAAGATCCGCATTGGCGGGATAACGTTTCGGCTTGTGAAGCCGTGCAGTCGTTGTATTGTTCCCAATATCGATCCGGATACGGCGGAAAAGAGCGCGGAGCCGAACCGCACCCTGAGCGGTTTCCGCCGTCATGATAATAAAATATTTTTCGGCCAGAACGTGATTGCCGATAGTCAGGGGAAGCTGGAGTCCGGCATGCCGGTAGAGATTATTGAATAGAAATATAGTCTCAATTGCTGTATTTGAAACACGCTGTATAGTTCAAGGGAATATTCCCGGCAATAAATATTTTTTTACTGTTGTTAACCCGGCAACGGTGAAATATTTTGTCGTCAATATTTTTTGTTTTAACTTTAATCCAGACATAATTATAAAAGTAAAGTTTGTTTTCCCGGCGTAGATTTTGAAATTTCGGGATAAGATGCTATAAATAACCTTGAATACTGCGAGTATGTTCCGGTTTTGTTTCTGATTGGGGTTAAATTAAAGAAATGGCTTGCAGGTTATCAGGCAAATGAAAACAGGAGAATGAATACATGCCTAAGTCAAAGAAAGCGACAGTGATGAAAAGTGCTGCACTGGAAAAACTGGTATCGGGGTCAATGAATAATCTTCAGGTGGCCTGTGATGATGGCGCCAAAGCGGTTGCTACTCGCAGCAGTGAGGCGAAAAAATTACTGGCCGAAAGCAAGCGCATCAGCAAAAAACGTGCAATTCTGATAAGGCGCAAAAAAACCACCGCCCTGAAACTGAAAAAAGTAGCGGACGCGGCTACCCGTAAGGCTCTGCGTGAGGTGGAAAAAGAGCTGACCGCGATAAAGAAAATGACGGATAAGGTGCGAATTGGCAAGAGTGCGTTAGCAGAAGAGCTGAAGGGGCTGAAGGAAAATCAGAGACGCGCAGCCACCTATCTAAAAGTTATTGAGAAAGCCGACAAGATCCTCAATAAACCAAAGAAAAAGAAACGCAGACGGCGGGTAAAGAAAGCCTGAACCCGCATCGGGTAAAAAAGACGGGGTGTTCAGGACCCCGTTTTTTTGCCGTACAAAATAAGAATGTTACTAAATAATAAAACACCAATGATTGATTTCTCGTAATAATCAGGAGAACGAACTGCACCCATTGTGCTAGGGTCTGTTGATCTTTCAGATGTTAGGCTGATTTTGAGAAAATTTTAGTCCTGACAAGGCATTTTTTACGTATCAATGCACTCCATTGATAGTAAAAAATAACGCAGGCAGGGCTAAAATTAGCCAAAATCAGACAATAGATGAAAGATCAACAGACCCTAGGCTGATTCGATAAAAGAAAAAATAAAAGTAATTATAATTATAATAAGGGGCGCCTTGAGTCATGTATGAAAATTATTACGGCCTGGCGGAGAAGCCGTTTTCTTTGCTGCCGGATCCCGAATATCTTTACCTGAGCCGTCACCACCAGAAGGCGCTGACCTTGCTCGAATATGGCATTCTCAACCAGGCAGGCTTCTGTGTTATTAGCGGGCAGGCAGGTTCAGGCAAGACTACGCTGATTCGTTATCTGTTAAACCGGTTTGATAAAGATACGACGGTTGGTCTGCTTTCTAATACCCATGAATCTTTTGAGGAACTACTGGCCTGGATCCTGATGTCTTTCGGTTTACCCTACCAGGATAAAAATAAAACCGAACTCTACCAGCTTTTTACGGATTTTCTGATAGAGCAATATTCAAAAAAACATCATACGGTGCTGATTATTGATGAGGCGCAGAATATGTCGCCTGCGGCGCTGGAAGAACTGCGCATGTTGTCCAACATTAATGCGGACAAGGATCAGTTGCTGCAGATGATCCTGATGGGTCAGCCGGGGCTGTTAAGAAACCTGCAACGACCGGAACTGAAGCAGTTTGCTCAGCGTATCGCCGCTGATTATAAACTTGAAGCGATGAATGAAGACGAAACCTGTGCTTATATTGGTCATCGACTCAGGGTCGCAGGCGCCGAGGCCGATATTTTTGATGAGAGCGCCTGTAAGGCGGTCTATTTTCACAGCCGCGGACTGCCGCGCTTGATCAACCTGCTCTGTGATACGGCGCTGGTATATGGCTATGCGGAAAATATACAGGTGCTTGACAGGCGCATCATCGATGATGTGATAATGGAAAGGGACGCAAATACTATTTTACCCCATTATCATGAGTTGAATGAGGAAGCCGTGTCTGCAGAGACAGAGGATGAGGCGAAAGATTGCATCGCCGAGAAAAATACTGAGCATGAGTTGTCTGTTGAAAGCAAGATGACTTCATGTGGTGAAACAACGGCCTGTGATGAAAAGTTTTCGAGTCCCGAAGTTGTTGCTTCCAGTGATGATAGTGATAGCAAAGCAGATCCAGGTTCAGGCAGTGTTTTGCCTGTGCGCACGGCTTCGGTGACGTCATTGAAACAGGTTGAGCATTTTTCAAAAGCAATGGGGTTGCAAAAAAAAACTGAAAATTGTTATCAGGTTGAAGATAGCGATAAAGAAGACGATGACAGGAACAGGGCAGTGTCGAATGTGATTCCTGTTAACAGTGATATAAAAGAGAGGCTTGAGGATGAACCGGCTGCTGATAACCCTGTCGCCGGCAATAAAAATGACAGGCCTGTTGAAGCTGTTTCACACAGGGGGACCGGCAAGCTGGGTTTTATTATTCTTGGTTTTGCCTTTGGCCTGTTGATGTCGGCGGCCATGTTGATTCTCTCCAAAATGGACAACCTGACCGGCCCTGTGGTGGATGAAAGCAAAATTGTGGGCAAAATGCAGGAAATTGAAAATGAATTTGCCCGCAAGCTACAGGCTATTCAACAACAGCGGGAGGCCGATCTTGAAAAAAACAGGATCATGGCGCAGGAGAAAGAAGTCAGTCGGGCTCAGGCTACAGCCCTTCAGCGTGAACGCGATGCAGCATTAGCTATCGCGAAGGCAAGAGAGGAGCTTCTGCAGGCTAAATTGAAGGCTGAACGAGCGGCGCAGAATGAGCGCCTGGCAAGGGAAAAAGCCTCACTGGCGCAGAAACGTGCACAGGCCGCTGAGCTTGAAGCGAAGTTAATTCAGCAACGGGAAAAGGAAGCGTTATCCGCGGTTTCCATGCTCAGGCGGGAAGGATCTGCTCAGGCGCCTGTTGAGAAAGCAGCTTCAGCGACAATCGAAACGGTTCCTGAACCCTTCCCCATAGAGGAGCCGACGGCTGAACCAGCGCAGATGGTTTTCTCTGCGCCAGATCAGGAAAAACAGTCAGAAAATGATGAAGCAGGCGGTTTCCTGTCCAACCCCTGTGAAGGCCCAACAGCCGTGTTTATATCGACCTGCAAAAAATAAAATCCAGATTCAGGGATGGAATATTGAAATAAGGACTATTGTTATCATTGCCTCGCCAGTTTATTTTTCGAGCAATGCGTTTTGCCTCTGTATTTTCCAGCAATTGTGTATTTTTGGATTCCGCTCAAAATCTTTCGGCAGGGTGGCGCGAGAGATGTTTTCAATTTTCAGTTCAGTCAGGGCGGCATGATCCATTTTGAACTGGCGTCGGTTGTTGGAAAAAATCAGGACACCATTGGCCGTTAACAGGCGACTTGTTTTTTCCAGAAGCATAACATGGTCTCGTTGCACGTCGAAGGTTGAACGCATCCGTTTGGAGCTGGAAAAACTGGGCGGGTCAAGGAAAATCAGATCAAATCTGTATTTTTTAGCCGCCCTGTCGAGCCATTCAATGCAGTCAGCCTGGATGTACGCATGTGCCTGTTCCTCAAAGCCATTCAGGGCCATGTTGCGCCGAGCCCAGTCCAGGTAGGTGCGTGACATATCTACCGTTAAAGTCGATGTGGCGCCGCCTCTGGCGGCATAGACGCTGGCGCTGCCGGTATAGGCAAACAGATTGAGAAAGGATTTTCCTGCCGCCAGCTCACGCAGCAGGCTGCGGGTGATGCGATGATCCAGAAACAGACCGGTGTCGAGATAATTTCTAAAATTAACAAGAAAGCGGTTACCTCCTTCCATGACTTGATGAAAACTCCGGCTGTTTGCCAGTTTTTCGTATTGAGCATGCCCCTTCTGTTGCCGCCGCACCTTCAGAAATAGCTGTTGTTCCGGAATCTCCAGTACCTCGCGGATGACACCGAGGGCGGTCTGCAGACGTTTTTTTGTCTTGCTATCATCGATCTTTCTGGGCGCTTCGTATTCCTGCACATGAATCCAGCGCAGTTCCTCGTTGTCCGCGCTTTGGTAAATATCAATGGCAAGGGCGTATTCCGGGATGTCAGCATCATAAAGACGATAGCAGTGAATCTGCTCTCGCTTGCGCCAGCGGCTAAGGTGCTTGAGGTTTTTGCGCAGGCGGTTAGCCAGCATGCCTGCGCCATTATCGTGGTTTTCCGGGTTCAAGGCAGGGGATGTTCCGTTAGGCAGTTGGATTGATTGGGCTGTCAGTTTAGCGCATTTATCATATTCAGACGAAATAATCATATTAGGAAGAGGCGTAAAAACGCTAGACTATTCGTCGCAGTTATTTAGAATGCGCTGCAACCCTGTTTTATTGCCGCAAGCGGGGAATGGTTGAAGATTAGAAAAATCAGGAGTACGTAAATGCCAAAGGCTGGTGATCTGAAGCGTGGAATGGTGGTTGACATCAACGGCATGCCGCATGTAGTTAAACAGGTGGAAACGAAAAGCCCGTCTTCACGTGGGGCATCGACCCTGTATAAAATTCGTTTCAACAATCTGCAGAACGGACAGAAGCTGGATCAATCCTACAAGGGGGATGATTTGCTCAAAAATGCCGACTGTCTGCGTACCCAGGTGCAGTATTCTTACAAAGATGGTGAGATCTACACCTTCATGAACATGGAGGATTACAGCCAGTACAGCCTGAATAAAGAGGAACTGGATGGCCAGCTGGGTTATCTGAGTGAAGGTCTGGAGGGGATTACGGCTTTGCTGGTGGATGGCAATATTCTGGCGATTGAACTGCCGCAGTCGGTGACTCTGGAAATTATCGAGACGGCGCCGGGTATAAAGGGCGCGACGGCTACCGGGCGCACCAAGCCGGCGAGTTTGTCCACGGGCCTGGAAGTTCAGGTGCCGGAATATCTGGAAAGCGGTGAAGCCATCAAGGTAAACACCAGTACTGGAAAATTTATTTCCCGCGCCTGAGAGACACGGGAAATATGTAATAGTGGTGGTGCTATGTTGTATATTTCATCAAGGATTTCCATTCCCGACAGCGAGATAATTTTTTCTGCCATTCGCGCCCAGGGAGCAGGTGGGCAAAACGTCAACAAGGTGGCTACCGCTATTCACCTGCGCTTTGATATTCGTGCTTCCTCACTGCCCGAATTCTACAAAGAGAGGCTGCTGAAACTTAACCGCCAGTGTATTTCCAAAGATGGTGTGATTGTCATCAAGGCGCAGCAGCATCGGAGCCAGTTGCAAAATCGGGAGGCGGCGTTGAGGCAACTGCAGATGATTATTCAGAGCGTTGCCATGGTGCAAAAAAAACGCAAGCCCAGCCGGCCAACACGCAGCTCGCAGAAAAAACGTCTGGACAGGAAAACAAAACATGGAAAAGTCAAAGCCCTGCGACGAAAAATTATTGAATAGGGGCTTGTTAAGCGTTTAAAGTTTTTACCAGCATGCTATCTGCAAACAGGCGTGTTTAGGTCTATGCTTTATGGGAAATAATCGAGCTTTTTTTTAACCTATATGCCTGAACACGATTTATTTCTGAATCTCAGCCTGGTATGGACACTGGTAGCAATAATACTATTGTCATTTTCCTGGCGTCTTGCCTGCTATGGTAATCGGCTGCGGCACCGCAAGCTTATGATATTTCTGACCCTGGTTGCCTGGGCGTTTATTGCGCTATATCTATGGCAGAGTCGGCAGCCACGGCCCCTGGAGATAAAGGAAGAATATATTCCCTGGATTATCTTACATGGTGTGATTGGTCTGATTGCATTGTTGGGTGCGACGGCACTGGTGTTCGCTCGTCTCTGGCAGGAAAAGGTTCGCAAAAGTGATTTGCACCTGAACCGACATCACAGGCTGTATGGGCGAATTTTTATTACGCTGTGGTTATTTACCCACATTGGTGGGGTGATTAACTACGGGCTGTTTATCTGAATCCGGCAGTATTGTTCTGCATGTGTTTTATTTTTTCAGGGTGAAATAAAAAACAGCGCCCTCATCTGGACTGGCTTCTGCCCATACTTCACCACCATGCCGGTGTATGATGCGTGATACGGTAGCAAGGCCGATGCCTGTGCCCTCGAATTCATCGCCATGCAGTCGCTGGAATGCGCCAAACAGTTTGGCGGCATATTGCATGTCAAAGCCTGCGCCATTGTCCTTGATAAAATAAGCCATTTTCCCGTCTTTCTCGCTTATCCCAAACTCTATGGATGCAGATTGTATTTTGTGGGTATATTTCCAGGCGTTACCCAGCAGATTATCGAAAACAATTTCCAGCAAACGAGCATCGCCCTGTGCCTGAACATTGTCTGAAATTTTCATCGATACCTTATGTTGAGGATAAATATCCTGCAATTTTTTCACAGATTTTTCAGCCAGCAGACTCAGATTGACATCGGTTCGGTTCATCTCGATGCGGGAAACCCGAGATAGGGATAATAAATCATCAATGAGTTCTCCCATGCGTTTGGCGCCCACACATATGCGTTGTAGATAGCTTGTTCCTGTGTCATCAATTTGATTGGCGTAGTCTTCCTGTAGCGCCTGAGAGAAACCGGCAATCGCTCGCAGTGGCGTACGCAGGTCATGCGAAACAGAGTAACTGAAAGCCTCAAGCTCCCTGTTTATACGGGTGAGTTCGCTGGTGCGGTCGGCAACCAGGTCCTCAAGATGGTCGCGGTAATTTTTTAATTCATCTTCGGCATGCTTGCGCTCACTGATATCAATAAAGGTTACTACTGCGCCGATGAGTTCGGTGTCTTTGTGAATCGGATGAGACCAGTACTCGACCGGAAAACTGCTGCCGTTCCTGCGCCAGAGCACTTCATTATCTATGTGTACGCACTGGCCTGAGTGAGCCGCTTTATAGATATGACAGGATTCTGCCGGATAGGCGCGGCCATCCGGATAGGTATGGTGAATCAGTTCATGCATGTCTTTGTCGGTCAGCTCATCATAATTGTCATAACCAAGCAACTGCAAACAGGCAGGATTGGCAAAAGTGCATCGTCCATCTTTGTCTATACCGTAAATAGCCTCGGCAGTCGAATCCATCAGCAGTCGCACCTGATCTTCGCTTTTTTTCAATGCGCCGAAGGCTTCTTCCATATTTCTCTGCATCTGGTTTATCGCGTTGACAACCATGTCAAGTTCATCGGCATTCTCATTTTGTTTATGTGTGCGTGATAAAGTTAATAATTTGCCTGGCTGGTCGATGTTGAGATCGCGGGCAAAGTTGGCAATTGTAAGTAAATGCCGGGTAATCAGCTGGTAAAAAATAAAAAGAATAAAACTGGCGACCAGAAATGTTTTTACCGCATTACTGGCGAGAATGACCCAGAATTTATCCAACAGGCGCTGATACACACCATCCAGACTTGCGCTGACTGTTAATTTGCCAATTTCAAGCTCTTGTCCCCGGTGAGAATACATTAGTGGATATTGACGTGACAGGGTGTTTCTGGATTGCGGTTTGCCTCGGGAAGCCCATATTTTTTCATTGTCCCGAATTTCCAGGTACTGTATGTCACGCAGCTGTGAGATACCTTCTATGTGAGTGTTGATTTCATCAATGTCTGACGTCCACAGGGATTCGCTGATGCTTTTCAGATTGACATCCTCGATTTGTTGTAACTGGTTTTTAATAAAACCAACATCATTCTTGTAATCCCAGTACAACTGTATAGCAGTGGCGAGTATGGTAATGAAGGAACTGAACAGCACCACATAGATGATTAGCCGGCGCGCAATACCGGGCCTGTAGGTGTCTGAGTGTACCTTAGTCATGATTCTGTCTTTGCTCGAATGGTGTCAGGATTTTTTTAAATATGCGTTGATAGCTGCCATCCAGTTTCATGCTACGCAAGCTTGCCGCAAGTTTGGGCACCAGGTTCCGGTGTTTTTTGTGCAGATATACATACATAGTTCGCCTGCCCAGAGGTGGTTCCAGGATTTTTATACTTTTGAGTTTATGTTGTTTGATATAAGCAAGTCCAAGCCAGCGTGAATAGACGATGACATCGGTGCGGTCTTTCAGTAAAAGTTTGAAAAGAAGATCGGCATTTTTAACCTTCGTAAGTTCTACCGTTTCAGTAATATATTGTTCCAGAATTTTCCAGCCGGTGATTATCGCAACTGAGCAGGGCTTCAGGCTTTGCCAGCCGGATATTGGAAAAGATGCGCGTCGGGTAAAGGCGACAAACTCCATGTCCATGATTTTTTCTGGTACCTGGATCAGGTTGGGGTAGATTTCCTGTAGCCCGGCAATGCGTAACAGGTCTCCATCGTCAATTCCGGCATTGGCGTTGAGCAGTGCGCGTTCTGCCGGAAGGCGGACAGATTCCAGATCATAGCCGATCCGGTTCAATGCCTCTTTCACTACGCTGTCAACGAAGCCGGTCTGTTTGTCATTGGATAAGGGATCAATAACAGAGGAATTCAGAACCAGGATTTTGTTGGCCGCGTGTGTGGCAGAAATAGCAGGCAAGCCCCAGCCTGCCAGAACCAGCAGTGCAAGCAGACTCAGCCGATGGCAATAGCTAAGCCTGTCAGCCCCCATGCATTTCTCGCTGGAATAACGGCAAAAATATTTCCTCGTAATCAGTATGATAAATATATAGACCATGGGCCCCTGGACTGCCTGTTTTTGCGGCCGAGCTCATGGTTTCAAGCTTGATTATTTATTCATGTTTTTCAGGCGCCTGAACCTGGACTGAAGCCAGTGTTGTCAATTTTGTCCTCATATCGAGGATCAGTGCGCTGAGGTGGGCTTTGTTGCCATCGGGCAGGGTCGATAAGGACTGGATCCGTGGCACATAGTCATGACTGACATGCAGCACCTCTTCGAGCATATCTTTCAGTATGTTCCGGTTGATACCGAGGTTCTTGCTTAAGCGCAGGACGGCGGCGCTGAAATCAATGGGCTTATCACTGGCATCCAGTTCGCCATAATTACCGAAGGACATGACACTGAGCATGTCGTGGCGGCTGTAGGCACGCATGGGAGTGGGATCGTAAACCGGTGAAAAACAGAGTTGTTCCCCGTACTGAAGCAGTGACAAATTTTCCAGATGCAGATCACCGTTGCCAGTGGCAAAGGACATCAGTAGACGTTTGAGTAGATGTAATTTTGCCTGCATGGGATCGGAGACAATGGCGATGGGCGAGCGATCGATAGCGCGGCCAATGGCGTCATAGCTGCTGCTGTAGTGATGGGTGATGCGGCTGTCGCCCGTGGCCAGGACCGAATACAGGGTTTCCGTAAACAGAGGCTTGCCGTTGTTATCCCGATCATAGCGCTCGATGGCAATTGCCGGCATACCGTTGATTTCTGTAATCCAGTAACGGGGTACGTCGAAGCCGGCTTCACGGTGAAGTTCCAGCGCCAGGGCTTCCAGTTCGACGATCCCGGGATAGGTGTTTTTCTCAAACTTCAACACGATGTCGGTGCGCCCTTCCACTGCGCCACGGGTGGGCAGTCCGATGCGTCCATCCCAGCCATCGCGGGGAATAGAGAGCAACAGTTTTGGAATAGCGCCGCCGACGCTGGGGGTGGGACCCAGCGTTTCGAGCAGGGTTCCGGCGCTGTCATCCAGCCAGATCAGAAATTCCTTGAGGGAAAAACCGAACTCGTTTTTGATCGGGAATAGTTCGGGTGGACGGCTATCGGCGTACCATTCGCGCGCCTGCTCATCATCACTGAAGACATCCAGGTGGCCGATGCCGCCGTGGCCGGAAACCATGAGAATGGCCCAGTCGCTGTCGAAACCCGGTTCCGGCGTCTGATTCTGTTGCGTCAGATAGGAGAGAATCAGCTGGCGCTGGAAGTTGTCCTCACTGGCTGGAGGGATCAGAGTCTGTAACTGGGGCAGGAAATCAAAATAGGGTGAGCGTTTCCAGGCGATGGTGGTGACGCCGACAAAATCTGGTTTATAGAGCACACCCAGCCCTGGCAGGCCACTGTCGATATAGGTCGATTCGTAACTGAAACGGCACTCCGTCGCGGTAACGGTGAAACGACCCATCTTGAGTGGGGCGTTGCCACAGCGGGTCCAGACGACGGCTTCACGATCTGTTTTCATGGCTATATTGCCTACTCGTTATCACCGAAAAAGTTTCTTTCGATAAGTTTTTCCAGCACGGGATCATTGGGACTGAGAGTGATGCGTAAACCGACGACATTGGCCAGTCGCACCAGCGTTGAGAGTCGCACATCATCCGCCTGCTTTAGTTTGGAGAGCGTACTGGCGCCCAGGCCAGCTCTGGCAACCAGGGTTTTCTGATCCAGTCCCTGATTCCGGCCTGCTTCGAGAATTTGCTCAAGCAGTCGGGATAGAACTTCTCGCATAGTTGAAAGTTTCCATAAACAGTAAATATATTTAGAATAATAGATTAATTATCTAATAAGGTAAATTATAGTTTACCTTATAAGGTAAAAAAACGCTTAATTTATAATATATTACTATTTCGGGTAATTTCAAGTGAAGGCGCATTATAATCTGTCTGTGATTAGTGGGTAGTGTGGACGAAGATTAATCCTCCAGGGGTTTCATCTCTGAGGGTTTAATTTCCCGCTGCTTGCAGCGAAATGGCAGGTTGGGCTGAATAAAATGAAGCCCAACAGAATATCGAACCGGGCTCGGTCGGGCGACCGAAGGAAGTGCCTGTGGTGCTTCGTTTCCCATAGAATCCCTTCGGGCGTTTGTTTAAACCTTCAGAATAGAGTGCAAACCAGGAGGGGCAAAACAGAAAGATAATTGTTAGTGTGGCAGGAGTCCGGGGTGTTTGCTAAGAGTAGTAGTGGGGCAAAAAAAAATGATGGCCCGGGAATTATTGTTTTTATCCAATCCCGGTAACCACCACCTTGCGGGTACTCCCCCTGCACCCCCAGTATCGTCACGAGGCGTTTAGTCGCCCTCGTTGATAGTGCGTTCATACTCTCCTCAAGGAAAATATGAATTATTGTTGTTATATGTATAAACAAAGCAAACCTCATGCCACAAAAAATAATGTTATAAAATATAATAACTTACGAGATTATCACGGGTATGATTGGATACTGCTTGAGCAAACTGTAAGAAACCCCGACAAGGTGTATTTTTATTAATGGGCGGAAACGCCTTAACTGATTGTTTATAAAGAGTTTATTTTTAAATTTTCAAGACAGGGCAAGTGTCGGTGATTTTGGGGAGAAGTTAAAGATTCCGACATGCAGGGGCAGTTTTTTTAGCAAAAAGAATTCAGGGGCGGTGTGAAGATCGATGGCAGTATGCCCGCGCATGCTACTGTAGGGTAGAAGGCGAAGCTGCAGGTAACATCCCGTAGCTTGCAGTGGGGTAGTTTATTTCAGTCGCCCCATGTTGGCTGCGATGGAAAGCCTAAGTCCGGCAGACGTCCGGGTTTCGGCGTGGTCTCACAAGCTTGCAATGCGAGGTTCGGTTTTTGCAGCGCAGAAAGAGAATGACAAAACCGGAACCCGCCAGCAGTGTACCGGAGACGATGGCCATAAAGGAGCTAACGGTACTGACGGCAGCGATACCGCCTGCTATGTACAGCAGGGGTAATGTTTCATATACAGGTTTGGCTAACATGACAGTTACCTCACTGATCAGATTGGCGTTCCTTACTGCGTATTTCCTTAGTCTGAAACCTTATCAGCTTTGCAGGGAAACAGGAACTGCCACCAGGGTGTTAATATTTAGTGTATGCAACCATTAATATCTGTCAATACCCGTAAACAATTGTTACAACTTTATCGGCGGATGCTTGTAGAGCTCCGGGGCGATGTACTCGTTGCGCGGGAATTGCAGCACAAGCCATTGAAATCAAAGCAGATCATGCTCATGGCAAGCGGCAAGGCTGCGGCATCGATGACAAGGGGAGCGGTGCAGGTGCTGGGGGATCGTATTGTCGATGCACGGGTGATCACAAAAGTGGGCCATTGCGATGGGCTGGAGCAGGATACCGGTATTCGCTGTCTGCAAGCCGGGCACCCCTTGCCTGATGAGCATAGTCTGATAGCGGGAGAAGAACTTGTCGAATGGCTTTCCAGTTTATCGGCAGAAGTTAGCCTGCTGGTGTTGACTTCAGGAGGAAGCTCGACGCTGGTCGAAATGCTGCCGCAGGCAACTTCACTTGAGGATCTGCTGCGTCTGAATCAGTGGTTGCTTGGCAGTGGCCTGGATATTCATGCCATGAATCGGATTCGCCAGTCGGTGTCCTGTATCAAGGGTGGCGGGCTGCTGGCCTGTGTGCCGCCAACGGTTCCTGTTGAACATTTGATCGTTTCCGATGTGCCCGGCGATGATCCGGCGATTGTTGGTTCGGGACTGTTTGTCGCCACTACGGCGCCGGATACTGAAAAGGAACAAGAGACGTTGCCTGACTGGGTTCAGGCCATGCAGCAGGCGGCCATGTCCTGTCGTCGTGCGTTTGAGGCAGAAAAACGCTCGTTCAGCCGCCAGATTACTCAGCGGATCATCGCCAGCAATACAATGGCCTGTCAGCGGGCGGCAGAGATCGCTGCCAAAATGGGTATGGATGTCCATTTACATGCGCAACTGCTCGAAGGGGCGGCGGTGGCGCAGGGGCGGGTTATTGCGCACTATCTGCGTGAGCAGGCCGAAGCCGGTCTGCATATCTGGGGTGGAGAAACGACCGTCGTGTTGCCGGTGCAACCGGGGCGGGGTGGACGCAATCAGCATCTGGCGCTGGCGGCGGCGCTGGAACTGGCGGGAACAGCCGGGATTAGCCTGCTGGCCGTGGGCACCGATGGCAGTGACGGACCAACGGAAGACGCGGGCGCCATTGTCGATGGCGACACACTCCGGCGTGGTGAGGCTGAAGGGCTGGATGCCCGACTGGCGCTGCAACAGGCGGACGCCGGCCATTTTCTGGAAGCGGCAGGCGATCTGGTCAGCACCGGCGTGACAGGCACTAATGTCATGGATGTCGTGCTGGCATTCAAACAGGGCTGAAAAGCAGGTGGCCGGGAGCCTGTCCGAGAATAGAGAAGCCGTTGCGGAAAAGTTGAATTTGGTTGGATTTCCTCACTATTTTCGTTAAATATGCTCAATATTCGCCTAAAATCATCTTCTTCCTTGCTATGGCCCTATTCCTGGACAGGTTCCTGGGTGCTACGAACTCGGCTCCAAGTCTGTTAGTATTTTGCTATGTCGGAAGAACACGATTTCTATCCTCAGGCCAGAGTGTGTCTGCTCAGCCGTGATGCGGACATCAAGGTTGCCCAGACTCATGCAACGGCTGAGCGCTGGCGCAGGGGAGAGTTTATCCTGGGGGAGTCGGGTGTTGCGTTTATCGGTGAGCCCGGTCGGCCGGATAAACCCCAACTGGTAGATAAACGTGATTTGCCGAAGCGTGGCATGCAGAGCAAGCAAGCGCGCGCCGCCTTCATCCATGCTCTCTGCCATATCGAGTTCAACGCCATCAATCTTGCATGGGATGCGGCTTACCGCTTTCGTGGACTGCCGACGGCCTTTTATTCCGACTGGATTCAGATTGCAGATGAAGAGGCGCACCATTTCACCCTGCTGCGCGATTACCTGAAAACCCAGGGTTATGACTATGGTGATTTCAGCGCCCACGATGGGTTGTGGAAAATGGCGCTGCAGACAGCCCATGATCCGCTGGTGCGCATGGCGCTGGTGCCACGGGTGCTGGAAGCGCGGGGTCTGGATGTCACACCCGGTATCATGATGCGTTTTCGTGATGCGGGTTATCAGGAGGTGGTCGATATCCTTGAAATTATTCAACGCGAGGAGGTTGGCCACGTCGAAACAGGCTCACGCTGGTTTCATTACCTCTGTGAACAGCGTGGTCTGGACTCAGAAACGGTTTTTCGTGAACTGCTGGAAGAATATATGAAAGGTCACGTCAAAGGTCTTATCGATCGGGACGCACGCCGGCGGGCCGGTTTTTCGGAGCAGGAACTCGATTATCTCGACGGTACGGGTTGATACGCATGTCTCGATTTATCTATTTTCTGGCCCTGCTGGTTTTTTTTAACAGCACGAGTGCCGACACAGCGGGTGATCAGGCGGGGGATCGAAACGCTACCGTGCTGATCTTTGCCGAATATGAAAAAGACGTGGAACCCTATCAGACCCGTGTGATCGTGACGCCTGATTATATGCGTTTTGATGATGGTGAAGGTTCGCCTGATTTTATTCTCTTCGATCGCAGGGCCAATATTATTTTTAATGTCAACAGTGATGATCGGACCGTCATGTCGGTTGCGCCGCAGCAGGTGAAGGTGGCGCCGCCGTTTGAACTGAAACAGGGGGTGCAGAAACTTAGTAGCGTGAGTGACGCGCCGACCATTGCCGGTATTCAACCGCAGCATTATGTTTTCACTACCAACCAGCAGCACTGCTACGATGTGGTTTCTGTAGATGGCCTGTTTAATGATGTGCTGGTTGCGACCCGTGCCTTTAATGCAATTATCGCCAGTCACAATGCCGCCACGCTGGAAACGCTGCCTGCCGATCAGCAGGATCCCTGTGAGCTGTCACGCAGTATTTTTTCCTACAATCGTCATCTGCAGTTTGGTTTTCCGGTACAGGAATGGGACAACCGGGGCAGGGGGCGTGCGCTGATGGATTTCAGAGAAAATGTTTTACTGGATAAAAAGCTGTTTCTTCTGCCGAAGGGTTACAGGCAGTTTTCGATCATGGATTTTCGTGAAGGAAGAGTTCGTTTAGACGAATGATCGTTTAATTTCTCAGGCTTTCATTCCCCGCTGCTTGCGGCGAAACGGAAGGTTGGGCTGAATAAAATGAAGCCCAACAGAATATCGAATGGGGCTATGTTGGGCGACCGAAGGAAGTGCCTGTGGTGCTTCGTTTCCGATAGAATCCCTTCGGGCTTGATTATGGATTTCCTGAACCTGCTTCGCAGGATTTTGGTCTCACTCAGCCCAACCTGTAATTAATACCCCGCCCGCTTGCGGCGGGGTAGTTTATTTCAGGCCTTATACGTTCTCCAGCACGCATTGACCGTTCTCACACACCAGCACGCTGCCCTGCGTATACCAGTCGCCGAGTACGATGCGCTGTACATTCTGCTTATTGATTTTCAGCTCATGGACAGCAGGGCGGTGGGTATGACCGTGGATTAGCCGCGTTACCGAATGGACGGAAAACATGCGTTCGACTTCGGCCTGATTTACGTCCATGATATTTTCGGCCTTGTTGCCGGTTTCGGTTTTGCTGATCTCGCGAAACTGTTTTGCCAGCGCCAGCCGTTCCGCCGGTGATTTCGCCAGTACTTCATTCTGCCACTGAGGATTGCGCACCATGGCGCGGAATTTCATATATTCCAGATCGTCGGTGCACAGGGTATCGCCATGCATCAGCAGGGTCGGAATGCCGTCCAGGTCGATCTTGCCGGGATCGTCCAGCAGGGTTGCACCGCAAAGCTGCATCAGTTGCTGGCCCATGAAAAAGTCGCGATTGCCGTGCATGAGAAAAAGCGGCACGCCGCTGTCAGTAAGGGCTTTCATGGCGGCGATGGCCGGCTGGTAGTCCGGCAGGATCATGTCGTCGCCGAGCCAGACCTCGAACAGATCGCCGAGGATGTAAACGGCACTGGCCTGGCGTGCCCGGGTTTCCAGAAAATGGATAAACAGGCGTGTGGTTTCGGGTCGATCGGCGGCGAGGTGCAGATCAGAAACAAACAGGCTGGGCACGGCTGGTTATTCTTCAACCTCGACGCTTTCAATAAGCACGTCTTCAGTCGGCACGTCCTGATGATAGCCGGCATTACCGGTGGGCACGGCCCTGATTTTTTCCACTACATCCATGCCATCCACAACTTTGCCGAATACACAGTAGCCCCAGCCCTGTGCGTTCGGGGCGGTGTGATCAAGGAAGGTATTGTCGGCGACATTGATAAAGAACTGCGCGGTGGCGGAATGCGGGTCCTGGGTGCGCGCCATGGCGATGCTGCCCTCAACGTTGCTCAGGCCGTTGTCGGCTTCGTTTTCGATCGGCGCGCGGGTTTCCTTTTCAACCATGCCGGGCTGCATGCCGCCGCCCTGGATCATGAAGTTGCTGATCACACGATGAAAGATGGTGCCGTCATAAAATCCGTCGCGGGCATACTGAAGAAAGTTGGCGGCAGTGTTTGGCGCTTTTTCGCTATCCAGTTCGATAACGATAGTCCCCATGCTGGTGTTGAGTTTGATCATATTCCTGTCCTGTTATTGTATGGTGGGAGCGCCCGGTGCGGAAACGGCTTGCGGATTCAGCAGGCTCATGCTCTTGATGATGACCGGCTGCTGTGGCGCATCGGAGGGGAAAGACCCGCCGGGGCCGGTTGACACACTGCGAATGCGATTGACCACATCCATGCCCTTGATGACCCTGCCGAACACGGTATAGCCCCAGCCGCGGGGCGATTTGCTGGTAAAGTCGAGAAAGTTATTGTCTTTCACATTGATAAAAAACTGTGCTGTGGCCGAGTGGGGATCCATAGTGCGGGCCATGGCAATGGTGCCTTTTTTGTTGCTCAGGCCGTTATCGGCTTCGTTTTCAATCGGCGCCCGGGTCGGCTTGCGCTGGTAGTCAGCGGTGAAACCGCCGCCCTGAATCATGAAATTGCTGATCACGCGGTGGAAAATAGTGTCGCTGTAAAATCCGTCTTTGACATAGGTAAGAAAATTTTCAACCGTTTTGGGGGCTTTGTCCGGTTCCAGTAGAACGATAAAATCGCCCATACTGGTTTCAATTTTCACCTGTGGCGCTTCAGCGGCGGCGCTGTTGATCATTGAACCCAGCAGGCTGAAACCGAGCAGACAGCCGATGGCAAGTCGTAATAGCATGATTCTTTTCCCGTCAAATTTGAAAAGCCGCCATAATATCGACTTTCCGGCACAGGCGGAAGCACCTTTTGTGTCTCTTTTGAGACTGGGAGCGGATTCCGTTAACCTACGCACATTTACGCGCCGAGCGGGGACCCCGCGCCCGGTTACCTTACATTGACTCCGGCACGGGTTCTCGGCACGGGTTCCCGGCATTGATTACGGTATAGCAGGCAACCAGCCTATGTTGACAATTCATAACAATCTGAGCAAACAGAAAGAAATTTTCAAGCCCATCGATCCGAAAAACGTGCGCATGTATGTCTGTGGCATGACCGTATATGACATGTGCCACATCGGTCATGCCAGGGTGCTGGTGGTGTTCGACGTGGTTTACCGTTATCTGTGCGAAATTTACGGCAGGGAGCATGTCACCTACATTCGTAATATCACTGATATCGATGACAAGATCATTGCCCGCGCGAAGGAAAACGGTGAGGATTTCAATCACCTGACCGGGCGTTTTATTGATGAAATGCTCAGAGATACGGCTGCACTGAATGTTTTGCCGCCAAACGAGGAACCGCGTGCGACCCTGCATATGCGGGAAATCATCGACATGATCCAGGCCCTGGTGGAGAAGGGCTATGCCTATGCGGCGGACAACGGCGATGTCTATTATGATGTCAGCAAGTTTGCGCATTATGGCCGGCTCTCGGGCAAGCATATCGAGGACCTGCGCTCAGGTGAGCGGGTGGCGGTGGATGAGGCCAAGGATGATCCGCTGGACTTCGTCCTCTGGAAAGCCGCCAAGCCGGAGGAACCGAGCTGGGATTCGCCCTGGGGTCGTGGTCGGCCGGGCTGGCATATCGAATGCTCGGCCATGTCCACCTGCTGCCTGGGCAACCATTTCGATATCCACGGTGGCGGCATGGATCTGCAGTTTCCCCATCACGAAAACGAAATCGCCCAGTCTGAGGCGGCTACCGGCGAGAAATTCGCCAATGTCTGGATGCACAATGGTTTTGTGCGCGTGGACGAGGAAAAAATGTCCAAGTCGCTGGGCAATTTTTTTACCATTCGTGAAGTGCTGGAAAAATATGCGCCGGAAGTGCTGCGTTATTTCATCCTTACCAGCCATTACCGCAGCCCGCTGAACTATTCCGATCAGCATCTGGACAATGCCAGAGCAGCGCTGACGACGCTTTACACCGCTCTGCGCGGGATGAACCTGTCTGCAGATGTGGCGCTGGATGAGGCTTATGAGGGCCGTTTCCGGCAGGCCATGAACGATGATTTCAATACTCCCGAAGCGCTGGCGGTGTTGTTTGAGCTGGCAAAGGAAGTGAATAAACTGCGGCAGACGGATGAGGCGGCGGCGACCGTCATGGCCGTGACCCTGCACCGGCTGGCCGAGCTGCTGGGCCTGTTGCAAAATGATGCCGAGGCCTGGCTGCAGGGCGGCAACGCCGGGGATGATGCCGGTGATGGGCTTGCTGCATCGGAAATCGAAAAGCTTGTTCAGCAGCGCACCGCGGCCCGCGCCGGCAGGGACTGGGCGGAAAGCGATCGTATCCGTGATCTGCTGCTTGAGCAGGGGGTTGTTCTGGAAGACGGCGCCGAGGGCACCCGCTGGCGACGAAAATAAATAAAAGCTCCAGATCGCTATCTACTTTGCAGTATGGTTTTAAATCCTGCACATTAATAATATCTGGACACCCGTTTGGAACTTTAATTTTAATCGCTAACGATAGTCGCCACTACGTAGGCTGGGGAATGCATTACGCTCTCGCCCAGTGTGGCGCGAATGATCCCGCCTGTTGATTTATAGTTAAGCCTCGCCCCGCCGCGATAGTGTTTCTGGGGCAGCAGGATGCGGCGTTCGAGTTTGAGCACGGCAATCGGCGGGAAAACGAGGCTGCCAAACGCCTGCTCGGATGCCTCGGTCTGTATCGTGGTGGCTGCGGGCTGGCCGGGAATAATTTCGATGCCAAAATGAAACTGGTTATGCTGATCCTCTTTTTTCCAGCGCACCAGTCCGGCCATGATGGTGATACCGCTGGGGGTAGCGTCAAGCAGGGCGACCACATCGCCAATCATCATGTCTTCGGCAACAGCAGCGGGCAGGCTGGAAATGCGTCGCCCCGAATTGCTTTCATTGAGCACACGACAGGAATGGGTTGAGGATTCCAGCCGTTCATCTTCGACATCATGCACTTCGATGCCTGCGTGCGTTTCCCGAGCGATAATTTTTTTCAGCAATTCCGTTTTTTCGCAGGCGTAGAGGATGTTTTTTATGCCGGCTATGAGGTGGATGTCCTGGTGCGTCTGGCGTCGGGGTTCCCTGCGGCGCAAATTATTGCTTAGATGCATGACCAGAGAGGTGGTCAGGCGTTTTTTCTGCTCTTCTGCCAGCGAAGTCTCATGCCTGCTCTGCTCGTCTGACCACAGCTTCATTTCTTCTACGGCCGATGAAATATTGATTTGGCGCAGGAAGGACGTGTGTTTGATTGCAGTCGGTTTTTTGCTGAAAACCGGCGGTTTGTCACTGGCGAGATCAATAAGCTGTATCGGTGAATTCGGCATTTTCTCATCCAGCGGCAGAATCTCACAGGTAGTGGCAAAGCGTTCCGCCAGTACATAGTATTCATATAATTCGATCGGGTTGATGTGGTAGGGATCGGTCAGCACCAGCAGCATGATTTGTTTGAACAGATTGCCAATCTGTGGCGCCGACTGATAGCCGGGCAGGTTTTTGACCGGTGATTCCAGGACGCCGTTTTCTTCGGCATAGCTGTAGAGCTGATAAAGTTCCAGATAACAGAGCGGCGGGATATCCCTGTGCGCGCGAAAGGCGTAGAGCATGGTCAGGCTGATGAGCTCGATTGCCCGATAAATGCAGGCCAGCAGCAACGGATTTCGGCGCAGGCGCTGGCGGCGTTCAAACTGATCCCTGATGATAATTTTATAACCCGCAGCAAGATCGAGATACAGCTGCATGATGGCCTGCGCTATCGCATGCCGTTTTTCAGCCGCGACCGGCAGCATGTTCAGGCGAATTTCATCATAGCCGGCCAGAATATCCTCATAGGCGGCAAAGTAGATTTCCAGCAGGCGCAGGCGCTCGGCGTCACTGAGCGGGGTGCTGTTGAAGGCGACCAGCGCCTGTTCGAGTTGCGAAACGGTTTCCTGCACATCCATGGTAGGCAGCGAGGCAATCCAGTGCTGTAACCGTTTCGGACTCAGTTCCACAGGGGAACCCGTCCTGGTTTGTTGAGAGGGGGTTGTCAGTAGTAAGGTATCCACAGTACAGCTTCGGCTTTCTGATTCATGCAGGCAGGTGGTTGCCTGTATTCGTATCGGCGCTTGCCAGGCGTGACTTAAGTCTAAATAGCCTTAGCAAAATAAGCTGTTTTTGTAGGGGGGAGCGTTTCAGCAACGGCGTTCGGCAGCTTCGAGGGTGTTCTGGAGCAGGGTAGCGACGGTCATGGGGCCTACGCCGCCGGGAACCGGGGTGATCCAGCCCGCCCGTTCGCAGGCGGTATCAAACTCGATATCCCCGATCAACTTGCCATCCTCGGTGCGGTTAATGCCGACGTCGATAACGGTGGCGCCCGGCTTGATCCACTCGCCTTTGACAATGCCCGGCTTTCCCACAGCAACAATAAGGATTTCAGCCTGACGCACTTTAGCGGCCAGATCCCGGGTGAAACGGTGGCAGGTAGTGACCGTACAGCCGGCCAGCAATAATTCCAGTCCCATCGGCCGACCAACGATATTTGAAGCGCCGACAATGACCGCATCCCGGCCGCGCAGGGGTTCGCCGGTGCTTTCCAGCAGAGTGATGACCCCGCGTGGTGTGCAGGGACGCAGCGTTGGCATGCGCAGGGCCAGGCGACCGATATTATAGGGATGGAAGCCGTCCACATCCTTATCGGGGTGGATGCGTTCGATGACGGTTTCGGCGTTGATGTGTTCCGGCAGGGGCAGCTGCACCAGAATGCCATCGACGCTGGCGTCGGCATTGAGCGCGTTAATCAGCTCAAGCAGCGCGTCCTGTGTGGTGTCGGCAGGCAGATCGTGAGCCACAGAGGTAATACCCGTTTCCTCGCAGGCCTTGCGCTTGTTGCGCACATAGACCTCGGAGGCGGGATCCTGGCCGACCAGAATCACCGCGAGTTCCGGGGCACGTTGACCCTGCTGTAGACGCTTCTCAACTTGCAGTCTGATATCGTAGCGTAAGCCAGCGGCAATCGCCTTGCCATCGATAATGTTGGCAGTCATATTTTGTGTCATAATTCCAGCTAATGAAAACTGGCAAGGTTACAGCCTGAACAGGTTTCCGCCAAGTGTCTTTTGTCGGATTGACGGCCGAATCACTTGGGCGTAGAATCGCCGCCTTCCTGCCAGAGGGCGGGTTTTGGGTGATAAGCCCAAATTCGGGGTATAGCGCAGTCTGGTAGCGCGCCTGCTTTGGGAGCAGGATGTCGGGAGTTCGAATCTCTCTACCCCGACCATATGATAGTTTCTGGTTTCTAGTTGCTGGTGGCTGGGACGGGAATAGAGAAAGCGCCTGTAGCTCATCTGGATAGAGCATCGGCCTTCTAAGCCGAGGGTAGCAGGTTCGAGTCCTGCCAGGCGCGCCAGTTTTGAAGAGTGAAGGTTTGCGTAGCAAATGCAGGGCAGTACGGGGAGCCGCTTTTCCTCGCCACTCGTCCCTAGCCACTCGATACTGTTTTTAATGGTGATTGTAGCTCAGTTGGTAGAGCCCTGGATTGTGATTCCAGTCGTCGTGGGTTCGAGTCCCATCAGTCACCCCATTTTTAGCGCTTAAAGTAATTATTAAGCACAGTAAGATATGGGCCTTTAGCTCAGTTGGTAGAGCAGGAGACTCTTAATCTCTTGGTCGTGAGTTCGAGTCTCACAGGGCCCACCATACGAAATAAAGGGTTAGTAGTTAATGGCTACTAACCCTTTTCTTTTTTGGGATGCTCCCGGGATATTCGGGATTTTCCTGCCTTCGACTTCTCTTTAGAATAAAACTCTATCAATCAATGTGCGTTAGCGCTTGAAGCGCCTGTGCATGGAAAAAGATTGTCCCCCAGTTTGCAGTAAAAACAGCCGCTGTTATTCTGGCTTAAGGAATAACATACTGGCTTATCAGCAGAAAAGACTGATAATAATCATTAGATATTTGTGATGGCCTGGTTGCACTAACCAGAATCACGTCTAATAAGGTATCTATATGAATGACGATCTTACATGGCGTTTCGATATTGCGGTCATCGAATGGTTGATCGTCCTCGCTATGCTGGTCATTCTGGCTGTTGTGGGTGCTATGGTTACACGTCGCTCACTTAAAGCATTTCGACAGTTGAATGGTCAGTCAGGTGAGCTAGTTTCGGAATCAGAAAGCTGGCACAGCAAAAGTGCAAAAACAGTCTTCGAATTGCTCGAAACGAGCGCGAACGGACTATCAAAAAAAGAGGCAGGTAACAGGCTTGCCAAACATGGACTGAATCGGCTTCCCGAGTCGAAGACGCGCGCTCCGTTGATACGGTTTTTCTACCAATTCCATAATGTACTGATCTATGTGTTGATTGCTGCGAGTGCGGTTACAGCAATGCTGGGGCACTGGGTCGATGCCAGTGTGATCCTGGCTGTGGTTTTTATTAATGCTGTGATCGGCTTTGTGCAGGAAGGCAAGGCTGAAAATGCGTTGAAAGCAATACGGCAGATGCTTTCTCCGAATGCAATGGTGATGCGTGATGGCCGACAAATCACTATTCAGGCCGAAGAACTGGCGCCCGGTGATATCGTCCTGTTGCAATCAGGCGATAAAGTCCCGGCAGACCTGCGCCTGTTCCGCACCAAGGGGCTGCAAATTCAGGAGTCGGTGCTGACAGGTGAGTCGATGGCGGTAGAAAAAATCACCGATCCTGTCGCCCCGGAGGCGGTAATCGGCGATCGCCGCTGCATGGCCTATTCAGGCACCCTTGTTACCCATGGTCAGGCTAGCGGTATCGTGGTTGCGACCGGTGTACAAACCGAGATTGGTCGCATCAGTACCCTGGTATCGGAAGTAGAGTCAGTGACGACCCCATTGTTACGCCAGATGGCCCAGTTTGGCCGTTGGCTTACGCTGGCCATTTTGGCTATTGCCATTATTACCTTCGTTTTCGGTTCGCTGGTTCGAGATTATGCGGCCGCTGAAATGTTTCTTGCTGCTGTTAGCCTGGCGGTGGCCGCGATTCCCGAAGGCTTACCCGCCATTATGACTATTACGCTGGCTATTGGTGTACAACGTATGGCCCGGCGTAATGCCATTATCCGCAGACTACCGGCGGTCGAGACCCTGGGGGCGGTAACCGTTATTTGCTCGGATAAAACCGGCACCCTGACGCGCAATGAAATGACCGTGCGCACGATTGTTGCCGCCGCCAATCTGTTTAGGCTGGATGGCACGGGCTACGATCCCCATGGCGCCATATCGTCGGCGAACAGGGATGTAGCGCCGCAGGAGCAGCCGCTTCTGCAACAGGTGGTGCGGGCGGCGGTGCTTTGTAATGATGCCTCACTGGAACATAATAACAGTGAATGGCTTGTCCATGGCGACCCGATGGAAGGGGCGTTGTTAGTCGCAGGTTTAAAGGCCGGGCTGGATATTGAGGCTGAGACTAAACAATACCCGCGCACCGACCTGATCCCTTTTGAATCAGAGCATCGTTTTATGGCGACGCTCCATCACAGTCATACTGGTGAGGCTTTCATCTTTCTCAAAGGTGCGCCTGAACGTGTACTGGAGATGTGCGCTCAGCAGAGAACAGTTGATGGTGAACAGCCGCTGGATAGAGATTACTGGTTGAGCTGTATTGATGAAATGGCGCAGCAGGGTCAGCGAGTATTGGCGATTGCGGTTAAGCGGGTAAGTGATGAGCAGATGGAGCTAAGGTTCAGTGATGTTGAAAATGACCTGACAATGCTGGGTCTGTTTGGTTTTCTCGATCCACCTCGCGAGGAAGCGATTGAGGCGGTACAGGCCTGTGACAGGGCAGGTATTCGGGTGAAAATGATCACCGGCGATCACGGCGCCACCGCGCGCGCTATCGCTCGGCAACTGCAGCTTGTTAATGCCGATGATGTGCTCACCGGGCAGGACCTTGATGCAATGAGTGAGGATGAGTTGCGCCAACGCGTGCAAGACGTTGATGTGTATGCGCGGGTCAACCCCGAACACAAGCTGCTTTTGGTCAGGTTGATGCAGGAACAGGGTTTGATCGTGGCCATGACGGGAGACGGCGTAAACGATGCTCCGGCCTTAAAACGCGCCGATGTAGGCACCGCCATGGGTCGCAACGGCACAGAAGCGGCCAAAGAAGCCGCCGAAATGGTACTGGCCGATGATAATTTTTCCTCTATTGCTCACGCCGTGGAAGAAGGACGCACGGTTTACGATAACCTCAAGAAAGCCATCCTCTTTATTTTACCGACCAATGGCGGTGAGGCGCTGATTATTCTTGCCGCCATCCTGCTTGGTTTTCATCAGATGCCATTAACCCCCGTGCAGATTCTCTGGGTGAATATGGTGACAGCGGTTACCCTGGCGCTGTCGCTGGCATTTGAACCGCCGGAGAAGAATGTTATGCGGCGTCCACCACGCGATAGCCATGAGCCGATACTTTCAGTCTACCTTCTTTGGCGTGTTAGCTTTGTCTCCGTTATTCTTATGAGCGGAACCTTTGGCCTTTTTATCTGGGATATGACGCAAGATGTCAGCATTGAGCATGCGCGCACAGTCGCGGTGAATGCACTGGTGATGTTCGAGATATTTTATTTATTCAATTCTCGTTATATCACAGACTCGGTATTTAACCGGGCAGGATTAACAGGCAACCGCTATGTGCTCATTGCCATTGCTGTACTCATCACCTTCCAGCTTGGTTTTACCTACCTTGCGCCAATGCAGTCCTTGTTTGGCACCGAGGCAATCGATTTCAATATATGGTTGCGTATTCTGTTCGTTTCTTCTTTGGTGCTGTTTCTGGTTGAGTTGGAGAAGTTTTTTGTGCGGCGGTTGAATCGTAATCGTATGGAGCGAGATAGATAGCGGCGAACAGAGACAGGCAACAAAAACAGGAGGCAAGTATGAAACCCAGAATAAGTATGATTACTTTAGGGGTTAAAGATTTAGAGCGGTCTGTAAAATTTTATAAAGAAGGATTGGGGTTCCCGAAAATGGAATCGCCGCCTGAAGTCGCATTCTTTCCTCTCAATGGCAGCTGGTTAGGTTTGTACGGTCGAGAATCTCTTGCCGAGGATGCATCCGTTTCATCAGAAGGTAATGGATTTAATGGCTTTGCGCTTGCACATAACGTATCGTCAGAAACCGAAGTAGATCAAATAATTGAGCAAGCCCTGTCCGCTGGCGCAAGACTTTCTAAAGCGGCCCGGAAAACGTCCTGGGGCGGATACTCGGGCTACTTTAAAGACCCGGATGGCCACCTCTGGGAAGTAGCCTGCAATCCTTTTTTCTGGGTTGGTCCCAAAGATGAAGCGGCTTAGGATTATGCGTACCGTTGATCGAAAGCAGCGTTTAAAGTTTGCTTCTCGCGAGTCGCTGATGAGCCATGTGCAAAGCGTGGGGCTGCGTGCTGTTCTATTTGCCCTGCTATGGTGGATGCTCACTGATGGTGCTGTGGATTCATGGCTGGTTGGCGCGCCGGTGGTGCTGTGTGCGGCGCTGATCAGTGTGCTGCTGCTGCCGGCTTTTTCCTGCTCCTTAACGGGGATCGTACGCTTTGTCCCGTTTTTTCTCTGGCGTTCCCTGGATGGCGGAGTGGATGTGGCCAGACGGGCACTGCATCCCCGGCTACCGATCTCGCCGGCATTGTTTGGCTACCGGTGGCGATTGCCGCCGGGCCTGCCGCGAGTGTTCATGGCGAATACGGTCAGCCTGCTGCCGGGCACATTGAGCGCCGAGTTTGATGAGAAGCATCTGCACGTCCATGTGCTCGATGAGACCACTGCTTTCGCCGAGGCACTGGAAGTGCTGGAGCAGAAGGTGGCCGGAGTGTTTGGACTCGAGCTGGTGGCAAAAGACAACGACTGACTGTCGTCTAAACAGCGTTCGGGTTAGTTAAGATGAATCATCCGGGTTATTGAGGAGTAAATGAGCATGCAGGCCTTGTATCTGGGGATGGCGTTATTGCTCCTGTTGACGCTGATAGCAGGGCTGTGGCGAGTCCTGCGCGGTCCGACACCTGCGGACCGCATGCTCGCCGCGCAGTTGTTCGGTACTACTGCAGTAGCCTGTGTGCTGCTGCTGGCGCAGGCGTTTGAACACCCGCCGTTGCGTGATGTGGCACTGGTATTTGCGCTGCTGGCGGCGGTAACCGCCGTTGCCTTTGTACGGCGTGCCTGGGGAGGCGGGGAACAGAAACATGTCGATGACTGAAATTCTCACTTCTCTGTTATTAACTGCCGGGGCGGTATTCTTTCTGGCGGGGACCGTTGGTCTGTTGCGCTTTCCTGACGTGTATACCCGTCTGCACGCGCTGACCAAGGCTGATAACGTCGGTCTGGGGCTTATGGTGGCCGGACTCGCTCTGCAGGCGGAGTCCTGGGCTGTGGTGGGCAAGCTATTGCTGATCTGGTTGTTAGTGCTGCTTGCGGGCGCCAGTGTCGCCCATCTGGTGGCCGCAGCGGCGCGGCAAAGAGGCATCAAGCTGTGGAAACGATAACCGTGTTGCAATGGGCGTTTGACGCCCTGCTTGGAGCCGCTTTATTGGGGCTGGCCTGGTGGCTGCTGGACAGCGCGGAATTGTTCAGGGCCATTGTGCTGTTTATTGCCTTTGGGTTGTTGATGGCGCTGGCCTGGGTGCGGCTCGATGCACCGGATGTCGCCCTGGCCGAGGCGGCTATCGGCGCAGGGCTGACCGGCGCGCTGTTGCTGGCCGCACTGGCAAGGCTTGAATCAAAGAACCAAACAAAGACAAACCACAAGGATCACAGGGGAACCGAAGTTCATGACGGACAACGGTAAACAACAGATGCCGTTTCGGTTGTTGCTCGCGGTACTGCTGTCAACGCTGGCGGCGGGACTCGGCTACGCGGTCCTGAGCCTTCCATCATTGGCGCCCGGTTTGAGCGAACAGGTGGCGGGAAAACTCGAAACCAGCGGGGTGAGCAATCCGGTCACTGCGGTGCTGCTTAACTTCCGCGCTTACGATACCTTGCTGGAGTTAGGCGTGCTGTTGCTGGCGTTGCTCGGGGTCTGGTCACTGAGGGGCCTCCCGGAACGCCGCGAGTCATCCCCGGGGCCGGTGCTGGATACACTGTCGCGCCTGCTGGTTCCTTTGTTGATCCTGGTTGCAGGTTATCTGTTGTGGGTCGGTGCTTATGCGCCGGGTGGCGCTTTTCAGGCCGGTTCGGTGCTGGGGGCGGCAGGAGTATTGCTGTTGCTGGCCGGCTGGCGTCCCGGTGCAAGGTTTGCGGGGCTGCGATTGCGCATTGCCCTGGTGGCGGGGCTGGGGGTGTTTATGGGGGTCGGTATTATGTTGATACTGGTGGGCGGGCATTTTCTGGAATACCCTCCGCCCTTCGCCGCAGCGCTGATACTGCTGATCGAAGCAGCGGCAACCCTGTCCATTGGTCTTACCCTGGCCGCCCTGTTCCTCGGCGATCGGCCAGAGACGGGGGCGCGTAGATGAACGCTGTTTTCCTCTATGCGCTGGTTGGAATCGGGCTGTTCACTCTGGGGTTGTACGCCCTGATCGTTTACAGGCATTTGCTGCGCAAGATCCTCGCCATTAACGTGATGGGCAGTGGTGTATTCATGGTGTTGGTAGCTCTGGCGGCACGCACTCAGGGGGCAACGCCGGATCCGGTGCCGCACGCCATGGTGCTTACCGGCATTGTGATTGCCGTATCGGCCACAGCCCTGGCGTTGGCGCTAATGCTGCGCCTGCGGGCTGAAACAGGTCGGACCGAGTTTCCCGAAGAGCGACTGGAATAACGCCCGGTGTCGATAGAGGATATTCCCTGGGGAGTGATAGTTATTTTGTTGCCACTGGCCGGCGCCGTGGTCTGTTTTTTATCGCCGCAGCGGGTCAGTTCGCTGGGCCTGATTGTCGCACTGGGCATAGCCGTGGGCGTGGCCGGTTTGGGCTGGCAGGTGGTGGAACAGGGGGCACAACGCTATGCGATCGGTGGCTGGGGTGCGCCGCTGGGAATCGATCTTTATGTAGACGGTCTGAGCTTGTCGATGCTGGTAATGACGGTGCTGGTGGGGCTGGGTATCAGTGTCTATGCCAGAGGCTATTTTAAGCGTGATAAAGCCACACATTTTTGGCCATTGTGGATGTTCCTGTGGAGCGCGCTGAATGCCCTGTTTCTGTCCGCAGACATCTTCAACCTCTATGTCACGCTGGAATTGCTGGGTCTGGCGGCGGTGGCGCTGGTGACGCTGGCCGGGGGTTCAGATGCCCTGATCTCGGCCATGCGTTACCTGCTGGTCAGCCTGCTGGGTTCCCTGGCCTGTCTGCTGGGGGTTGCGCTGCTCTATCACAGTTTTGGCAGCGTCGATATTGCGATATTGGCAGAGCGGGTGCAGCCGTCCCCCGCAGTATGGGCAGCGATGGGCTTGATGAGTGCTGGTTTGCTGCTCAAGACTGCGCTGTTTCCGTTGCACTTCTGGCTGCCGCCGGCCCATGCCAGCGCCCCGGCCCCGGTGAGCGCGCTGTTGTCAGCACTGGTGGTGAAAGCGTCGTTTTATATTCTGTTGCGTCTGTGGCTGGAAGTCTTTCCGCTTGCCAATGCTGCCCTGGCTCAACTGCTGGGGCTGCTCGGTGCGGTTGCCGTGCTCTGGGGCGGACTTCAGGCGCTGCGCCAGACGCGACTTAAAATGTTGATCGCCTATTCAACCGTGGCGCAAACAGGTTATCTGTTTCTGGCTTTTCCACTGGCGAGCATTATCGGTTGGACAGGGGCGCTTTATATGCTGTTATCCCACGCCGCGGCCAAGACGGCTATGTTCATGGCAGCCGGCAACATTCTGTATTTCGGTGGACATGACCGTATTGCAGATCTTGATCGTGTCGTGCAGCGCCTGCCCCTGACCATTAGCGCCTTTGCCCTGGCGGGTGTCAGCATCATGGGTCTGCCACCCAGTGGCGGATTTATTTCAAAATGGTTACTGCTGGAGGCCGCAATCCGTTCCGGTCAGTGGTGGTGGGGGAGCATCCTGATCCTCGGTGGACTGCTGTCCGCCGCGTGGGTCTTTAAAGTGATTGGCTATGCCTTTACCCAGACCGAGGCGCCCCACGAATCCAGAGCGGTGCCCGTCACTATGGAGTGGGCCGCGCTGGCCATGGCCATGGTCGCCATTCTGCTGGGCCTGTTTGCCTCCTGGCCGCTTGCCTTGATGGAAATCGGTTTGCCCTTTGGCGAGGAGGGTGCCGGATGACGTGCATGGATGCACTAGATTCGCGGGCGCAGGGAGCGCAGGAGCGATGAACTGGGATGCCGCGTTGCCGCTCTTTGTTCTCGCCAGTTCCCTGTTACCGGGACTGGTGATTTTCTTTCTGCCCGAGGAGCGCGTGGCAACCCGTACCAGCCTGAACCTGGCGGGTGCGGTGCTCAAACTGATGCTGGTTGGGGTGATGATCTGGGGTGTTTTTTATGGACACCATTACATGATTCGCCTGCCTATGTTGCCCGGACTGGATCTGGTGCTGCGTGCTGATCCCCTGTCGATGCTATTCGTAGTGCTTTCCAGTGTTCTGTGGCTGGTGACAACCGTCTATGCTATCGGCTATCTGGAGGGCTCGCCGAATCGCAGCCGCTTTTTCGGCTTTTTCAGCCTCTGTGTGACGGCAACAGTCGGGGTGGCATTGGCTGGCAACCTGATTACCTTTTTGCTGTTTTACGAACTTTTGACTCTGGTCACCTATCCGCTGATCGTACACCGTGGCACCGAAGTGGCGCGGCGCGCTGGTCGCACTTATCTGATTTATACCATTGCCGGCGGCGCCCTGTTGCTGATCGGTACGGCATGGCTGTATATCCTCACAGGTACGCTGGATTTTACCGCGCGCGGCTTTTTGTCTGCGCTGGACGAATCACACCACCCAGCCCTGATCATCATATTCGTACTTTTGATCGCGGGTCTGGGGGTGAAGGCCGCGCTGATTCCCCTGCATGGCTGGCTGCCACAGGCGATGGTGGCGCCCGCACCCGTGAGCGCACTGTTGCATGCGGTGGCGGTGGTGAAAGCGGGCGCCTTCGGCATTGTGCGCGTGGTCTACGATGTCTATGGCATCCAGTTTGCCGCCAGTCTGGGAGTGGCTTTGCCACTGGCGATAGTGGCGGCGGTGACCATTATTTATGGTTCGGTGCGGGCATTGTTTCAGGATGATCTGAAACGCCGACTGGCCTTTTCCACGGTGAGTCAGATTTCCTATATTGTACTCGGCATCGCAATCGTCGGCCCGATCGCGACTGTTGGCGGTCTGGTCCATCTGGTGCATCAGGGGGTGATGAAAATAACCCTGTTTTTCTGTGCCGGCAATCTGGCCGAGACCCTGGGAATTCATAAAGTCAGCGAAATGAACGGGGTCGGACGGCGCATGCCCTGGACTATGGTTGCATTTACCATCGGCGCCTTCGGTATGATCGGCGCGCCGCCGTTGGCCGGTTTTATCAGTAAATGGCATCTGGGACTGGGCGCGCTGGATGCCGGGCAGGGCTGGGTGATTTTTATTCTGGCCGGTAGCAGTTTGCTTAACGCGGGTTATTTCCTACCGATTCTGTACGCCGCCTGGTTCAGGGCGCCTCCCGATACCTGGCCCGCTGAGCGTTTCTTCGGACGGCGTGAGACAGCCTGGGCGCTACTGGCGCCCCCTGTGCTGACCGCCTTGTTGACAGTGGCCACCGGGTTGCTGGCATCGGCGCCGTTTAGTCCGCTGCAATGGGCGCGTTTTATCACAACCCTGGAATACGCGCCATGAATACTACACTGAGCGCTATCCTTCTGCTGTCAGTCCCTGGATGCTCGCTGTTGCTCGCATTTCCAGCACTTCACTCACGCCTTCCCTGTCCCTGGTCCTGCTATGTTGCCCTTTTGCCCGCGCTTGTCCTGCTGGCTGTGCCGACGGTTGTTTCGCTTGACCTGCCCTGGCTGCTGCTCGGCAGCGGACTGGGTATTGGCGGTGCATCCCGATGGTTGTTAGCGATGTCAGTGGTAGTTTGGGCCAGCGCCGCGACCCTTTTACATGCACCTGCCGGCCAACCTGAGGACAGTCGTTTCACTACTTTTTTTATGCTGAGCCTGGCGGGTAATCTGGGCGTGATTCTGGCGACTGATCTGGTCGGATTTTTCGCCTTTTCGACCCTGATGGGGTATAGCTTTTATGGCCTGCTGGTTAATGCTGGGAACAGGGCTGCGCGGCGGGCCGGGCGCGTCTATCTTGGTCTCCTTATCCTCGCGGATCTGGCTCTGTTCGAGGCCCTTCTGATCGCGGCTGCAACGGCCGGGGATCTGAACGGGGATCTGAGCTTTGGGGGCGTGCGTCAGGCAATGGCCCAGTCAGCTACCCCAGGTTTGTATCTGTCGATGGTTCTCGTCGGCTTTGCGCTCAAGGCAGGTGCCTGGCCGTTACACTTCTGGTTACCGCCAGCCTTTCGTTCAGCCCGGTTGGCGGTGGCCCTGTTGCTGGGTGGTGTTCCCGTGGCTATCGGACTGCTTGGGGCTGTGCGCTGGTTGCCCCTTGGCGAAATCGCCTTGCCTGATCTGGGATTGATCATCCAGGGGCTGGGAGTCGTCGCTATGCTTTATGCCATTATGGCCGGGCTGATGCGAGCGCAGCGGAAAACGCTACCCGCCTATGCCGCTATTGTTGCCACCGGATTGTTCGTCACCGCTCTGGGGGTGGGACTGGCCGATCCTGCTGTATGGAACCAGTACGAAAATCAGGCGCATTTCTTTATAGTTTTTCTGGGGCCTGGCCTGGCGGTGCTGACCGTCGGCACAGGGTGGTGGAAGGAGAGGAACCCTTATTCTGATGCGCCAGCAAAGCAGGATGACGATTCGGCCCCGTGGTTTGAGCGCTGGCCTGGCGCTGTGGCGCGTTGGGCTGGGCAGATGGGCTTTGACACGTTGCCCCGCCTGCGTGCTGCATGGCTGGCTGAAGTGGGCTGTCTCCGGCCGATCCGTGCATGGCAAAGAAGTCTGGATCGTAGTGAACGTTTTCTGCGACGCTGGAGCCTGGCGATCACCCTGTTTCTGTTGTTCGGAATGGTCGTGGCGTTTGTCGGTGCGTTATCCTGGAGCGGATGAATACCTTCGCCTCCCCGCTCGCGCCGGAATTGCCGGCGATGGGACACACAGGTAAAAAGCCCCAACAATCAGCAATGTTATATAACAAAGAATCTTTATATATTGCCATTTGTTGTTGCTTGCTAATATAATCTGAATCTTAATTTCTGGTCGTGAGTTCGAGACTCACTGGACCCACCATATTTAGTTCAATTGTCCATCTCAAAAAAACGGGTTACACGAGTATTCTTTCTCCCTGTATAATCCCCCGTAATCAGCGAAAGTGGCGGAATTGGTAGACGCGCTGGATTTAGGTTCCTGTGGGGTAACCCGTGAGAGTTCGAGTCTCTCCTTTCGCACCATTTTCCAGTTAAAAAATTCATAACATATTGATATTAAAAATATTTAAGAGGAATCGTAATGCAAGTTTCAGTTGAAAGCACATCGGGTCTGGAGCGCCGTTTGACCGTCGCAATTGAAGAAGCGCGTATTGCCCAGGCGGTCGATAGCAAGCTTAAGGAAATGGCGCATACGGTCAGAATCAAGGGTTTTCGCCCTGGCAAGGTGCCGCTGAAGGTTGTGAAGCAGCAGTACGGTGGTCAGGTGCGCGAAGATGTGGTCAACGAAGTCCTGCAATCCACGTTCTATGAAGCCCTGAGCCAGGAAAACCTGCACCCGGCCGGTACACCGACATTCAGCACCAGTGAATTGACACCGGGCAAGGGGCTGGAATACACCGCGACCTTTGAGGTTTATCCCGAAGTTAAGCTGGCGCCGTTGGCGGAGCAGAAAATTGAAAAGCCGTCGGTGGAGATTGGTGAAGCGGACATCGACAACATGATCGATCGCATTCGTCGTCAGCATGTGAACTGGGAAGCCACGGATGCACCGGCCGAGAACGGTGATCGACTCAGCATTGACTTCAGGGGAACGATTGAGGGCGAAGTTTTTGACGGAGGTGAAGGTAAGGATACCTCTATCGAGCTGGGTTCCGGGCGCATGATTGCCGGTTTTGAAGACGGCCTGGTCGGCGCTGTAAAAGGTGCGGACGTGACCCTGGATCTACAATTTCCGGAAGACTATCACGCCACTGAACTGGCGGGAAAACCCGTGCAGTTTGCGGTGCATGTGAATACGGTTGAGAAGGCCGTGTTGCCGGAAGCCGATGAAGCCTTTGCGAAAAAAATGGGCGTCGAGAGTGGTGATATTGCACAGCTGCGCAGGGATGTGCTTGAGAATATGGAACTTGAGCTGGGCAAGCAGTTGAAGACCAAACTCAAGGAAAAGGTTATGGATATGCTGGTTGAAACCAACAAAATCGATATTCCCAAATCCCTGATCGAGAATGAGTCAGAAGCCCTGCGTAACCAGATGGTTCAGAACCTGAGCAATCAGGGTCTGACTGAAACCGATGTCAGCGCACTGGATACCGGTATGTTTACCGAGCAGGCGGAGCGTCGCGTGCGCCTGGGGCTGATAATGAATGAAATCGTTAAAGAAAATGCTATAAAGGTCGAAGCAGAGACTGTGCGTAACCTGGTTGAGGAAATTGCCCGTCCTTATGAACAGCCTGAAGAAGTGATCAAGTGGTACTACGCCGACAAACGGCGCCTGAGTGAGGTGGAATCACTGGCGCTTGAAGAACAGGTGGTGGAATGGGCAATCGAACAGGCTGAGGTCGTGGAAACAAAGGCAACATTCGATGAAATAATGAAGCCGGATTCTGCGGCATAATTAGTTAAATATGGCTTAAAGGACAGACCACAGTGACCGATAACAATACTAATACAGGATTAGACATACGTGGGCAGCTGGTGCCCATGGTAGTGGAACAGACTGCACGCGGCGAGCGCTCCTATGACATTTATTCGCGGCTGCTCAAGGAACGGGTAATCTTCCTGGTGGGACAGGTGGAAGACCACATGGCGAATCTGGTTGTAGCGCAGTTGCTGTTTCTGGAATCGGAAAATCCGGACAAGGATATTCACCTGTATATTAATTCACCAGGCGGTTCAGTGACCTCAGGTCTGTCGATTTACGACACCATGCAGTTCGTCAAGCCGGATGTCAGCACCATGTGTATCGGTCAGGCGGCCAGTATGGGTGCCGTATTACTGGCCGGGGGCGCGCAGGGCAAACGTTATGTGCTGCCGCATTCCCGCACCATGATCCATCAGCCGCTGGGCGGATTTCAGGGGCAGGCCACCGATATCGAGATTCATGCCAGGGAAATTTTAGATATCAGGGAACGTTTGAACACGATTCTTGCCAAACATACCGGGCAAAAGATGGATCGTATCCAGCAGGATACGGATCGGGATTTCTTCCTGAACGCAGAAGAATCCGTGGAATACGGTCTGGTGGACAAGGTGATGGCTGAGCGGAGTAGCGCTTCCTGAGCATTATCGGCTACACTTATACTTTAGCGTGTTGGTCGGGTATTGATGCCCTGATTCTGGTAAAGGCTATTTTTCATGATCTGGAACCTTGAAAATCTGCCGAAATAGACGCAAGGTTAGGGTAGCCGAATAAATTGTTTGAGGTAATGGCATGAGTGACGATAAAAATTCCACGGGTGATAATGGCAAACTGCTGTATTGCTCGTTTTGTGGTAAAAGCCAGCACGAGGTTCGTAAACTGATTGCCGGACCCTCTGTCTTTGTCTGTGATGAATGTGTAGAACTTTGTAACGACATTATTCGTGAAGAAGTGCAGGAACAGGCCGCTTCCACCAGTGGCAGCAGCCTGCCGACCCCCCATGAAATCAACGATATTCTTAACGAATATGTTATTGGCCAGGAGCGCGCCAAACGGGTGCTGGCAGTCGCGGTATATAACCACTACAAGCGTCTGGAAAATGGCCAGAAAAAAGATGATGTCGAACTGGCGAAGAGCAATATCCTGCTGATCGGCCCAACCGGCTGCGGCAAGACCCTGCTGGCTGAAACCCTGGCGCGGATGCTGAATGTACCCTTTACCATTGCTGACGCCACGACCCTGACCGAAGCGGGGTATGTTGGTGAGGATGTGGAAAACATCATCCAGAAGCTGCTGCAGAAATGTGATTACGATGTGGAAAAGGCGCAGACCGGGATTGTCTATATTGATGAAATCGACAAGATTTCACGCAAGTCGGATAACCCGTCTATTACCCGTGATGTATCCGGGGAAGGCGTACAGCAGGCCCTGCTGAAACTGATCGAGGGTACAGTGGCTTCGGTACCGCCTCAGGGTGGCCGTAAGCACCCGCAGCAGGAGTTTCTGCAGGTGGACACCTCGAATATTTTATTTATCTGTGGCGGCGCGTTTGCCGGGCTGGATCGTATTATTCGTGATCGCTCCGAGAAAGGCGGCATTGGTTTTGGCGCCGAGGTCAAGAGTAAGCAAGATCAGAAAAGTTTCAGTGAAGTGCTGCATGGCGTCGAGCCTGAAGATCTGACTCGCTATGGCCTGATCCCGGAATTTGTTGGCCGTCTGCCGGTGGTGGCAACCTTGAGCGAACTGGATGAAGCGGCACTGATTCAGATCCTCACCGAGCCCAAAAATGCGCTGACCAAGCAGTATATGAAGATGTTCGAGATGGAAGACTGTGAGCTGGAGTTTCGTAAAGACGCGCTACGCGCTGTCGCGATCCGGGCAATGGAAAGAAAAACCGGTGCTCGAGGCCTGCGTTCGATTCTGGAGCATGTGCTGCTGGATATCATGTACGATCTTCCCTCGATTGATAACCTGGAGAAGGTGGTTATTGATGAGTCAGTAATTAAAAGCGATGGCGAGCCGATATACCTCTACGAAGGCGGGGAACAGCGAATCGCTTCCGCAGACGAATAAGGCAGACTTTAAGGGGTATTTTTAATACCCCTTAATTTTTCCAGGATTGAATTCTGGTGGGAAAACAATTTCTATCAGGTTGAAATTACCCGCCGTTGCCCATACAGATATCTGCAAGCAAATTCACGTCTAGTTTTAGACGCCGCACACGAGATTAAAAATATGTCAGAAGTCATCGAAGAACAATTGAGCACGATCCCGGTTCTGCCCCTGCGTGATGTCGTGGTTTATCCACACATGGTTATACCCCTGTTTGTGGGTCGTGAAAAATCAATTCATGCTCTCGAAGCAGCGATGGAGAATGACAAGCAGATCCTGCTGGTAGCGCAGAAAAGCGCTGCTCAGGACGATCCCGAAATCGAAGACATGTACCGCATTGGTACGGTTTCCAGCATTTTGCAATTGCTGAAGCTGCCTGACGGCACCGTCAAGGTGCTGGTGGAAGGCAACAAACGCGCAGGTATTATCAGCTTCCTGAACAAGGATGAATATTTTACTGCGCAGATAAAAAAATACGAAGATGTCGAGATTGATGAGCGCGAATCAGAAGTGTTGCTGCGTTCATTGACTAACCAGTTCGATCAGTATGTAAAACTGAACAAGAAGATCCCGCCTGAAATTCTGACCTCGCTTTCCAGTATTGATGATCCCGGCCGTCTGATGGATACCATTGCTGCACATATGTCGTTGAAGGTGGATGAAAAACAGAAAATTCTGGAGATCAAGGATCTGCGCGAACGGCTGGAATATCTGATGGGCATGATGGAGTCCGAGATTGATCTGCTGCAGGTGGAAAAACGCATCCGCGGCCGGGTCAAGCGGCAGATGGAAAAAAGCCAGCGCGAGTATTATCTGAATGAGCAGATGAAAGCGATTCAGAAAGAACTGGGCGATATGGACGATGTGCCCAATGAACTGGAAGAACTGGAACAGAAAATCGAAAAAGCCGGCATGTCCGCCGAAGCCAAAACCAAGGCCCGCGCCGAGTTGAGCAAGCTGAAGATGATGTCGCCGATGTCGGCCGAAGCCACCGTAGTGCGCAATTATCTGGACTGGTTGTTAGGTGTGCCGTGGAAAAAACGCAGCAAGATCCGTCATGATCTGGCCAAGGCAGAGGAAGTGCTGGAAGCCGATCATTATGGGCTGGAGAAGGTTAAAGAACGGATTCTGGAATACCTGGCCGTGCAGCAGCGGATGAAAAAAATGAAAGGGCCGATCCTGTGCCTGGTAGGACCACCCGGTGTCGGTAAGACCTCGGTGGGTAAATCCATCGCTCGCGCCACCAATCGTAAATTTATTCGCATGGCCCTGGGTGGGGTGCGTGATGAGGCCGAGATTCGCGGCCATCGGCGTACCTATATTGGCTCCATGCCTGGTAAAATTGTGCAGAACCTGTCGAAGACCGGGACTCGCAATCCTCTATTTTTGCTGGATGAAATCGACAAGATGGCGATGGACTTCCGTGGCGATCCGGCTTCGGCTTTGCTTGAAGTTCTGGATCCCGAGCAGAATCACACCTTCAACGATCATTATCTGGAAGTGGATTTCGATCTGTCCGAAGTCATGTTTGTGGCGACTTCCAACACTATGAACATTCCCGGTCCCCTGCTGGACAGAATGGAAGTGATTCGGCTGTCCGGTTATACCGAAGATGAAAAAGTGAATATCGCCGAGCGTTACCTGCTGCAAAAACAGATCACCAATAATGGTCTGAAAGAAGGTGAAATCAGCATTAGCGAAGACGCGGTGCGGGATATCATTCGTTATTACACCCGCGAAGCCGGGGTGCGTAACCTCGAACGTGAGATTGCCAAGATCTGTCGCAAGGTGGTGAAGGAAATCCTGCTGGAAAAAGACGTGACTGCTGTTGAAGTGACGTCGGAGAACCTGGAAAAATATCTGGGCGTACAGCGTTTCCGTTTCGGTCTGGCCGAGGAACATGATCAGATCGGCCAGGTAACAGGATTGGCCTGGACCGAAGTCGGTGGTGAACTGCTGACGATTGAAACGGCGGTGATGAGCGGTAAGGGCAAGCACAGCGTGACCGGTCAGCTGGGTGATGTGATGAAAGAATCGATCCAGGCAGCGATGACCGTGGTCAGGAGCCGTGCTGATGTGCTGGGTATCGAAGCCGAGGTGTTCGAGAAAAATGACATCCACGTGCATGTGCCCGAAGGTGCTATTCCGAAGGATGGTCCCAGTGCCGGGATCGGCATGTGTACCGCACTGGTGTCCGCATTGACCAACATTACTGTGCGCGCTGATGTCGCCATGACCGGTGAAATCACCCTGCGTGGTGAAGTCCTGCCTATCGGTGGGCTGAAGGAAAAACTGCTGGCGGCGCATCGTGGTGGCATCAAGACGGTACTGATTCCGCATGAGAACGAGCGCGACCTGGTCGAGATTCCCGATAACATCAAGGACAGCCTTGATATTCGTCCCGTAAGATGGATTGATGAAGTGCTGGAAGTGGCCCTGACACATATGCCTGAGCCACTGGACTCGAGCACTCAGGCCAAACCCGACACTGCACTGGTGAAGGCGGACAAGGGCAAGCCGCGCAAGGGAAACCCGGTCAGGACGCACTGATTAAAAGTCTGGATGTTAAGCCTGAAGTCTCTATAAGATTCAGATTAAAACGAGGACAAAATACCTGGGCGCAGGCGCCTGGGTGTTTTGTCTGCCATTGAATGATGGTAAATGGGCAGGGTTTGCGGGTATTTTTTCAGAAATCCCCCGTGCTGCCTTGACCTGACCCGGCCCGACCGGTATAAATCTACCAACAGGAAAATTCCATAATTCCGTCCGTTGTGACGGTATTTTTTTATTTAACACCTAAGTTTAGGGGGATATAGTGAACAAAGCGGAACTTATTGATGCAGTGGCAGAAAATGCCGATATTTCCAAAGCAGCAGCGACGCGTGCTGTCGATACGGTGCTGGAGAGCATAACCACGAGCCTGCAAAAAGGTGAGCAGGTTGCGCTGATTGGCTTCGGTACTTTCTCTGTAAAGGATCGCGCTGCTCGCACCGGCCGCAACCCTCGCACCGGTGAGCCGCTTGAAATACCAGCTGCAAAAGTTCCTTCATTTAAGGCTGGCAAAGCGTTAAAAGATGCCGTAAACTAGCGCGCCTTCGATGCCAGGGTGCTTAGCTCAGCTGGGAGAGCGTCGCCCTTACAAGGCGAATGTCGGGGGTTCGATCCCCTCAGCACCCACCATTTCGGAGCGGTAGTTCAGTTGGTTAGAATACCGGCCTGTCACGCCGGGGGTCGCGGGTTCGAGTCCCGTCCGCTCCGCCAACATATGAAAAGGGCGCGACTGTTTTACAGTCCGCCCTTTTTTGTTATAAGAACGATTAAAAATTAACTACGTTTTCAGAGTATCTCATGCTGCAACAAATTCGTGATCGCGCCCAGGGAGTTCTCATCTGGACTATTGTCGGTCTGATTATTATTACTTTTGCCCTGTTTGGTCTGAGTAGTTATCTTTCTGATTCTAATGTCGTCAATGTGGCAACGGTGAATGGCGCTGAGGTGACCCCGAATGATTTCCAGCGTGCTTATCAGAACTACCAGCAACGTCTGCAACAGATGCTGGGTGACAGGTATCGTCCTGAATTATTTCAGGAAAACAAAGTCAGAAAAGAAGTATTGAATTCACTTATCCAGCAGGAGTTGTTGAACCAGGAACTGGATCGTGCGGGCTATCGTGCAGCGCCTGAGCAAATCATTAATCAAATTGCCAGCATGGAAGTCTTTCAGGAGGATGGAAAGTTTTCCCCTGAACGTTATAAACAGATTCTTAACAGTCAGCGCATCAATAGCGTTGTCTTCGAGCAGCAGATTGGACGGGATCTGGCCGAGCAGCAGTTCAACGCCGGCATGCTGCTTTCCGGTTTTGTTACCGATGACGAGCTGGATCGTTTCGCCCGCCTGCAGAACCAGAAACGGGAATTGAGCTATATCCTGCTGCCAAAATCCCACTACCTCAAGAGCATCAAGCTGACAGAGGAAGAAATTGAACGCTATTACGAAGAACATAAAAATGAGTTCACCACGCCGGAGAAAATCAGCGTGAAATACGTGGAGCTGAATCTTGATGAAATGTCGCGTGAGATTGAAATAAGTGATGAAGCCATTGCCGAGTATTACCAGCAGCAGCGTCAGTCGTTTACGCGTCAGCCTGAACAGCGCAGGGCGAGCCATATCCTGATCAAGGTTGAAAACGCCGATGAGGAATCTGCCGCGATGGACAAGCTTAAGCAGATTCAGGAAAAACTCGCCGCCGGCGAAGATTTTTCCAAACTGGCGAAGGAATTTTCAGATGACATCGGTTCGGCGCGTCAGGGAGGGGATCTGGGTTATTTTGGTCGAGGCGTGATGGACAAGGCTTTTGAGAACGCCGCATTCAATTTGAAAAAAGGTGAGATCAGTAAGCCGGTTCGTTCCCGGTTTGGTTATCATCTGATCAGGTTAGATGACATTCGTGAAGCGCAGCTGGCGAAACTGGACGATGTGAAAGAAAGTATCCGCCACGACCTGCAGATCCAGCAGGCTGAACAGGCTTTCTATGAAAGTGTCGACAAGCTGAATAACCTGAGTTATGAAATTCCAGATTCACTGGCGCCGGTAGCGGAGTCAATGGGCATGGAGCTTAAGAAAAGCCCGCTGTTCACTCGTGAAGGTGGTAGTGGATTGTTTGCAAGTCCGAAAGTGGTTTCGATTGCCTTTTCCGATGAAGTCCTGGCAGAAGGGCGTAACAGCCAGTTGATTGAATTATCTGACACTCATGTACTGGTGTTGCGTCTGGCGGAACATGTTCCAGCAAAACAGCAGCCGTTGAAAGATGTGATCGGACTGGTTAAAACCCGGCTCCAGGATGAAAAGGTAGCTGAAAAGATCAAGGCAGACAGTGCCGCTGCACTCGAACAGTTGCGTGCCGGCGCCGATCCCGAAAAGCTTGCGCGCTCACTGAAAGCAGAATGGAAATCTGTAAGCGTCGTATCGCGGGTAGCTGACGATACTGATTTGACGCTGGATCCACAGATTCGCCATGAATTGTTCCAGATGCCCAGGCCTGTGGAAGGCGAGAAAATTTATAAAGATACCCGGCTTGCCAATCGCGATGCGGCGGTATTGATTCTGTCGGCTGTTATCGATGGAAAAAACTATACAGATGCAACCCGCCTGACGGAAAAACGCAAGCTGATCGGCATTTATGGTAAGGCCATGCAATCTGCATGGATAGCAGAATTGCGCAAAAATGCGGATATTGAAACCAATCTGGATTCGCTCGAATAAATTGCCAAAGTAGATTACCAGTGCAGGCTACTGGAACAGGGGTTCTTTTTCGAGTACCTTGTATGTCCGGTTACAGGGAACAGGTCATGGAGCTTAGTTAACGATATGTTTGAATTCAGGTTGACCGGGTAAATCCGTGTTCAGGCTTAAACTTCACTGGCAAATTCTAATCGCGCTTTTCCTGGCCGTTATCGCCGGCTCGCTGGCCGGGACAGAGTCTGGCCTTTTCGGCATCACCTTCTACGCAGTTTTCAACTTTTTCGGCACATTATTCATGAATGCGCTGAAGATGATCATTGTGCCCCTGATCATGTCGTCGATTATCGTGGGTATCACCAGCATTGGCGGAACACAGGGGTTGGCTCGTCTGGGCGGAAAAACCCTGGTGTTTTATTTCACAACCACCTTATTTGCTATCCTGATCGGTCTGATCATAGTCAATACTTTGACGCCGGGGCTGGTTGATGGCGAGCCGGGTCGGGAAGCGTTTGGCCTGAATCAGATTGATGTGGCCAGCGCAACTGAAAAAGTGGCGGGCCATGATGCCAGCAGTATTGCCGAGGTTTTTTTGCGTCTTGTGCCGGCTAATATCGTTTCTGCTGCCGCTGAAGGACAGATGCTGGGGCTGATTTTTTTCAGTCTTCTGTTCGGCTATTTTATGACTAAAATTCCTGCGCCGCAGGCGGCAACTCAGCAGCAATTCTGGCAGGGAGTGGCCAACATCATGATGAAAATAACCGAGTGGGTGATGAAATTTGCGCCACTGGGTGTGTTTGCGCTGGTGGCAAAAGTCATTGCCGGTCTGGATGGCCAGGGTGTGGCTGAACTGGCGCAGGCGCTGGGACTGTTTTTTATTACGGTCGTGCTTGCGCTGTTGTTTCATATCCTGGTTGTTTTGCCCATTTTGCTGAAATTTGTCGCCCACGTGAATCCGATTCGCCACTATCAGGCCATGGCGCCGGCATTGTTGACTGCATTTTCAACCGCTTCCTCCTCGGCAACCCTGCCTTTGACCATGGAGTGTGTGGAAAAAAATGCAGGCGTTTCCAATCGCACCAGCAGTTTTGTCCTGCCATTGGGGGCAACGGTAAATATGGACGGCACCGCCCTGTATGAATGTGTTGCTGCCATGTTTATTGCTCAGGCCTATGGGCTGGAGCTGACGTTTACGACCCAGTTTATTATTGTCCTGGTTGCCTTGCTGACCTCGATTGGGGTGGCGGGAATTCCTGCAGCCAGTCTGGTTGCGATTACCATTATATTGAGCACGATTGGGTTGCCGCTTGAAGCACTGGGACTGATTCTTGCGGTCGATAGAATACTGGATATGTTTCGCACAGCCGTGAATGTATTTAGTGATTCGGTCGGCGCGGTGGTTGTCGCCCGGCTTGAGGGCGAAACAGACATACTTCGTGCCTGAATATATGCTGCTTTTTTATGATGTCAGAGAATAACCTCAACAGCAGGGTTCTTGTTACCGGTGCGGGTGGTTTTGTCGGACAGGCGCTGGTTTCGGTTTTATTGCAGCAGGGTTATGATGTTAGCTGTGGGCAACGAAACAGTCCGCAGGATAATGAAAAACGGCCGGGTTGCGAATATTATGCTGTTGGTGATTTTAGCGAGAAGCCTGTCTGGGATGAAGCGTTGAGCGGGGTTGACAGTGTTGTTCATCTGGCAGCGCGCGTACACGTCATGCGGGAGACAGTAAACGATCCGCTGGCAGCATTTCGAAAAGCCAATGTTGATGCAACCCTGGAACTGGCCAGAGCCGCAGTTAAAAGCAGGCTAAGACGGTTTGTCTATATCAGCAGCATAAAGGTAAATGGCGAGCAGACAGATGGGGCTGCTTTTACAGAAGAAGATACAGTAGACCCAGTTGATCCTTATGCACGTTCAAAATTTGAAGCGGAGCAGGGATTAATGAGTATCGCCAGGGAATCAGGGATGGAGGTTGTGATTATTCGGCCGGTGCTTGTCTATGGTCCGGGGGTAAAGGGCAATGTCCTCAGGTTATTACAGTTAATAGAAAAAGGCATACCCTTACCATTCAAAGGTGTTAATAATCGGCGCAGCCTGCTGGCGCTGGATAATCTGGTGGATCTGATTATCCAGTGCATTCGCCATCCTGCCGCGGCAAATCAGATATTTCTGGCCACAGATGGAAACGATATCTCGACTGAAAAACTGGTGGAATTGTGTGCGGAAACCATGCATCGGCGTCCAAGGCTGTTCGCATTACCGGGGCCGCTTCTGAATACGTTGGCTTATTTGTCACCGCGGGTGAAAAAGCTGGAGCGCCGTTTGTATGGGTCACTGCAGGCTGACAGTAGCAAGGCGCGGACATTACTGGGCTGGCAGCCGCCTAAACGGGTCGAACATGGTCTTACGGAAACTGTTGACTGGTATCTGGGTAGAAGTTGAGTCATGATTATCTTATTAAGTCGGTGTGACTACTGATGATATTGGTGATTTTGTCCGGCATTGTGAGCCTTGTTCTGGTTTACCTGCTAAGTCGGCAGTCCAGTCCTCTGGTGATTCTTGATCAGCCGAATGAGCGTTCACTGCACAGTAAACCGATCAGCCGGACAGGAGGGCTGGGTATTCTCGCGGGGATTGTTGTTGCCGGACTATTATTGATTTCCCGCCAGGGTTATCCTGAATACCTGGTGTCAATATTGGCGGGCGTCATGCTGATTGCGGTTGTATCACTGGTTGATGATAAACGGGGTGTGAGCGTTAGATATCGACTGCTTGCACACATGCTGGCGGCAGTTGTATTAATGAGCAACGGCTTCTATATTTTAAACGTGGAAACGCCATTTTTTTTACTCGAACTGCATCCGTGGCTGGCTTATATTTTCACTTTTGTGCTGATTTTATGGAGTATCAACCTGTTTAATTTTATGGATGGTATGGATGGATTTGCCGGCGGCATGGCCTTGATCGGGTTTTCAGTGTTCGCGGTACTGGGGCTGTTAAAAGGCGCCAGCGTTTATGCCATACTGGCGGCGATTATCGCCTGTGCAAATGGGGCTTTTTTACTGTTTAACTTTCCGCCCGCGAGAATATTCATGGGTGATACGGGATCATCCGTACTGGGTTTTCTCATGGCCGCGATGATGATCTGGGCTGACAGCAAGGAAATTTTTCCTCTATGGATCGGAATCCTGGTGTTTTCGCCCTTTATTCTGGATGCCACCCTGACCTTGTTGCGTCGCGCCTTCAATGGCGAGAAGATCTGGCTGGCGCATCGTTCCCACCTGTATCAGCGCCTGGTGCTGAGCGGCTGGAGTCATCGGCGTACCGTTACTATGGAATATGGCATTATGCTGGTATGTGCGGCTCTGGCGCTGGTTTCAGGTTATTTTATTGGTGAATATGTTCAATCAGGCGTGTTTATTGCATCAATTTTATTCTATTTACTAACGTACTACTCTTTATTTCATTATCTAAGGCGGCAGGAAAGCGATGCTAAATTCAAATAGACGGTTACTGGTCTCACTGTACGATTTGTTGACGATTCCCCTTGCCTGGTTTGGTGCATATTTTCTGCGTTTTAATCTCGAGCCGCTGTCCGCGCCTGTTATGGAGCAGGCGCTCTATACTCTGCCCCTGTTGCTCGTGGTTCAGGGGCTGGTCTATCGCTGGCAGGGCCTGTACCTCGGAGTATGGCGGTTTGCATCAATACCGGATTTTGTCCGGATTGTGAAGGCGGTCATTATTGGCGTCTCGATTTCCGTGGCGCTGGTCTTTGTCATAACCCGGATGGAAGGTCTGCCGCGCTCAATTTTCCCGTTATACGGCATGCTGCTGTTTTTTCTGCTGGGCGGGACGCGTATTTCCTACCGCATATTCAAGGACAGGCGAATTCTGGACAAGGATGCCCTGCCGGTACTAATTATTGGCGCCGGTCGCGGCGGTGAAATCGTGGCGCGGGAATTGAATCAGCCGCAGGATGAGAACAGCGCCTATATGCCGGTTGGCTTTGTTGATGATGATCAGGGAAAACAGGGGCGGGAAGTACAGGGACTGCAGGTGCTGGGCACGATAAGTGATATCCCGGAGGTCGTCGGGAAGCACGAGATAAAACTGGTCATTATTGCCATGCCTTCCGTGTCTTCGGTCAAAATGCGGGAAATTGTTGCTATCTGCGAAAAACTGGATATTGAATTTCGAACCCTGCCACGCGTCAGTGATATGGCGCTGGGCAAGGTGACCGTCAATACTTTGCGCGAAGTCTCGATTGATGATCTGTTGGGTCGGGATCAGATCAGGCTGGACTGGGACAGCATTAAAACCGGCATCCAGGACAAAACCATACTGGTCAGCGGTGGCGGTGGTTCGATTGGCTCGGAGCTGTGCCGGCAGATCGCCAGAATGAAGCCGGCGGCATTGATTGTTTTTGAGCGCAGCGAATACAATCTGTACAAAATTGAACAGGAGCTGTTGCTGGAATTTCCCGAGATGTTATTGTATACCTGCCTGGGTGATGTGACAGACAAAGTGTCAGTTGACAATGTCATGTCAAAGTTTCGTCCCAGCGTGGTTTTCCATGCAGCAGCGTACAAACATGTACCCATGCTTCAGCACCAGGTCAGGGAAGCGGTCAGGAATAACGTGCTGGGCACCAAGGTGCTGGCCGAGTCATCCAATCAACACGGTGTGGACTGTTTTGTCATGATTTCAACGGATAAAGCCGTCAATCCGACCAATGTCATGGGTGCCTCAAAACGGGTGGCGGAAATTTTCTGTCAGAATTTCAATTCACGGGCCTCGACATCTTTTATTACCGTACGCTTTGGCAATGTCCTTGGGTCTGCAGGAAGCGTTGTACCGCTGTTTAAGGCGCAGCTGAAAAAAGGCGGGCCGCTGACTGTTACCCATCCGGATATGACCCGTTACTTCATGACGATTCCCGAGGCATGCCAGTTAATCATGCAGTCTGCCGCGATGGGCAAAGGCGGTGAGATCTATGTGCTGGACATGGGCGAGCCGGTCAATATTACCTATCTGGCGGAACAAATGATTCGTTTGTCTGGAAAAGAGCCTGGCAAGGATGTAGAGATCATATATACTGGCCTGCGCCCGGGTGAAAAATTGTTCGAAGAACTTTTCCACGAGTCCGAGAACCTGTCGGCGACCCGGCACGAAAAGGTTTTACTCGCCAATTATCGGGAAGTCGACTGGAAGTTCCTGAGCAAGAATCTGGATGAAGTTGCGAGTAAATGCGCATCCCACGATGAAGAAGGCCTGTACGAACTGGTAAAAACATTTGTGCCGGAAATGAAATCAGCTTCAGTGAAAAAGGAGCGTCTTGTTTCCAATTCCGGAAAATAATTACATATTAAGGTCAGAAATTTGTCCGAGCAATTACCCCTCTGTGTGGACCTGGATGGTACGCTTGTTCACTCTGACATGCTGCTGGAATCCTTTATCCGGCTTCTGCGACAGAAATTTCTTTATATTTTCTTTCTTCCCTTCTGGTTGCTGAAGGGCAAATCCTGTCTGAAACATGAAATCGCCGCAAGGGTGAGTATTGATTACGGCTGTCTGCCGTATAACCGAAAAGTTATTGCCTATCTTGAAAAAGAGAAAAAAAAGGGCCGATCAATTGTTCTTGTCACGGCCGCGGATAAAATAATTGCAGAAGCTATTGCCGCGCATCTGTATCTGTTCGATAAAGTCCTGGCCAGCACGGACAGGCTTAATCTTAAAGGAAAGCAAAAGGCAGCCGTTCTGGTAGAAAAATATGGCGAGAAAGGATTTGACTACATTGGCAATGAAGCGGTTGACAGGCATATATGGAAGCATGCAGTTACTGCCATCTCGGTTAATCAAGGCAGGAGTCTGAGACGCATATTGTCAGAATCTGGCAAAGTAGAGTACCTGGAGACTGATACGGAAAAATCATTTTTCAGGAACAGTCTGCGCGCACTGCGTCCCCACCAATGGGCAAAAAATATTCTTGTCTTTGTTCCCCTGTTACTGGCGCATTCCTATTTCGATGAGTCCCGGGTTTTGTCGACCCTGATTGCCTTTGTTTCTTTTTGCCTGTGCGCCTCGACGGTGTATATATTCAATGATTTGATGGATCTGGATGCCGATCGTCAGCACCCGGAGAAAAAGAATCGTCCCTTTGCCGCGGGCGACCTGTCTATTCTTTCAGGCCTTGTCCTGTCAGCGCTGTTATTATTGCTGTCTGCTTTTCTGGCATTTAATATATCTTCAGGTTACACCCTTGTTTTTGCTATTTATTTTCTTACCACCACGGCCTATTCGCTGGGACTCAAATCTGTGGCGTTACTGGATGTTTTTATTCTTGCCGGGCTTTATACCCTGCGGGTGCTGGCAGGGACCTTTTCTGCAGATGTGGAGTTGTCTTTCTGGCTACTCGCCTTTTCACTGTTCATCTTTTTCTCGCTGGCGATGCTCAAACGTTATTCCGAATTATATAATCTTGAGCAAAGAGAAAAAAAGAAAATGGTGATACGAGGCTATTCGACGGACGACAAAGATATTCTTGCTCTTTTAGGCGTCGCCAGTGGCTATATCTCGGTACTGGTGCTGGCCCTGTATATCACTACGCCTGAACATATGGTGGAGTACCGCAACCCGGAATTTCTGTGGATAGTCTTTCCCGCTTTGCTGTACTGGATCAGCAGGGTCTGGCTACTGGCATGCCGTGGCAAGATGAATGAAGATCCAGTTCTTTTTGCGCTCAGGGATGTTCCCAGTTATTTTATTGTCCTGATCGCAGCAACAGGCGTCGCTCTGGCCATTTAGCTGATGAATGTATTCCAATCATGGGGTCGTATCCCGATTGTAAGGCAAAACAGTATTTTCCCTGACTGGCGAAATTCAGTCGCGATAGATAATGCTGACAGCTTGCTCCTTCCCTATGGCCGGGGACGGAGCTATGGTGATAGCTGTCTAAATGACGAGCAAACAATCTGTGTGACCTCGCGCCTGAATCATTTTATTCATTTTGACTACGAGCAGGGTATATTGCGCTGTGAATCCGGTGTCGGCCTGGATGAAATTCTGCAACTGGTTGTGCCGCATGGCTGGTTTCTCCCGGTTACGCCGGGAACGAAATATGTCACCGTTGGCGGCGCCATTGCCAATGATGTGCACGGCAAAAATCACCATCTGGCCGGTGCTTTTGGTTGCCATGTAACGGCATTCGAACTGTTGCGAACCACGGGCGAACGCCTGCAGTGCTCTGCACATGAAAATGCGTCCCTGTTCAGGGCAACCATTGGCGGCCTGGGATTGACCGGGCTGATTACCTGGGCTGAAATACGCCTGAAAAAAATTGCAACGCCGTTTATAGACAGCGAAACGATCCGATTTAGAAATCTGGCGGAATTCTTTTCTCTGTCAGAGGAGTCTGATCGGGACTGGGAGTACACGGTATCCTGGATTGATTGTCTTGCGCAGGGTAAAAATCTGGGGCGTGGACTGTTTATGCGCGGACGCCATAGTGAACGGCCTGCATCTGAAGACGGAAAAACAGGGAAAAAGACCTTATCCATGCCTGCGGATGCCCCGGGGTTCCTGTTAAACAAATACACTATCCGCCTGTTCAATGAACTTTATTATCGTAAGAACAGGAAAAACCGACTTGCCTCTCACGGACATTACGAGCCTTTCTTTTATCCTCTGGACAGTATAGGCAACTGGAACCGGATGTATGGTCGGCGTGGTTTTTACCAGTATCAATGTGTGGTTCCGCTCGCTGACGGGCAGGCTATAATAACTGCGCTGCTGAAAACGATTGCAGCCTCAGGAATGGGATCTTTTCTCTCAGTACTTAAGAAATTTGGCGATATAGAATCACCGGGCATGTTGTCGTTCCCACGTCAGGGGGTTACGCTGGCACTGGATTTTCCTAACTATGGAAACAGGCTGCTGGCCTTGTTTGGGCAGCTGGATGAGGTGGTGATGGGGGCAAACGGTGCTGTCTATCCGGCCAAGGATGCAAGGATGTCAGCTGAGGCATTTCAGCGTTATTTCCCACAATGGCGCGATTTCAGTCAGTACCGGGATCCGGGCATGTCGTCCAGTTTCTGGCGCCGCGTGACAGCTGAATAAACGGAAACAGGATAATGAAAAAAATTCTAGTCATTGGTGCGACGTCTGCTATTGCCCGGGAAGTAGCAAAAATTTATGCAGCCCAGGAATCTCGCCTCTGCCTGGTGGGGCGGAATGAAGAAAATCTGCATATTGTCGCGGATGATCTCAGGGTCAGAGGGGCAGAAGCGGTTGATGTGCTGGCACTGGAGCTGACTGACTCGGCAAGCCACCGAGAGCTGATTGAGCATGCAGGGCATTTCCTGCAGGGCATTGATATCGTGCTCGTGGCCTATGGCTCGCTGCCTGATCAGCCAGCCTGCGAAGAAAATCCCGAGCAGGCTCTGAGGGAATTGAATATCAATTTTGTCAGCGTGGTTGCCTTATTGACTCAACTGGCGAATGAGATGGAAAAACGTGGCAGCGGCACGCTTGCGGTTATTTCCTCGGTGGCAGGCGACCGCGGGCGGCAGAGCAACTATATTTATGGCGCCGCCAAGGGGGGCTTAAGCATCTTTTTACAGGGCCTGCGTAACCGCCTGGCATCGAAGGGTGTGCAGGTTCTGACTATCAAGCCCGGCTTTGTTGATACACCGATGACAACGGAATTTAAAAAAGGCCCGCTCTGGGTGTCGGCGGAAACGGTGGCCCAGGGCATCATCAGGGCGATTGATAAACAGCGGGACATCGTTTACCTGCCCTGGTTCTGGTGGGGCATCATGCTGGTAATAAAATCTATTCCCGAGCGTATTTTCAAAAAAATGAAACTATAAAATGAAGTTGGAAAAAAACAGCAAAATTATTATCCCGGGAGCGGCGGGACTGGTCGGACAGAATCTGATCGTGCAACTGAAAAAACAGGGTTATACCAACCTGGTTGCGATTGACAAATTCACAGAAAACCTGGATATCCTGAAAAAGATTCACCCGGAGATCACTGCGATTGATGCAGATGTGTCCCGCCCTGGTGACTGGCAGGCACATTTTAAAGATGCAAAAATGGTGTTGATGCTGCAGGCGCAGATCGGATCAAAGTACTCCGATGACTTTATTCGCAATAATGTCGAATCGGCCGAACGGGTGCTGGCGACCATGAAAGAATACTCGGTGCCCTATGTCGTGCACATCAGTTCCTCGGTAGTGGAATCGGTGGCCGATGATGACTATACCAATACCAAGAAAGAGCAGGAACGGCTGGTCATTGAAAGCGGCTTAAAGTACTGCGTTTTGCGTCCGACTCTGATGTTCGGCTGGTTCGATCGTAAACACCTGGGCTGGCTCTCACGTTTTATGCAACGAATTCCGGTATTCCCCATTCCCGGTGACGGCCGCTACATGCGTCAGCCACTGTATGCCAAAGACTTCTGCAATATCATTATTGCAGCCATGGAAATGCAGCCCGAGAATGAGATTTACAATATCACCGGGCGGGAAAAAGTTGATTACATTGATATGATCCGCTGCATCCGCAATACGCTAAAAGCAGGAACATTGATAATAAACATTCCTTACTCTCTGTTCTGGGTTTTGCTCAAGGTCTATGCCCTGTTCAGCAACAACCCACCCTTTACCGCTTCGCAGTTAAAGGCATTAGTGGCACACGATGAATTCGAGCTGATTCCCTGGTGGGATATTTTTAATGTCGAGTCTACAGCGTTTGCTGAGGCTATCGAAGAGACCTTTCTCGATAAAACGTATTCGCATTACGTGTTGAAATTCTAAATGAAAAAACCTTTAATATTTTTTGGTGTAATTTCCCTCTGCTGGAAACGAAAAACGGTAGGATGGGTAGAGCGAAGCGAAACCCATCGTCAGGTTTGTTTGTTGGGTTTCGCTTCGCTCTACCCAACCTGCAACTTAATAGCCAGCAGCTTGTTGCAGTGTAGTTTAGTCAGAAACAACCATGTCTAAAGTTGCCGTAATTGGCGCCGGTGTAATGGGACTAGCCTGTGCCTACGACCTTCTCAAACAGGGACATGAGGTGGATATTTATGAAGCCGATGATCGGATTGGCGGCATGGCGGCGCATTTTGATTTTGCCGGCCTGAATATCGAACGCTACTATCATTTTATCTGTAAGCCCGATGAAAGCCTTTTTGAACTGTTAAGAGAACTGGGTATCGAAGACCAGTTGTGCTGGACGGATACGCGTATGGGCTATTATTTCAGGGGTCGCATGCATGAATGGGGAAACCCGATTGCATTACTGAAATTTCCCGAACTCGATTTAATTTCAAAGTTTCGTTATGGCTTGCACGCCTTTATTTCAACAAAAATTACAGACTGGCAACACCTGGATGATCAGAAAGCCTCGGTATGGATTCGTCGCTGGATTGGCAAGCGCGCCTACGAAGTGCTCTGGCAACGACTGTTTGCGCTCAAGTTTTTCGAATACAGAGATAATCTATCCGCCGCCTGGATCTGGTCGCGGATTAAACGCGTGGGTGTTTCGCGCAAAAGCCTGATGCAGGAACAGATGGGCTATCTGGAAGGCGGTTCACAGACCCTGCTGGATGAATTTGAAAAGGCGATCACAGCACAGGGTGGAAAATTTAATTTAAAAACGGCGGTTAGACAGGTGAGCATAAAGAACCAGGCGGTTGATGTGCTGCAAACCGATACCGACAGTCAGCGCTATGATGCCGTATTCAGCACTATCCCGTTACCGTTTGTGGCGGATATGATTCCCGCTCTGCCAGAAGAGAACAAACAGAAATATCGCTCGATTCAGAACATGGGCGTGGTCTGCGTTATTTTCCAGATGAAAAAACCGGTGACCAACAATTTCTGGCTCAACATCAGCGATGAATCGATCGATGTTCCCGGGATTATCGAATTCTCCAATTTGCGCCCACTGGGGACGCACGTGGTCTATGTGCCTTATTACATGCCACAGACGCATGCCAAACATGCGTTGAGCAATGATGAGTTTATTTCCGAAGCGCGTTCCTATATTAAACAACTGAATTCAGATTTGTCCGATGATGATTTCAGCCACGCGCATGTGTCACGTTATGGTTTTGCCCAGCCTGTCTGCCCCCCCGGTTTTTTAAAGAATCTGCCACCGGTTAAGACCGATATTGATGGTCTGTATATTGCCGACACCAGTTATTATTATCCTGAAGATCGTTCTATCTCTGAGAGCGTGCGCCTGGGGCGGGAAATGGCGGCCATGATTGACACTAATACGACTAATAATATGTAGGTTGGGCAGAATAAAATGAAGCACCACAGGCACTTCCTTTGGTCGCCCAACAGAGCCTCATTCGATATTTTGTTGGGCTTCATTTTATTCAGCCCAACCTACCGTTTCGCTGCAAGCAGCGGGGAATATAACCCTCAGAGATTTAATCAGTGAAAAACAAAAAAGAATTCATTCAGTTTGTGCTGGTCGGTGGTTTCGCGGCAGCCGTGAATTTCTTCAGCCGGATTGTTTTCAGCCAGTGGATGGGGTTTAGCGTAGCCGTGGTTGCGGCTTACGGAGTGGGGATGATTACCGCCTACCTGCTGTCAAAATTTCTGGTTTTCAAACCCAGCGGCAAACAGGCGCATGCGGAATTTTTTCATTTCACCCTGATCAACCTTGCTGCCGTGAGCCAGGTGTGGCTGATCAGTGTCGGTCTGGCGGAATACCTTTTCCCCTGGCTGGCCTTTGATTTTCACCCGGAGGAAGTGGCCCATTTTATCGGCCTGTCAGTGCCTGTGATTACCAGTTATCTGGGGCACAAGCATTTTACGTTTGCCAGAAAATTCTGACTCTGTTCATGCCTGTCGGCTTTATTCAAATTCAAGCGGACGCATGCCGATGGTGTTGTAGCCGGAATCCACATACATGATCTCGCCGGTAATCCCGCCAGCCAGATCGGAGCTGAGGAAGGCGGCGGCATTGCCGACATCTTCGATGGTGACATTGCGGCGCAGCGGGGCGGTGTTTTCCACTTCCTTGAGCATCTTGCGGAAATTATTGATACCGGCGGCGGCGAGGGTTTTGATCGGACCGGCGGAGATGGCGTTGACACGGATGCCATCCGGTCCGAGACTCTGCGACATATAGCGTACGTTGGCTTCCAGGCTGGCCTTGGCCAGGCCCATGACATTATAGTTGGGCATGGCGCGCTGGGCGCCCAGATAACTCAGGGTCAGCAGCGAGCCATCACGACCTTCCATCATGCGGATGCCGGATTTGGCCAGCGCGGCGAAGCTGTAGGAACTGATCTCATGTGCGGCGCGGAAGCCTTCGCGAGTGACGCTGTCGAGATAATCGCCTTCAAGCTCGGCGCGTGGGGCAAAGGCAACAGAATGAATGATGATATCCAGTCCGTCCCAGTAGTTGTCCAGTTTGTCGAATACGGTGTCGATTTCTTCATCACTGCTGACGTCACAGGGTACGATAATTTCAGAGTCCAGCTCGGCGGCCATCTTGGCTACGCGCCCTTCGAGTTTGTCGTTCTGATAGGTGAAGGCCAGTTCAGCGCCTTCGCGGTGCATGGCCTGAGCAATGCCCCAGGCGATAGAACGGTTGCTGGCCAGTCCGACGATCAGAGCACGTTTACCTTGAAGAAAACCCATCTTGTTTACCCTTTAATTATGATTTTAATATTGATAGCGCGCTGGTGAAATATACATACACAGCACCGCGTAATTTGTCTACCATACCGGAAATCCGCTGCCGGGAAAAGAGCCGAAAAGCTATTAAGTGGCCACTTGCCGGGGGCTTTTCCTTCGGCTTCTGATTATAATAAACTGGCTGAATAAATGAAGCGACTGTGGCCATAATTAACACTTGCTAATTGGTTTACAGCGGGAACTTAAAGAGAGAACGATATTGTCGGCATTAAAAGCTGCGGGGTTGGTTGCATATCGATGCAGGACAGTTTTTTCGCTGTTTGCTTCGCCATATCGTAGTTCGCTGCTGCCAGTACTTTTATCCGCTCTATTAACAGCACTGCTAATACAGACAACTCAGGCTGCCTGGAACAATCCCTATCCCAGCAGTGACAGCGGCAGGAATATTCTCTATTCGTCCTTTTCCGAACGGCCGAAACATCTCGATCCCATCCGTTCCTACAGTTCCAACGAGTACGCCTTTATCGGCCAGATTTATGAGCCACCGCTGCAATATCATTATCTTAAACGGCCCTATGAACTGGCGCCCCTGATCGCCGAGCAGATTCCCCATCCCCGTTACTACAATGCGGCCGGTGAGGAAATTGCCGCTGATGATGAGGCTAAAGTCGCCTGGAGCGTGTATGAGATACATATTCGTCCGGGCATTCGTTACCAGCCGCACCCGGCCTTCGCCCTTGATGGGCAGGGACAGCCGCGTTATCTGTCGCTGCAGGAAAAGGATCTGGAAAAGGTGCACCGGCTGGCGGATTTTCCTTATCAGGGCAGTCGTGAACTGGTGGCCGAAGATTATGTCTACCAGATCAAGCGCCTGGCGCATCCGCGCCTGAGTTCACCCATTCAGGGCCTGATGAATGAATACATCGTTGGCCTGACGGACTATGCCGCCACGCTGGCGCAGGCCTGGAAACAACAGGCCGCAGAATCCGGTGCCGAGGTGTTTCTGGATCTGCGTGATTACCCGTTGGCAGGCGTGGAGGTTGTGGATCGCTACACCTACCGCATCAAGGTCAGGGGCCGCTACCCTCAGCTGCTGTACTGGCTGGCAATGCCGTTTTTTGCACCCATGCCCTGGGAGGCGGATAAATTTTATTCGCAGCCGGGGATGAAAGAACGCAATATCAGCCTCGACTGGTATCCGGTGGGCACCGGCGCCTATATGCTTACGGTCAATGATCCCAACCTGCGCATGGTGCTGGAGCGCAATCCTAACTTCCATGAACAGTTTTACCCGACTGAAGGTGAGGCCGGGGACAGGGAAAAAGGCTGGCTGGTTGATGCCGGAAAACGTCTGCCGTTTATCGACAGAGTGGTCTACAACCTGGAGAAGGAAAACATTCCCTACTGGAACAAATTTCTGCAGGGCTATTATGATGTCTCCGGTGTGAGTTCGGACAGTTTCGATCAGGCTATCCAGTTCAGCAATCAGGGTGAGGCGGAGCTGACGCCACTGATGCAGGCCAAGGGGATCAAACTGCTGACCAATGTACAGACCTCGATTTCCTACATGGGCTTTAACATGCTGGATCCGGTTGTTGGCGGAAATTCCGAACGCGCGCGCCTGCTGCGTCGGGCGATCGCCATTGCGGTGGATTATGAAGAGTTTATTTCCATTTTCGCCAACGGTCGGGGCATGCCGGCGCAGGGGGTTATTCCGCCGGGTATTTTCGGTTATGTCGAGGGCGAGGAGGGGATTGATCCCTATGTCTATGACTGGGTGAACGGTCGCCCGCAGCGCAAGTCTATCGAAGAGGCCAGAGCGTTGCTGGCGCGCGCCGGCTATCCGGGCGGGCGGGATAGCAGCAGCGGCAAACCCCTGCTGATTCATCTGGATATTACCGGTGGCGGGCCGGAAGACAAGGCGCGCTTTGACTGGTTGCGCAAGCAACTGAAAAAAATCGATCTGGAACTGGTGGTGCGCAATACCGATTACAACCGCTTCCAGGAAAAAATGCGTAAGGGTAATGCGCAACTGTTTATGTGGGGCTGGAATGCCGATTATCCCGATCCGGAAAATTTTCTGTTTCTGTTATACGGACCCAACGGTAAGGCGAAATATCATGGCGAGAACGCGGCGAACTACGCCAACGCGGAGTTCGATCGCCTGTTTGAAAAAACGAAAACCATGGACAACACACCCGAACGTCTGGCCCTGATTAAACGGATGGCTGAGATCGTGCGTCGTGACGGGCCGTGGATATGGGGCTTTCATCCGAAACAGTTTGTCCTGCATCACAGCTGGTATCACAATGCCAAGCCCAACCTGATGGCGCACAATACCATGATGTACCGGCGTATCGATCCGCTTATACGCGAACAGAAAAGATCTGAATGGAACCGGCCCATCGTCTGGCCGCTTGCGCTGTTGCTGCTGGTGCTGGTGCTCAGCCTGATTCCCGCCATCGTGGTTTACCGGCGCAAGGAACGCCGGCCTGCGCTTGTTCGTTCCGGGAGTTCGCGCTAATGTTTGCCTATATTGTCCGCCGCATACTCTATGCCATCCCGATTTTGATCGGCGTGAATTTGCTGACCTTCTCGCTGTTCTTTCTGGTCAACAGCCCTGATGATATGGCGCGCATGCATCTGGGGGTGAAGCGGGTCACCGTCGAGGCCATCGACAAGTGGAAGCAGGAACGCGGTTATGACAGGCCGCTGCTCTATAATGCTGGCGCTAAAGGGCTGGCTGCGCTTACCGATACTATTTTTTTCGACAAGTCCGTTAGCCTGTTTGCGTTTGACTTTGGCAGCGCGGATGACGGCCGTGATATTGGCTTTGACATCAGTCAGCGCATGTGGCCGAGCCTGGCGATTGCCGTGCCGATCTTTATTGTCGGCATTCTTGTCAACATCACCTTTGCCATGCTGCTGGCTTTTTTCCGTGCTACCTATATCGATATCTGGGGTGTAGTGCTGTGCGTGGTGCTGATGTCCATCTCCGCCCTGTTCTACATTATTGGCGGCCAGTTCCTGATCGGCAAGCTGCTGCACCTGGTGCCCATCTCCGGTTATGACACGGGCCTGAGCGCGATCAAATTTCTGATCCTGCCGGTGATCATCGGTATCATCGGCGGCGTCGGGGCGGGCTCGCGCTGGTACCGGACGATTTTTCTTGAAGAAATTAATCGCGATTATGTGCGCACCGCACGCGCCAAGGGCTTGTCAGAACTGGCCGTCCTGTTCCGGCATGTGCTGAAAAACGCGATGATTCCCATCCTCACCGGTGCGGTGGTGGTCATTCCCACCCTGTTCATGGGCAGCCTGCTGATCGAATCCTTCTTCGGTATTCCCGGTCTGGGCAGTTACACCATCGATGCCATTCGCAATCAGGATTTTGCCATTGTTCGCGCGATGGTGTTTCTTGGTTCGGTGTTATATATCTTCGGCCTGATCCTGACGGATATTTCCTATACGCTGGTCGATCCCCGGATCAGGCTGGATTGAGGATGCCGGTGATAATGAAAAAGTTCTGGTTTCTTCCGTTACTTCTGGTTTGCGGCATGACGGCGCTGCTTGTACTGCTGCCGGGCCTGCTGGGGGTCAAACCAGTGGTGCTCTGGACCGATCGTTTTATCTATCTACTGGTCGTGGCGGTAATTTTTCTGACGGCCTATATTCGCCATAAGCCGCACCTGCGCCTGCCCTGGCGGCATGTGCTGAACAATCGTCGGGCGCTGGTTGCGGTTGTTATTCTCTGCGCCTATGTATGCATCGGTCTGCTGGATTCTATTCATTATCGTCAGCCCCTGCAGGGGGGGAATGCGCACAATGGTGAGAAACTGTATTCGGTTGAAGTGTTCAGCGTCCTCGATACGCTGTTGTCTCACTTGCGCGAGCGGACAGAGAAAACCTATTCGGCGCCGTTTGCATACCAGCTTTATGCCAAAGAAACGCTGAGCGCCAGTGACGGCAGCCAGTATCGAGATTATCCCAGGCTAAAATATGGCGCGGCGCATCTGCAGGATCCGGCAGGCCAGCGCGGCCAGGATATTTTATTCAAAGCGCTGCTCGGCGCCGGGCAGGGACTGATCATTTTTGCTGTGTTTATGTTAGTGATGCTGGCTTATCTGGCCCGGCGTCAGTTATTGTCATTAAAACACGCATGGCGTCACTGCCGGCATAATGACTCGATGGCCGGCCTGCGTGTGGCCCTGTTCACCCTGGCGGTGCTTATTATCCTGTCATCAGCCATCTGGAAACTGAGTTTTTTCTACCACGTATTTGGCACCGACAAGGTTGGTCAGGACGTACTGTATCTGGCGCTGAAAAGCATTCGCACCGGTCTGGTGATCGGCACGCTGACTACGATGATCATGCTGCCTTTTGCAATTTTGCTCGGTATCATGGCCGGTTACTTCCGGGGCTGGGTGGATGATCTGATTCAGTATATCTATACCACGCTTAGTTCGGTGCCGGGCATATTACTGATTGCTGCGGCGGTGCTGTCGATACAGGTGTATATGGCCAATCATCCCGAGCTGTTCGAGTCGGTACGGGATCAGGCCGATCTGAAGCTGCTGGCGCTGTGTGTGGTGCTGGGTATTACCAGCTGGACCGGGCTCTGCCGGTTGCTGCGAGGGGAAACCCTCAAGCTTCGGGAAATGGATTACATTCAGGCGGCAACCGCCTTTGGCGTCGGCCACTTCACTATTATCGGGCGCCACCTGTTGCCCAATGTGCTGCACATTGTCCTGATCATGGTGGTGCTGGATTTCAGCGGACTGGTGCTGGCCGAGGCGGTGCTGTCCTATGTCGGGGTTGGGGTGGATCCTTCCACCATTAGCTGGGGCAACATGATCAACGGCGCGCGGCTGGAGCTGGCGCGTGAGCCCATCGTCTGGTGGTCGCTGGTGGCTGCCTTTGTATTCATGTTTACCCTGGTGCTGGCGGCCAACCTGTTTTCCGATGCGGTGCGGGATGCCTTTGATCCGCGCCTGAGCATGCGGGGCAAAGCCTGATGCCTGATAAAAACGCGAATAGCCTGCTTGAGGTAAAAGGCCTGAGCACCTGGTTTGGCAGCCCCGAACAGCCCTTCCGGGTGGTCGATGAGATCAGTCTCGAAATCCGCAAGGGTGAGACTTTCGCCCTGCTGGGCGAGTCCGGTTGCGGCAAGTCCATGACCGCCCTGTCGCTGATGCAACTGGTTCCATCGCCGGCCGGGCGCATCGTTTCCGGCAGCGTCCTGTTTCAGGGGGAAGATCTGTTACAGTATTCAGACCAGCAGATGCGCAGCATACGCGGACAGCGTATGGCGATGATCTTTCAGGAGCCTATGACCTCGCTCAATCCGGTGCTGACTATCGGTGAACAGATCGCTGAGGTATTGCGTCTGCAGCCGCAGGCGGATGGAAACCAGAAAAAGATCCGCGCCGAGGTGGTAAGCACCCTGGCGGCGGTAGGTATTCCCGATCCGGGACGCAGGCTGAATGACTATCCGCACCAGTTGTCCGGCGGCATGAAGCAGCGGGTGATGATCGCCATGGCGCTTGCGGCCAAGCCCGATTTACTGATTGCAGATGAGCCCACCACGGCGCTGGATGTGACCATTCAGGCGCAGGTGCTGGATTTACTCAGGGACATTCAGCAACAGACCGGTATGGCCATCCTGCTGATCACCCATGATCTGGGCATAGTTGCGGATCGGGTGGACAGGCTGGCGGTAATGTATGCCGGGCAAATCATCGAACAGGCGACCCAGGAACAGTTTTTTTCAGCCTCAGCCCATCCGTATTCGCGCAAACTGTTTGCCGCCCTGCCGGGCATGCATAAGCGTGACACTCAGCTTGAAACCATCCGTGGCAATGTACCGCCGCTGGATACAGTGTTTACAGGCTGCCGATTTGTCGAACGTTGCGAACATGCGCATGCGCCCTGTGAAAATAAAATACCTGACTGGCACACGCTGGCCGATGGCCATCGGGTGCGTTGCCATTTATATGCCGGCCAGGCATCGGTAGATGAAAGTATATTTGCTTCCAGCCACGAACCGATCATTACCGAGAACAGGGCGGCACAGCCCGTTATCATGCAGGCTCGTGATCTTAAGGTGCATTTCCCGATCCGCAAGGGCCTGTTCAAACGTATAGTTGGCCGGGTCTATGCGGTGGATGGCATCGATCTGAATTTGCATCAGGGGCAGACACTGGCGCTGGTGGGTGAATCGGGTTGTGGCAAGACCACCGCCGGTAAGGCGCTGTTGCAATTGATTCGTCCCAGCCACGGCTCGGTGCAACTGCAGAAGCAGGAACTGACCACGCTCAAGGGCAAGGCTCTGCGCCGCCTGCGGGCGCACTTCCAGATCATTTTCCAGGATCCGTTCTCATCATTGAACCCGCGTATGATGGTGGGGGAAATTCTGCAGGAAGGCATGCGCGCCCAGCATATCGTCAGCAGTTATCAGCAGCGTGAGGCGATGATCGACAGGCTGTTGCAACAGGTTGGCATGCCAGCTGATGCAAAGTACCGCTATCCGCATGAGTTTTCCGGTGGTCAACGTCAGCGTATCAGCATCGCCCGCGCGCTGGCGGTAAAGCCGGATGTGATCGTTTGTGATGAACCCACCAGCGCACTGGATGTTTCAGTGCAGGCGCAGACCCTGAACCTGTTAAAGACATTACAGGCAGAACTGGGGATCAGTTATCTGTTCATCACGCATAACATTTCCGTGGTCGAATACCTTGCGCATGAGATCGCGGTCATGTATCTCGGTCGCATTGTTGAAAAAGGCCCGGCCGAAAAAGTGCTGAGCTCGGCAAAACATCCCTACACGCAGGCCCTGCTCTCCGCCGTGCCGGTGATCGATCACGGCAGAGAGCGGGAAGTGATCCGGCTTGAGGGTGAACTGCCCTCACCGATTTATCCGCCACAGGGTTGTCATTTTCATCCCCGCTGTCCGCAGGTGATGGACGAATGCCGAAAAACCTATCCGGCCGTTTCCCGTGTAGATGAGGGATATGAAGTGCGTTGCCACCTGATTAATGCCAGTCAGAAAATAAAACAGGCGTAGCCTGGGCAGAACAAAGCGAAACCCGGAGAAGTTATTCCTGCCTCCATAATATTAGAATATAGTTTTGTTCTTTCATATTGTTCTGATCTTTTCTGGCAATCAGGTTGCATCATTCAGGGTTAAATACTCACGTTTTATCAAGATCTTTC
>Ga0316207_10000499_pt1 | contig 62407 bp, 79 predicted proteins | sample 6weekpyrite_MG_FD_204943 | JGI IMG/M metagenome (GOLD analysis project Ga0316207, IMG submission 204943) | Microbial mat bacterial communities from mineral coupon in-situ incubated in ocean water Damariscotta River, Maine, United States -... | ecosystem: Environmental > Aquatic > Marine >... | reverse complement strand
ATTATATTATTGGTTACTACAGCCAGGTCAGACCACATAAACATAATGATGGATTAGCGCCAAATGTAACAGAAGAAAATTATTGGACTGAATACTATTCCGTGGCCAAAAAAACTTGACCACTACATCTAATTTAAAATTATCAGCGATTGTGTAAAGCAAATAATTTAAAAGAAGGTGCGGTCATCCGCACCTTTTAAGGAGATACAACAGAAAGGATTAAGCGTAAGTGGGTTGGAACGCTTTTTCAGGCTCTTCTACCGGACCGTTTTCACCCCAGTATGGTGAAAGCTTGCGCAGTTTTTCCATGATTTTCGGCACAGCAGCGATAACAGCATCAATTTCACTTTCCGTATTGTAACGGGAGAGTGAAAAACGCACACTGCCGTGTGCTGCGGTATACGGAATGTCCATGGCACGCATAACATGTGATGGCTCGAGTGAACCGGAAGTACAGGCGGAACCGCTGGATGCAGCGATGCCTTCTTTATTTAATAACATCAGGATGGCTTCACCTTCAATGTATTCGAAAGCTATGTTACAGGTGTTAGGCAAACGATTTTCCGAATCGCCGGTGACAAAAGCATTAGGTACCGCAGCAAGAATCCCGTCTTGCAATTTATCACGCAAGGCTTTCACATAAGTGTTTTCATGCTCCATGTATTCCATGGCCATTTTTGCTGCTTCACCCAAGGCAACAATGGATGCTGTGGCTTCGGTGCCGGCACGTCGCCCTCGTTCCTGATGACCACCTCGCAATAATGGACGAAAACGCGTACCACGACGCAGATATAACACACCGATGCCTTTTGGTGCATGCAACTTGTGGCCGGAAATCGACAACATGTCGATGGTTGTTGATTTCAGATCGACAGGTAATTTACCCACGGCCTGCACCGCGTCGGTATGAAACAACACACCTGCTTCATGTGCCATGTTGGCCATTTCTTCCACCGGGAACAAGGTGCCGGTTTCATTGTTAGCCCACATCACAGACACAATGGCCACCTTGTCAGATAATAAAGATTTGTATTTACCAAGATCCAGTCGACCTTTGCCATCCACTTCCAGTTTATGAACTGTGTAACCGTCTTTTTCCAAATATTCACACAATGTCAAAATTGCAGGATGTTCAACCACAGTGGTAATGATTTCTTTTCGTTCAGGCTGTGCTTTCAATGCAGATAAAATTGCCGTTGAATCAGATTCCGTTCCACAGGAAGTAAAAATAATTTCTGAATCGTGTTCCGCGCCGATCAACTTTTGAATATTTTTTCTGGCTTGTTTGATGGCATGACCAACCTTGTTGCCAAAACTGTGCATGGAAGAGGGATTACCAAACTGCTCACTAAAGTAAGGTAGCATGGTATCTACCACTTTAGGATCAACCATGGTTGTTGCATTATTATCGAGATAGATACCTTTTGTCATAATTTATGCTCCGACTTTTAAAGCTTGAGGCATTTGAGAAGCTGGTACTACTTTGATGAATTCACCCAGATCTTCCATCAACCGCTGCTGAATACCACCCAGTGTTGCTGACGCTAATTGACAACCGCTACATGCACCAATCATATTCACATAAATTGTGTTTCCGGCCACTTCAACCAGCTCAACATCACCGCCATCGGCTTTTAATGTTGGGCGCATGGATTCCAACACCATTTCAATGCGACGAATACGTTGCAGACTGGTCATACCTCCAGCAGGTGCTGCTTCTGCCGCTACAGGTTTTGGTGCGGGTGTTTTAGCACTGGCATTAAAGCTTTCCCCACGTTCTGCCATGACCATTGTTAGAATTTCTTCAATACCTTCATGACAGGATGAGCAACCACCACCGGCTTTAGTGTAGTTAGTCACTTCTTCTACTGTTGTGATATTATTTGCCCGAACAGTATCTTCAATCATCACCGCATCAATAGCGAAACATTTACAGATTAGTGCGCCTTCTTCGTGATCATCTTCCCATTCTTCTCCACGGTAGTTGGCGACTGCTGCTTGTAAGGCTTCTCTACCCATCACTGAACAATGCATCTTCTCAGGAGGTAAGCCATCGAGAAAATCAGCAATATCCTGATTGCTAACGTTTAAAGCTTCATCAACATGCATACCTTTGATAATTTCCGTTAAGGCCGAAGACGAGGCAATGGCTGAACCGCAACCAAAGGTTTGGAAACCTGCGTCCTGAATTACATCACTATTTTCATCAACACGTAGTGATAAACGCAACGCATCACCACAGCTGATGGAACCAACTTCACCAATGGCGTTTGCGTTATCCACTGCACCTGCATTTTTTGGATCAAAAAAGTGTTCCTTAACTTTTTCTGAATAATCCCACATGGGTCACCCCCGAAATAAATAAAAATAAATTGTTCAATTAACAGGAAAATGAATTTCCGCAACCACAGGACGCTGTTGCATTGGGATTTTCAAATTTGAATCCTGCGCCATTTATACTGTCTACGAAATCGACCGTAATACCTTCGAGCATTCCCACACTTTCTGGATCAATGAGAACTTTTAACCCATTGTTATCAAGCACAACATCATCAGAGCTTGCATTTTCTTCTAAAGTCAAACCGTACTGAAAACCAGAGCAACCACCGCCCTGTACAGAAATCCTCAGCCCTTCAACTGATTTGTCAGAACTTTCAATAAACCGTTTAATCGCATCAGTTGCACTTTGTGTTAAATTAATCATTGCATTTACTCCCTGGCAGATAGCTTGCAAATTTGTATGAAAGTAATTTTGCAACCCTGATGCCACTCGCTCGAAAACTTATAACTTGTTGTTTTATCAGGCTGCTTCAATTTTTTTGTGTGATATATTTTGTGACAAATACAACTCAAAGTATTTTTTGTAGGCTTTACAACAATCAAACATCAGGCTTTTTAATATTAATTGTTAGATTTTTTACAAAAGAAAAGGAGAAGAAAATGCATGTCAGCGCAGCTCAACCAGGAGACATCATTTACGCCAATAAAGATATTTTTAACGATGGTAGTTTACCGGAAACGCCTGTTGACCAACTCGTCGCAAAAGAAGGGTCGCGTGGCGTTCTTGTTAACACGGGACACTATGAAGAGTTTCCCGAGACTACCTTATATCTGGTTAGATTTGAGAACGAGACAAATGAATTGGGTATGCCCGTTACCTGTCTGGAAGATGAAATAGTTTATCGCGATGAGAATTAAAAACGGATCATCCTTACGCAGTACTAGCTCAGTTGATCAGGTATTGGAATATCACCAGAAAACCAAACATCAGTTTAATAAATACGCTGACGGCCCGGAGTTTTTGGACTGGGATTTACAGCCCAACCCATACCGTGAATTCTCTGATACCAAAAAAATTCCATTAACGCTGGATTTACAAAACATCAATTGCAGTTATGAATCTTTATATGATCAACAAGCGCCAACACCTTGTCTGACACTAAATAAAGATTCACTGGGTATATTAATGGGCTTATCCATGGGATTATCTGCGCACAAGGAATATATGGGCGATCGCTGGTCGGTACGTTGCAACCCGTCCAGCGGTAATCTGCATCCCACCGAGGCGTATGTTATCAGCAAGAATATTTCCGGTTTGCAGAATGGTGTTTATCATTATTTAAGTAAGAATCATGAGTTAGAGCAAAGAATGTTGAGTCATCACACTTCCAATGATGATTCACCAGAGTTACACATCGCTTTAAGCTCTATTTACTGGCGTGAAGCCTGGAAGTATGGTGAACGGGCGTATCGTTATTGCCAACTGGATGTGGGCCATGCGCTGGCGGCAATCAATTACGCAACAAGTTGTTTAGGCTGGAAAACACATTTGTACCAAACATACTCGGCTGAAGACATTGCTCGTTTGTGCGGCATTGATCGTAAATCGGATTTTGAAAAAGCCGAAGCGGAGTCTGCCGATTTGTTGTTAAAGGTTATGCCTGACAACTCCTCCGCTAACGCGACTGCACAAACAGATATTTTTAATCTCGAAGGCAAATGGTTTGGACAAGCCAATTTGCTTGATCGTTATCCCATGTATCGTTGGCCGGTGATTGAACAGGTATCAGACGCTAGCGCATTAATTGCCACCGACAAACAAAAAAATAAAGATCCGGACTTTCCAAAGCTGACATTAGCGGATGAGTCCACGTTGGCAAAACAGTTGATTTATCGCCGTCGCAGTGCACAACATTTCGATAAACAAACTCACATGTCACAAAACGATTTTTACGCGCTACTGGATAAATGCCTTTATCGTCCAGATACCCTACCCTGGTCTTCATTGGCGGAAGTTTTTCCCATGTTATGTTTGTTTTATGTGCATCGAGTGCAGGATTTGACGCCTGGCGTTTATTTACTGGCTAATACCGGACTGCCAGACCATACGCTTAAAAAACTATTCCAAAAAGACATGCTGTGGCAAAAGGCAGAAGCCTGCCCGGAACATATACCCTTTTATTTATTGACTAGCAGTGATGCGCAAAAATTCAGTAAACAAGTTTCCTGTCATCAGGGTATAGCCTGTGATGGTGCATTTTCACTTTCCATGATGTTTGAATTTGAAAAAAATATTCAAGAACAAATCATGAACTATCGAAAGCTGCACTGGCAAGCCGGATTGCTGGGACAAACCCTGTATTTGGAAGCAGAATCTTATGGCTTACAGGGAACAGGTATTGGTTGTTTTTTCGATGATGCCATTCACGAAAGCTTTGGAATATCAGATAAGGAATATCAGGTACTGTACAATTTTACTGTGGGTGCCGCATTGAATGATAGCAGAATACAAACCTTGCCAGTTTATCCCCGATTGCAGATGAATCTTTAAAACCTGTGGCGGATATTAGCAGGTAAGCAATCCGTTCGGAGGTTTTGCTACTATGAAACCAATCGCTGATAACCGGGATTAACACCCTCTGAGTACGACTCAGCACTATTGGATTCTTCAGCAACAAGCAACATTAAACATTCGGATGACAAGTGTAAACGTGTCACACTATTAAGTGCTGGTGCTGGTTCTTCAGCAGGGCGATGCACTATGAGCCAATTTTTTTCATCAAGTTGGCAACGAAACTCCTTATACACACCATAATCGTTAATTTCTGTCACAGTTACCGGCACGGAATTTTCCAAAGCGCTTGTAAATCGAATTTTCTCTGGTTTGATGGTTATGAATTTTGCCTCAGGATAAATTTGAGTGTTAAGCGAAAATTTTCCCCAGGCTGTTTGTACAGCCGTTTCAGTTAACTGTTCAATGGGAAGAAAATTCTGCCAGGCTAAAATTCGTGCACTTTGCTGGTTTAGCGGATTCATTAACACTTCATCAGCCTCACCTTGACGTATAATTTTTCCTTCGGACATGATAATTAAATAATCCGCCATTAAACGCGCTTCATCCAGATCATGCGTTACCAGAATTACCGGGCAGTTAATGGTTTTAATCATTTGTTTCAATTCGCGTTGCAATTGTTTTCGCAAGTTAAAATCGATAGCAGATAAGGGCTCATCCAGCAACAAGAGATTGGGTTTGATGGCAAGCGCCCTGCCCAGCGCGACGCGTTGTTTTTGTCCACCGGATAATTGTGCCGGATATTGAGCGGCGAATGCTTGCAATTCGAGTTTTTGTGAAAGCTCGCCCACAACTTTTGAACGTTGTTTCCGGCTGACGCCAAAACCGATATTATCTTTCACCGTCATGTTTTCAAATAACGCATAATCTTGAAACACGAAACCGGTGCAGCGTTTTTGCGCTGACAAATTGATATTTTTTTGCGTATTTAACCAGTCTTGCCCGTTGCAGACAATATTGCCTTTGTCTGCGGTTTCCAAACCCGCCAGTAAGCGCAATAAAGTACTTTTTCCACTACCGGAAGCACCAAGTATCACGGTGATATGCGAATTTTTTAACGCAAAATTTGCTGCCAGTTTGAATGTGTCACGACAAAGCTGAACATCAACTGCCAGATCAGACATGACTGACGCTCCATTTTCGGTTAAATGAATACACCAGCATTAAAACCAAAGTGGAAAACAACAATAAGCCCATAGACATCCAGTGTGCACTACCATAATCCAGTGTTTCTACCGCTTCATAAATGGCGATGGAAATCACTTGAGTCTCGCCGGGAATATTGCCACCTACCATCAGTACCACACCAAATTCACCCACTGTGTGTGCAAAACCTAACACCAATGCAGTGATAAAACCGCGACGTATCATGGGCATCACCACAAAACAAAAAGTGCGAAATCTCGAAGCACCCAGGGTATAGGCGGCTTCAATTGTTTTATAATCCAGTTTTTCAAATGCAGTTTGCAGCGGCTGTACAACAAATGGCAAAGAATAAAAACAAGAAGCGATAACCAGACCAGCAAAACTGAATGCCAATGCTGAACCGGTTAATTCCATCCACAAACTGCCTAACCAGCCATTTTGGCCCAATAATATAAGCAAATAAAAACCTAAAACGGTGGGTGGCAAAACCAAAGGTAATGCCGTAATGGATTCCAGTAGCGGTTTAAATCGAGATTTGGTTCGTGATAACCACCAGGCGAAAGGCAGTGATACACAAAGCAAAATTAATACGGTAAGTAGCGCCAGTTTCAGAGTTAGCAATATGGGTTCAGGATTAATCACGGTGATGCTCCCTGTTCAAATTAACCGGGGAAATGATAACCGTATAAGGCAAGTTGCGATTTGATTTTACTATCCTGCATGAATTTCAAAAACGCTTGGGCATTTTGCTGATTTTTACTGGACTTCAATAATACCACTTGTTGTTCGATGGCTTGATACAAGTTATCTGGCACCTCGAACAATTCACCGAACTGTTTGTTAGCATCAACCACTTGAGATGCAGCGATAAATCCCACGTCGGCATTGCCACTGCGCAAAAACTGCCAGGTTTGATTAATATTTTCGCCTTTCACAACACGAATGCCTTGTAAGGAAATATCCAGTTTTTGTATGGCTTGCATGGCGGCTACACCATATGGTGCGGTTTTAGGATTGGCAATTGCTAAAGTACGTATGGATTGATCATTTAATAAATGAAAAACATAATTGTTTTCCGGTGTTTTACCCAAGTTGCTCCAAAGCATAATTTTACCAATGGCGTAAGTCAGTCGTGAACCATCGGTAATCAATTTTTGTTGTTCCAGTTTTTCTGGTTCCCGGCTATTGGCCGCAAAAAACAAGTCAAAAGGTGCACCATGAATAATTTGCGCATAAAGTTTGCCGGTGGATCCCGAGCTGATTTTGATTTTAGTACCAGTTTGTTCCTGGTATTGCTGGGCAATGGATTTCATGGCAGATAAAAAATTACTGGCCACGGCTACACGTAATTCTGCTGCTTCGGCACTGGAGACTTTAATCAATAAACAAAACATTATGTAAACGCCAAGCAACACAAATCGCCTGGCTCGAAGCGACAGTTCCATTTTTTTCACCCGTTTTATTTTAGTATAATTTAAATTGAGCAGGAATCACGCCAATCACATTAAGCGTAAAAGCGCTTGTTTATTATGAACTTGCAGCGATTAGTTTTGGGAGTAAATAAGACTTGTCGGGAATAACACAATGATTTGTTTTTTTAATAAGACTTTTTGTTAAATTTAGTACAATGGCATTTTTTATTTTGCCAAATTCTGACGTGTATCCCAAAGTTGTTTGTATTGTGAATCAAGCAAACTTAGCTCTTCATCCAGGGCGACTAACTCACATGTTTTTGGAAATTTTCCTGCACGAAGATCGCTATACCAGGTTTCCATTTCTTTTTTTAAACGATCCCGCCTTTTGACTGTGTGGCTGATTTTGTTTTTAGTCTCTTCCATTTTTGTCCGGCTAAGGTCCAGAATGGAATATTGCACTGCCTCCTGAAAAATATGTACACCGGCAGCTTCAGACACCAGTTGTTGCAATTTTGCATCGTTTACTACATCGACGCCGGCGATAAAGTCAACACCAAATAAAGACAATTCATCCAATTGAGGAACACTTGGCCCCATTAACACCACGGTAGCGTTTTGTGACAACTCCATTAATCGTGGAAACGTTTTATTGGCTATGGAGGTGCCGGTTAAAAACACCCATTCAGCTTCCGGTAACAAAAATTCGCTAGCTGTGGCCGGGTGATCCATTAACCCTGGATTAAATTCAATCACCTTTAAATTATATTGTTCTTGTAACTTATCCAATCCCGGATATCGCCCAACAACTACACAATTTTTGTCTTTAATGCTCGATAGAAAATAATTGAATACACTTAAATTGCTAGAGGTGTTGGGAGATATGGGTAATGATTTTCGTTTCTTTTTGGTATTCGCATTGATAATGGAATTGATTGCTGACAAAGCGATACTGGATTGCATTGCATCCCATTCGAGAATCCACGGTGCAATCTGACTGACACGCTTACCGTTTAATGAGCCTGACCACGGGAAAGTTCGACTACGGGTATCGGCCGTCATACACAAACCCGTTGATTCGGATCGGCAATAAGTCCAGGTTAATCCGATTTTCAGGTCTTCGATGATGGCGTCATCTGTAGAGACAACATCCAACATTAAATCATAAATTTCCCGAGGATTGATCATATAGAATCAAGGCTTAGGTATGAGTTTTGGCTCGGATTTCATCGTAGCGTTATTTCCCCATACTGTTATGGCTTCCACAAACCATTGCTTTTTAGTCGGATGAGGTTTTACAACGTCATACTCACCATAAAAACTACCATCGGCATGGAACAACAACATGCCTTGCTTGTAACCGAATTGACCATTCCAGACAGCTTGCAAACTGGAATGACCGGTGAAATCATCTTTTACCAGACTGAAATTCACTGCTTCTTTATTTGATATCAATTCGCCGGTAAAACCGGTTTTTTGAAAAGATTGTTCTAATTCAGCAAGCGCATCCTGAAATCGCTGCCGATATTTGTTTATATATTCTTCCAGAGATTCAGTCATGATCTTGTAGCCGGGACAACATTTCTGAAATCACCGTCCATCCCACCTGGTCTTCCGGATCCAGCAATGCCAGTTTGGAAAGAATCTTTTCGGGGAGTTGCAAATCACCTTGTTTCATGCGTAAAAATGTCAGCGCTTTGAGACTATACAAATATATTCTTTCGGCATTGTCGGCGTCTTCCCATTGCGCACTGTTAGCATCGAGTTTTTGCCAGTCATGATCAAAACCACCTTGTTGTGCCGCACTCTCCAATGCTTTTTGCGCCCAGCTTTCTGCTTCACGCAACATACGATGGTAAAAATAAAACTTATAAAACACCACATAAGTGTCGAGTACGGAAGGATCCATATCGAATGCCTGTTTTAACATGCGCTCGGCATTATCCTTGTCAGCATAACGTTTCATGGCAGAATCAAGCAGCAGACGAATAGAAGGCGTTACATTCATCTGTAACAAACCCGGCTCAAGTGGTGTGGAATGCGTCGGCATACTATCCCCAGATTTCTTTAGGAACCATCAAACTTTCAACCGGCTCGTTGCCAATCAGATGTTTTTCGAAGATTTCATCTACCGCTTCAACAGTTACCCCGCCATACATGACACCTTCAGGATAAACAAGCACGCTAGGACCTGTTGTACAAGGACCAAGACAACCGGTACTGGTTACTGCAATCTTGTCGAACAACATGCGTTTTTGAACTTCATCCATGAATTTTTCGCCAACAGCAGCACAACCTTTTTCCCCACATGATCCCCGCGGATGACCTTGAGGACGATTTTGAACACAAATGAAAACATGTTTTTCTGGTTTTGGCATAAATATTTCCTGCTCATAACTTTTTTAATTTATTAATGTTAGTTTTTCTAGACAAATCGGTGGATGCATTACGTTTATCCACCCTACTTCAGTATCAGGTTATAATTATGCTGCCATTGGTGCTGGCGAATGTGTATGGCAATCTTTCGGGCATACTTTTGAACATGCCTGACAACCGATGCAATCCATCGCATTTGAGATAGCCATCACCATGGAACTGTCGTCAGAAAAATCATCATCGTCATCATCATAATCGTCATCCGCTGCGTCGCGCTCCACCAGCTCGAATACATCACGTGGACAAACCTTATAACAACGACCGCAACCAATACAGTTTTCCTGTTCCAAGTCACTAACAAACATAGGCGTCCATTCTGAACCGCCTCTTGTTGTTCCGATAATATTCATCTTTTCTCTCCTTTCAATCAGTTGCTAGCTTCTGCAGCCGCCAATGTTTCGGTCGCATCTTCCCAGGCTTTACAAGCATCGAAAGTCGATTGAGCAATTCCAGGTATTTCTTCGTAAGCAGCGGGTAAGCGATCTTCCACTAAATCGTGTAATTGTGATGCCCATTCACTGGCTATACGTTTTTTCTTTCTTACATCTTTTTGCAAGGCTTTCAATTCTTCTTCAGTCATGTTCACTCTCCTTTACAACTTGGCGACTTCCGGATATTGGCCAACTATATTCATCGCTATCGATAAAATCTTATCCGATTCATCTTTCATTTTTGACAAGCTCTTGAAACCGAAACGATGTACATCGCGTAATGTTTTATCCACCACGATTAATTTTCCAACGGATATTATTGCGCGTCCAAAACCTTCATGAGATAGATTCACCATAGGCACGGCCATTTGTCCGCACTCTTTTTCGATTAAGGTGGCCAGTGCGTTGTAATACGCTTTTACACGAGACATGACAATTTCGTCGGGATCACCAATAACTGGAATTTCCCGCTTTCTTTCTTTAGTCATAACAAAAGGATCAAGTACTTTGGCATCTGACCAGTCTTCATACGTATCATAAGCATCAATGGCGCGCATCTGCTTAACCATTTCTTTTATAAATTCGGTTTCCAATACCGGATCATCTTCTGCGGTCAGGATAACAGCTTCGGCGGCTACACTCATTTTAATTCTCCATCAAATATTTAATGTTTTAAGTTCAATAATTAATATTATTCATCCCAACTTTCCGCGTTTGTTTCATCAAATCGGTTGAAGTACGGATTTTTTTGTCGGGTAATGGCTTTTGCTAACCAGGTTGATGGCCCTTGCATCATTTCTTCTTGCAGGTATTCCAATAATACTGAAATCTCAGCACCATCGTGGACTTTCACTGGCTGTATACCGACAGCCAAGAGTTTTTGTGCAGCGGATGAGCCAACTGCTTGCGAATATATCGCCACACAACCCTTCAGAATTTCTAATTTTTCCACCAACTTGCTTTCATTTTCGTCATGGTTGATGTAATCAAACTCCGCAACTTCGACAATTTGAGTTTCATCTGGATTTACATCATAAACAACCAGACTTTTTGCCGATCCAAAATGCTGATTAACATGCTTCATGTCACTGGTAGCGAAAGCGACACGAATGTAGATATTGGTCAATGCTTTCTTCTGGCCGTTATCAATACCCGCCTTAACAATTCGCATACGCCTTTGTAAAGCCATGCCTGTTTCCTTGCTTGTTAGTCAATTTTTTGTGCAAAAATCGAATGGTAAGGTTCGATTTCACCTTTATCCAATGACGCCATGGTATTAGCCAGATCAAACAAGGTTTGCTTTACACCTCGATAACCAATCCAGGTTCGTTGATAACCACCGATTAAATCAAATTGGGGGAATCCCATGCGTAAAATGGGCACACCCATACGCTCAGCACTGGCAACGGCATGGCTATTACCCAATACCATATCGATTTCTTTTCCCGCTGAAATTTTTTCCATATCTTCCAGGTCACCAATTTTTACCGTCTCTGCCAGTACATGTTGTAAAATATCTGCCTTGCAGGGTGTAACTGCTGTAGCCACACTGCCGCCAACTGAATTCACTAAATGGCTAAAGGAATAAAGAAGATCTGGATCTGCAGCAATGGCAAATTTTGAAAAACCCAACATGAAATGGCAGTCAAGCATGGCGTCTTGTAATTGGGAACGTTGCCGAGTGAGTTTCTCCGGAACACGTTTATGGCTTAAGCGTGCGAGTAAAGCCACAAACTCGTCTATCGTGTCCAACTTCATTAAATGATCAAAATGATGATTGTTAACCCCTGTTCTTTCCTGGAGTATATTTGCCGCTTTTTTTAAGGAAGCACCAATGGAAATAGTGGCTATAGAATCACCCAATGTTTCAAATTCAGATACAGCTGTACCACCAGTTGTTAATGGCGAAAAATTATCTTCGCCCAAATGACCATCAAGTGAATCTCCAACATCAGGTACGATGACAGGACGCAAATCAAAATATTCGATATATTCTCTTACAACTTCAATATCGCCCGGTGTTAACATTGATGAAACCAGTACATTCACTTGCTTTTTTCGTCGCCCCGGACGCGTATTCGCTTGCTCTCTGGATGGCACCAATCTGTCTACCAGGGCATGTACTGCCAGCGCAAAACCAGACTCCATTGAGCCAGAAAAATCCGGAGTATTCACCGCAACAACTTTCACTGATTCATATTCCGGATATTTTCTATAAAAAGTTTTCACTGCACCGTGAACATCGCAACCCTGTGTTTCAGATAATCCTGTGGTTGGTACACCTATTAACGCGGGCTTGGACTTTTCGCAAATAGTTTTCAGGCCTTCAACAATACTGTCGTCGGCACCTAACACTGTGCTAACTTGATCCATGGCCGTTGTTTGTAATGGAATTGGCTCACGAAAATGACGAACAAAAAATACTTTTCCAAATGCTGTACAGCCTTGTGAACCATGCAACATAGGGATTGCACGGTTAATACCTGAAAATGCCAATGAAGCGCCAATGGGTTGGCTTGATTTGAGCGGGCTAACCGATAAGGCTTTTTTTCGCTTTATGATTTCAGCCATTGGAACACCAGTGCACAAGATTTAAATGTACATCGTTCAAATAGCCTTCGCTATCCCAAGGTGCAGGCTCGCGTACTGCTTCCCAGACAGGATTATTCAACGTCAATGCTAATTGTCGGGCCAGTTCCATCATGCCTTCATAACCTTCATAGCCGAAGTCTCGCTCTTGATTGATGTCGAGAAAAGGCAGCTTGGCTTTCAAGGCTGTATACATATTCCTCCCGCCGGCAATTAGAATGTCAGCTTTGTATTCCTCGACTATGCCAAGCAATGCCTTGGGACTGCCCTCCTCAATCATCTTCGCGTCTTCACCCATGAGTTCGCGAATTCTTGCTTTGTCTTCTTCGGTGGACTTTTTAGTGCCCGTAGCAACAACAACCATTCCCAGATCTTGCAAGGCTGAAATAACTGACCATGATTTTACACCGCCGGTATATAACAACACGCGTTTACCTTCCAGCTTGTCGCGCCAAAGGTTAAGGTTTTCTTCAATATTTTTTTCTTCGCGTGTAATAACAGCTTCAGTACGGGCAATCAAATCAGGATCGTTAATCAAACGCGCCACTTCACGTAAAGCATGTGATGTATCTGCAATTCCATAAAAGCTACCTTCAAAGTATGGAGTGCCATAACGTTCTTGCAATTTACGACCAACATTGATTAGTGCTTTTGAGCAAACCATCATGTTCACATCCGCTTTGTGCATGGTTTGCACTTCACGAAAACGTGCGTCACCCGAAAGCGTACATAAGATGCGAATTCCCAATTCGTCGAATAATGGTAATACATGCCAAAGCTCACCGGCGATGTTGTATTCACCGATTAAATTAATATCGTAAATGGGAATATCTCTGTTAATGGGTTTGGGATCTGGGTCGCGAGTTCCTATGACATATTTCAACATAGACTCACCAGCAATTCGGTTTCCCAAATTTTTAGTGCCATAAAATCCCGCTGCGTCTACCGACACAACGGGGACCCCCCAACGCTCCTCTGCTGCTTTGCATACAGCATCCACGTCATCACCAACTAATGCCGGGACACAGGTGTTGTAAACAAAAACAGCAGGCGGATTGTAATCATCAATTGCTTGCTTGATGGAATGAAATAATCGTTTTTCGCCGCGACCCATGACAACATCCTGTTCGGTCAAATCGGTTGTCATGCCAATACGATAAAGCATGGGACCAGAAGAACGCGTACCACGGTTATCCCAAGAACTACCTGCACAGGCGATAGGACCGTGAACAATGTGTGCAACGTCGGCTATGGGTAACAATGCTATTTGCGCCCCATCAAATGCACAACCACCAGCTGTTGCGCCAGGCTTTGGTTTGGCACAACCTGACTTTTCCTTTTTGTTATGTGTGCAGGCGGGTTCATCCAAAAGTTCTGCTATGTCTTTTGCTTTCATAAGCTCTCCTAGAGCAAAGTCTTTATGTGACATAGAGCAACCCATGTGCCACACACAGATTCCCATAATAATCAACGACTTGTCGATTTATTTTCTTGTAGCAAATGCAACAATTGGGAATATAGAAAGGAAACAAATCCAACAAATATTTTGTCTCAATACAATTAATTGACTAAATGAAAATAGATTATTCAAACAAGACTATTAACCGTAAAGTTAAAAAGGCATTTTATCTGCATGACAAAATTTACAAAAAACAGGGAGACGAAAAATGCAAAAATCCAAAAAACTAGAAATCTGCGGAAAAGTTACCTGGGGTGATATAAAGCGGGTAATTGAAAACACCGGAGTAAAAGATGGCGACGAAATAGATCGTATAGATATCGCATGGGGCAGCATAGAGGAAATAATAATTAAGCTCGATGATGATTATGGTTGGCAAATTTATTTATGAACCTGATGTAAAATCATTACTTAATAATTAATATCGAAGTAATCGGCTTGCTACCACTCTACAATGTGGTGTCGATAACATCACATATATTACTTGTGCATGTAGACTTTGTTGCGTTACAACATCCAATAAATAATTGAATTCAATTTGTATACAAATTTCGTAGGGTGGATAAGTGCAACGCATCCACCAAATACGGGTAATTTCTGGTGTTTGCGCTGATGCATATCCAGCCTACGTTTAGTGAAATATAGTCATGGGCGCATTGTTTGCATTTTATAATTGTTTTCAATATTTGAACTGCGCAAATAAATTCCATGAAAATCATAAAACGCTTAGTCATAATAATAGATACTGATCACTCAAGCCTGGAGAAAAACAATGCCTAAGCAACGCTTCGACGTTAGCAAGAATCAGACAGCGATTGCATTGTCCGACAGAGTACACTGGATTGGTGCGCTTGACCCCAGCTTGAGAACCTTTGATATCATTCTAAAAACCGCTAATGGAACAACCTATAATTCTTATCTCGTTAGAGGGAGTGATGGCATTGCTATTATTGATACCGTTAAAGAACAGTTTAGCGATGACTTTTTTAAGCGCCTCGAATCAATCGCCAGTTACGATGAAATCAAAGTAATCGTATTAAATCATCTCGAGCCTGATCACAGCGGTGCCCTACCTGAACTGATGCGTCGTGCACCGCAAGCGCAACTTTACATTTCGCAAAAAGCACGTGGTATGCTTAAAGCATTGCTAAAAAATGATAATTTCAGTTTCGAGACTGTATTAACAAATGACACTGTCAGCTTGGGTGATCTCACACTGCGTTTTTTGCACACACCCTATCTGCATTGGCCCGACACCCAATGCGCTTACCTTGAAGAAGAAAGAATATTATTTTCCGGTGACGTATTTGGTTGTCACTTTTGTGATAATCGTTTATTTAATGATCTTGTCGGTGATTTCCGATTTTCGTTCGAATATTACTACGCACATATCATGCGACCATTCAAGCAATATGTCGTACGAGCGTTAGAACTCATCGAACCGCTGAATATAAAAACCATTGCGCCTACACATGGTCCCATTTTACGGGATCGACCAACTGATTATGTCAAGCGTTATCGTGACCTTTCCAGCTCTCGTTTGCATAATGAAGTGAGTGTCACAGAAAAGAGTCTTTTGATATTTTATATCAGTTCCTACGGAAATACTGCACGTATGGCAGAAGCTGTTTATGAAGGTTCCAGTGATATTGATGGTGTTCGGGTTTCGCTTTACGACTTAGAAGGCAGTGAAGTTGGTCCTTTTGTAGATTTGATCGAAGAAGCCAATGGTATCGTTTTTGGTTCACCTACTATTAACGGCGATGCGGTTAAACCGGTATGGGATTTATTATCATCATTAGCTGTTGTGAATACCCGAGGAAAAATTGGTGCGGCGTTCGGCTCATTTAGTTGGAGCGGTGAAGCCGTCCGTATGGTAGAAGACCGTATGCGCGGTTTAAAAATGAGTTTACCAGTAACCGGCTATCGAGTGAAATTGATTCCTGATGAAGATGAACTGGAAAAATGTCGAGAACTTGGACGAGACATTGCGAACGCCTTAATTAGTTCAGATGATGACGTAAAAGTAGAACTCGAAAATGCAAAAGCATCGTAAATGAAACAAGGTAATTATTAAATTGAACTCACCGAATATGGGCATTAACATCACTAACAAGCAGCAGAATTGGTTATACGTCTGTCGGGATAATGAGTTGCAGGAAAAACATTTCCTGATCATTGCTTTAAATTATAGGGGCAAACCTCACTCAGGTATCATTTTTCGATTTAATGGAAATACGCTGGCTTATCTCAATCAATGTGTACATATGCCTAGGCAGTTGAACTGTGAAAGTAATGCTATTTTTGATAAACAGCAAAATCTGTTACGTTGCTCAATGCATGGCATTGTGTTTGACCCATTCAGTGGGGAGTCATTAAGTACTATGTGTAAAGATGAAAAGTTAATAAAACTTCAGCTGAAAACTATCGATGATGAGATTTTTATTAGCGATAAGCATTGTGCAGAAATTAATGGCGTTATTTAGTCCTTATTTTTTACAAAGCTAGGAATAAAGAAATCCCATAGAAATAAACTGTGACAGCAAAGATGTTGTCTACACGCTACACGGCGATGATCACAGTGTGTTTATATTCGTGTGTACTCTTAGTTTACTCTTTCTTAATATCTACAATCAATCGATTTCCAATCGTCGTCTCCTCACCATGTCACGAACTTCCTCATCCTGATCATTTTCTAAATGGGATAAAAATGAGGGATCAATATATTCAGCAACAGTAACACGCACCATCCAGTCCTTATCATTAACCATCTCAATCAGTGCCTTTGGGTCAGCACGTTCGGCAACAATACGACGAATATCCGGATCACCGTCATTGGACATCAACATAACACTTTCCTTCGGTAGGCGTTGCGCGACAATTTTCCGTACATGATTATCAGGGTCTGTAATCATGCGGAAAAGCCTACCTTCGGGAAGACGTTTGGAAACAAAAGCACGTACCAAATAATCTTCATCATTGGCCAGTTTTTCAAGTTTGTCTTGAGGTATACGATCGGCTACTGTGATTCTAACTTCACGGTCGGAATCTGTTAACATCTTATCTAATTGATCAATAGGCAACCGGTAAGCGACGGCCCGACGAACGGCTTCGTCCGGATCATCAATTAATTCAATGATCTTCTCTTGAGGTGAATAACGTGTCGCAATAGCACGCATTTCCCAGAATTCATCGTGTATATATTCAACAGCAAATGCCGGATTATTTTTAAAAAAACGATCAATCTGCCGACCACTTTTTACCATTACACATGCATCACCCGGTTTGCATTTATACTCTGTTTTGAGACTTTGCTTATAAGGGCAAATACTGCAATTGGCTAGCGGTGTAAGATCGAGTTCTGAATCTTGCATGTTGCCCACTTTAATTTTTTATTCTTCGCCTTCGTACACTTCGGCTAATACCACTCCTGTGGCGGACTCAAGATTTGAGGTGAATTTTAGACAATGATCGTGACCGTCGACTAAATATAATTTGAAGTTCTCAAATGACCCTATCGGATTGGATTCGATGATATCGTCATCACTGCAATAGGTAAAATGAATCTCTGGAAATTCTTGACGTAAAACTGCCAAAGTTGATTCATTCAAATCCATATTCTGAGTAAAAGTGCTAATGCGGTTAATTTCTTCTTTTTGCATCTTAACCCGCTCCTTCAGAATATTTGAGCGACTTTTCTTTATCCATCCCCATCGCCTTGGAGAGCCATGGTGGTGGAGAGTTTTTCATGACAGATTGAAATTCTTCAAGAATCTCTGCGGCTAATCCACCATCAGGTTTTTTCATGGGGTAAATACCCGTTCTTACAATTTTTGCAGCCGCTGGGCCGCCAACAGATTGCATGAAGATTACCTGACAATCTTTGATCATATTTGCACGAAATGCATTTTTATCATCGGCGTTGTCCGCTCCATCAGTATCACGAATATCGATTAAGCGATGTTCATCCGATGACAATTGATAGATTAAATAACGTGGGCAGGATCCAAAATGACCATCAACTTGTTCCCCGGTCGCAGATGCAATTGCAACACGTATGGAACCTGGCATGTCCCCTTCAGAATAAGGCTGGATATCAGGAAGACTAGGTGCATCAAACTCTTCACCCCACAAATACCGCACAGCCAGTTTCATAGCATCTTTGCTGACAGCCGTATCTTCAGTATCTTCTTCGCCATCCACGCTCTGTATGGCAGCGCGTAAATCAGTGACTGTAATTTTTTTAAGTTTCTCTTCTGTCAAAGGATTACCCAATGACTCAATTAACACGAGTAATAAATCCCTGGGACTGACTTGCGGCAATATTTTTGCCGCAAGCCCGATTCTCAGGGCTACATCTCTGGATAAGGATTGAGTAGCCATGTTTATCCCCTAGCTTGCCAATGGCAAGATGCAATTATCAATTGGGCAAACATCAATACATTGAGGCTCGTCAAAATCATCTTCACATTCTGTGCATGTCTTTGCATTGATTTCGAAAACAATTTTTCCTTCAGTTATGGAGTTTGTTGGGCAAATTGGTTCACAATCTCCACAATTTATACATTCATCATCAACAATATATAACGCCATTGTTATTTCCTCCGAAAATTAATCCCCTTTAACTCTCTTCACAAATAGATTACTAAAACAAGTCTTATTTGTTTTGAAAATTTAAAGCTATCCACGTTTGGCGCGAATGGTAATGGGTAATTTAGGTTCTTCTGCCATCACATCAATAACAAAACTGGAACCGTCAGCCAATTTTATTTCACCACCCCATTGCCCCGGGCCGGGATGTTCCATACCAACAACTTTCTCTTCAAGATCCTGTTTCGGAACATACAATGTCATACCTTCTTCTGTACGACGTAACATGACTTTAGGCATTTAAGAACTCCTCTAGAACAATTATACGTAGCTCGGGTGAATCTTAGCGAAACACGGGTTTCGTTGTACTCCACCCGAGCTACATGAACTATCGAACCAAGTCGTAGTTGTAGTCGGTTGTTCCCATGCCTCGTGTATCTTCATCAAGACGGCTAAGAATTTCATTTACGATGGTTTTCAGCATATGCATAGCACCTTCGTAACCGAGAGTTGTATCACGATGCAAGTGATGACGATCGAAGATTGGAAAACCAACTCGAATCAATGGCACTTCATGCTCTTTACCTTTGGTAACCGTATCTCGTTGGATAAATTTTCCGTAAGAGTTTCCGATCATGAAGTCTGGTTTGTTAGTAAAAACCAGTGAGCGCATATGCCATAGGTCTTTACCAGTGTGGATTTCACAATCCTTACCATAGGGAGAAGCATCAAGCACTTTTTGCAGATTCTTTTTCCAACGCTTGTTAGCATGGTTACATAGAATATGCGTTGGCTCGGCGCCCAACTCCAATAGGAAGTTCACCATACCCATAACAAAGTCAGCATCACCCCAAAGCGCAAACTTCTTGCCATGCAACCAGGCGTGAGAGTCTGTAATCATATCAACCAAGCGCCCACGTTCTTTCTCCAAGGACTCAGGAATTGGCTGGCCAGTGATTTCAGAAACTTGCATCAGGAAGTCATCAGTCCATTTCAGACCCATTGGGATATTGATCTTAGGCGTGGAGTGCTTCCATGTGTTTTTTGAAAACTTCATGGATTTATCAGACTGCCAGGGTTGCAGGAAGATAGTATCTTTTGCGTTTGGCGCATCTTTTACTTCATCTTGCGTAGTTCCACCGGCAAACATGCGGAACTCACCATCAGCAGGCGTATCCAGAACTTCTTCAGGGTCAGACAACATGGTGTAATCTATACCCATCTCACTCAACATGCGCTTGATAACACGAAAATTACCGAGATAAGTTTCGAAACCAGGCACAATGTTTAATTTACCATTGCTGCCTACTTCTTTATCTTCCATGTGATTCAAGGTGAAGTAACGAGCAATACCTTCGAACATATTATCCCAACCAGTGACATGGCTACCAACAAAACTTGGTGTATGTGCAAATGGCGTAGGATATTCAGTTGGTACACGACCGTCTTTTTTGGCATTACCAATGAAAGCATTCAAGTCATCACCAATAACTTCCGCCATACATGTGGTAGATACTGCAATCATGTCAGGTTTATACAACGCTTTGGCATTTTCCAAGCCAGCAAACATGTTTTTCTGGCCACCAAATACTGCAGCATCTTCTGTCATGGAGTCAGAAACACAAGCGATTGGTTCTTTGAAGTGACGATTGAAATAAGTACGGAAATAGGCTGTACAACCTTGAGAACCATGAACATAAGGTAATGTTTTTTCAAAACCTAGTGCACAAAGTACTGCGCCAAGCGGTTGGCAAGCTTTTGCGGGATTAACCGTTAATGCTTCACGTTTAAAATTAAGTTCTTTATACTCTTCTGTCGTTGTCCACTCAAAAACTTCGTCAATTTTTTCAGCTGGATGACATTCTTCGTATAATTCTTTTTTCTTCGCGAGATTTTCTTTGTATTCCTCATCACGGAACAAAGGATAGCTGGGTTTTATATTATCTACTGACTGACTCATAATAACCTCCTGTCGCGCCACTAATCTGTGAACAGTACGACCTTTGAGATTTACAACACAGCAGAGGGGTTTATTACCCTCTGCCAACGGTTTTTAGATCTTATGCACCTGCAGCAACGGCTTCAGGTTCTTCAGATGCTTTTTTCTTCCAGGGAGCTTCAATCGCATTCCAGCATGGATTATTCAATGTCATATCCATATCGCGGGCGAAGATAGCAAAGCCATCATATCCATGATAAGGACCGGAATAATCCCAGCTATGCATTTGACGGAAAGGAATTCCCATTTTTTGGAAAATATATTTTTCCTTGATACCAGAACCAATAAGATCAGGTTTAATGGCTTTAACGAACTCTTCGAATTCGTATCCGGTTACATCATCGTAAAGCAAGGTCGCGTTACCCATTTCCGGGATAGTACGATCGTAGTCGTCGTTATGACCGAATTCATAACCAGTACCAACAACTTCCATACCCAGATCTTCATACGCGCCGATAGTATGACGAGGACGCAAACCACCGATGAAAAGCATAACTTTTTTGCCTTCCAGACGTGGACGGTATTTAGCAACAACCGCTTCCCACTCAGCTTTGTATCTGGCGATAACTTTTTCAGCACCTTCTTTGATAGTGTCATCAAAGTAAGAAGCAATCTTACGTAGAGACTCTTCAATTTTAGTAGGGCCAAAGAAGTTATATTCTACCCATGGAATACCATACTTCTCTTCCATGTGACGTGAGATGTAGTTCATTGAACGGTAACAGTGAACCAGGTTTAATTTTACTTTAGGTGTCAGCTCAACTTCAGACAATGTACCATCACCAGACCATTGGGCGACTACACGTAAACCCATTTCTTCCAATAAAGTACGTGAAGCCCAGGCGTCGCCACCGATGTTGTAGTCACCGATAATAGATATGTCGTAAGGCGTGGTCTCAAAGCTGTCGTCATCATCGCGCGCACCTAATACCCAGTCGCGGATTGAGTCGTTAGCAATATGATGACCAAGTGATTGAGATACACCGCGAAAGCCCTCACATCGAACCGGTACAACAGGTTTTTCGATTTCAGCAGAGGTTTTCTTGGCTACTGCTTCGATATCATCACCAATCAGACCAATTGGACATTCTGATTGAATCGAAACACCTTTATTTAAAGGAAACAATTGATCAATTTCCTGAATGGTTTTATCCAGTTTCTTATCACCACCGAAAACGATGTCTTTTTCCTGAAAGTCAGTCGTGAAATTCATTGTCACGAAAGTATTCACGCCAGTAGTACCGATGTAATAGTTACGTCGGCCTGCGCGTGAATACTGACCACATCCAACCGGACCATGAGAGATATGAATCATATCTTTGATTGGTCCCCAAACCACGCCTTTGGAACCAGCGTAGGCACAACCACGAATGGTCATAACGCCTGGCAGGGATTTTTTGTTGGAAGTGATACATTTTTTGGATTGCTCAATCTCTTGATTGTTTACCGCCAAATGTTTTGCACGCTCTTTCTTGGCATCTTCTGGATAAACCTCTAGCACTTCCTGTATAAGCGCTTCGGTTTCTTCTTTTGTCAATGACATAATAATTCTCCTGTTTTCGTCGCCACTAATCTGTGAACTAAACGTTTAACAAGGTTGAAACTTAGTTTAAGTGGTGGCCGACCCGCCCATGGCAAAACGAATCAGCCAGACTAAAACCCGATAACTACTTAAGCTTCTTGAGTAGCAGTTTGACCGATGATGCTTTGGTCTTCTTCTTCCATGATGCCAAATTCCATCAGCAACTCTTCCAACTCGTCCATAGTAATTGGAGTAGGAATTTGAAGATTTGTGTTGTCATGAACTTTTTGAGCAAGTGCACGATACTCATCTGACTGTTTGTGAGCTGGATCGTATTCGATACAAGTCATACGACGGATTTCTGCACGTTGAACTGCATTATCCCTTGGTACAAAATGAATCATTGTTGTATTCAACTTAGAAGCCAATGCTTCGATAAGCTCATCTTCACGGTCAGTATTACGTGAGTTACAAATCAGACCAGCTAAACGAACGCCACCTGAATTTGCGTACTTAACGATTCCTTTAGCGATGTTGTTAGCAGCATACATGGCCATCATTTCACCAGATACTACGATGTAGATTTCTTGCGCTTTGTTTTCACGAATAGGCATCGCAAAACCACCGCATACAACGTCACCAAGTACGTCATAGAATACGAAATCAAGATCGTCTTCATATGCACCTTCCTCTTCCAGGAAGTTGATCGAAGTGATTACACCGCGACCAGCACAACCAACACCTGGCTCTGGACCACCAGACTCTACGCATTTAACGTCGCCGTATCCTACTTTCAATACATCTTCTAACTCTAAATCTTCAACTGTTCCTGCTTCAGCAGCCATTTGCATGATTGTATTTTGCGCTTTAGAATGCAATATTAAGCGAGTAGAGTCAGCTTTTGGATCGCAACCAACGATCATAACTTTCTTGCCCATTTCAGCGAGAGCAGCAACTAAATTCTGAGTAGTTGTAGATTTACCGATACCACCTTTACCGTAAATCGCACATTGACGTAACGACATAATTATTCTCCTCGGGTTAAACATGTTATGCATGATTTATGTTGCACACATGTCTATCAGCAACGCATATGCCAAAATTATAATTGCACCTAAGTAATTGTATATTATATGTTTTCTCTTGCCATCAATTAGGGCTATGATGGTAGCTTATGCTACAATTTGTTTTTAAAGCTGTATCAATAGGAACAAAAAGTGGGGATAAATCCAAACAACAAAAATATTATTCTGCCCGCTAATGCTCAGCTGAGCATTAACCACTGCAATCTTTCTGCGCGCATACTTGGCGGATTAACTTACAACGAACACCCGGTACCCTTGGAATTGGATGGTGTTAACGAACTACACAATAATTTGTTTTGGTTTCTTAAACCTGTTGTCGATTTAAATGAAAGGCGTAATTTATTTGATAGTTATATGAATGCGCATTTTCAACTAGAATATAATCAGCGTACAAAGCCACGAAAAAGCGCTGTATTTAATAGAGATAAAATCAACTATAAAAGAATTATTTTGGGCTGGCACATGAATCCGGATAGTATTGAAGGAGCCGTATTAAAACGCTGGGCTGAATCACGATTTGGACTTTTACCACGTTATCACAAAACCAAAATACGTCACTACACCGATCCTGCTTATGAAACATTTTTATATGAATCGTCTGTCGGTATCTACAATACAAATGCTGTCGAGTCACAGCTGGACGTATTATATGTATATTCTCAATATGAGTTACAACAGAATCAAAACACTCACATTCGTTTATATCGTGGCATAAATCAACTTGATCAACATGAAATATTATTCAAAAATCGAAACGATATTGTGGTGTTGCTTAACAACATCTTCTCATTTAGCTATGAAAAAACACTGGCAGAACAATTTGGTGACTACGTATTAGCGATTGATGTACCGATATATAAAATATTTAGTTTTAACAAAATACTACCAAAGCAGATAAATTCGGAAGAAGAGTATATTGTTATTGGCGGCCTTTATCGAGCAACTATTGTGTAAATTAATTTTGAAAACAATCCAAGCTAATAAAGCAATAGCCCTTCGAATAGTGATCGTCTAAAAATCCCAGATTTCGCAAGCTACACCCGAGTTATAGTTTTAAGCCACCTCATCAAGATGAACAACCAACTCATTGGTTTCTGAAAAATTCATAATGTGCTTGAATATATCCGGACGGACTTGCTCCAATATCGGGTCAACAATCAGCCTTACGACATCATCACACAAATCAGGATGTACAAAAGGAGAAAACTGTAAACGATGATCATCACCAAATTGTGCACCGATAGAGGATAGTCGTTGCGCCCAATCACTCGGTCGAAACACCTCTCCTTTTTTATTCTTCCCTTCAATAATTATTCGTTTGTTTTTCTGGCTCATCGAGATCACCTTGTTTTAGACTGGCATTAACTTTTAATTATTTTAACAGCAATTGCTAAGCCATAATCTCTATTAACAAATCAAGCGCATTTACAGCGATATGACTCAACCATAAGCAAAAAAACATAAAATTATCATGTCGACACTTCTCCATCCAGTTCGCGTTACTCATCAATTTGTCGTAAATCATACAAAAGAATTGTATTAAACTCGCTGAATCCTAATTGATTTTCCATTGGTTTGGTAATTGCATTTCTCATTTTAAAATTATCTAAGGAATAAAAAATGGCAAATTCAATCAGTACAGAATCACTTCTTGCAGGTATCCAGAATGGAAGTATTGTTCCCTATCTCGGCGCTGGTGCATTGAAAGGAAGCACTAACAAAGTTGATCAAACAGATATCCCGGCGGATAGCGATAGCTTGATATTATCCATGAACAATGGTCAAGCCATGGTTCCAAAACTTATGTATGAATTTCCCCGCGCGGCAATGCATTTGGAATTGAAACGTGGCCGATCATTTATCACAAAATTTCTCACCAAGCTCTACCAGGATCAGCAATGGAGTACACCTGAATTATACAAGTGGCTTTACGAATTAAACCTGCCCTACTTGATCGACAGTAATCGCGATATTTTATTGCAAAATGAGTATGCAAAGCGTGCTCATAATCTGGTTTTAGGCTGTGCGCGTATTGGTGGTACAGAATATCGATTTAAGATATTTGAATATGATATGGACAGTTATAAAGAAGTTGATGTGGAAAATGTAAATGCAAGTCTGCCAACTTTGTTCAAACCGATGGGCAGCCCCGTTCCCGAACCAAATTTTATTGCCTCTGACGCAGATTATGTTGACTACATTACCGAACTTATGGGTGGTTTTGCGATCCCTAAATTTCTCAAAGACCATCGTTTACAAAAGCAATACTTATATTTGGGAATGCGATTCACACGTGACACAGAACGTATGGTGATGTCAGACATCACCTGGGGAGCCGACAAAGTAAGAGGCTGGGCTGTTATACCTGAACCAACTGAAAAGGAAAAACGCTTCTGCGCACGTATCGGCATTGAAATTATCGAAACCGATATCGATACTCTCTTCAATGAATTCACCGCACAGGAAGTGAATAAATCTGTGGCTACTGCCTAGCTTTTGATACAGAATTTAAATACCCATAATAACAGTCCGCACTTGATTATGTGCGGCCTGTCTTCAACTTTCTCTCTTTTGAATTTTTTAACTGGTTATCCAGAACAATAGTCACCAGGGACGATGTGCGTAATACACACATAACTAGTAAGTTGCACAGTGTTTAATAAGCATAGTTTTGCTTTAAAAATTGATTCTAATAATCTACAACATATGAAATAATGTTAACGTCTTTAAGCAGATATTGACGCAATCATAATCAAGACTGTTAATTGATTCAAAATAATTAATCACTGGTTGTCACATGACAAATGTGTTACTGTTGCAAACATCAACCTGCTTCAAATCTGTGTCTTGACAGATAATACGCAAGCGCCTTTTCGAGCATCATGCACCTTCTCTAAATGGTTTATGCCCTTCGATCTGACTCTTACCAAAGCAAACCAATTAACCACCGGAGAATGTCGTGTTATTCACTATTAAGTCATTACTTATAATTGACACCACTTCTACTAACGCTTACCCAAACAAGCAGGCACAGTTTTGAGCAGCCGTGATAACCAGCTGTGGATTCAAGCTTGGCGCAAGCAGCTAATCGATTTTCATCAAACAAAGGCTAACAACCTACTTACCCAATTTTGGCCAAAACTTTCCCATTCCAAAGGAAGCCGTGTGTTGGTACCTTTGTGTGGAAAAAGCCTGGATATGATCTGGCTGGCGCAACAGGGACACCAGGTTATTGGTGTTGAATTAAGTCCAATTGCAGTGGAAACGTTTTTCACCGAAAACAACTTAAAACCTGTAAAGCGACGCAATGGTAAATTTAATGTTTGGAAAAATGGTAATATCAGCATATTGTGTGGTGACTATTTTGCCCTCACACAATCTGATATTGGGCATATTGACATGGTTTATGATCGTGCTGCTTTGACCGCTTTATCTGCAGAAACTCGCAGATTATATGCTATTCAATTACGTATGATTATTCCCAAAACCTGCGAAATATTTTTGTTAACCATCGAAGATTTCGACAAGGACCAGCCTCAAAATCTACTGGCTGGTATAGATCTGGAATTGAACACCTTATTTTCCAAGGATTATCACATTACATTAACGCACAGTGAGAATGCATCCGAAGAAACAACAAATACAGAAAATTCAATTTCCACATCGAGCAAATATAAAGTCTATCATTTAGCAGCCTGCTAAAAAATGATGCTTCCATACGCTTGTTTCAAAGCGAACATCTTATGATATCACCTGCCAAATCTGTAGCTGATTTTGGTGAACTATTGGTCGCATTTCTAACAAACTATAATAGAAGATCAGACAGAATTCTTTTCTTTACACACAAATCCATGCTGTCCCGTCATTTATTGCAAAACACGTTTCCAGGTGATTATGTCAAACGGTGTGTTAAGTTCATTAAAAAAATATGACGCATTGAGGATGACATCCTGCAAAACTGCTTCAACAAATGCGTTTGCTTTGTCTGAGTCGATAAGTTCATTGGAAACGGCGCGCTCAAAGAACAAGACATTTTGTTTTTCGCTATAGTTACCCATGCGCATTCCTTCGAAACTCGGCTTGTCATGTTTACCGCTTAACATGAACTTGACTTCAAGACCCGGACCTTCTGGCAGATTTCCCTGTTTTTTATGTTGTGCAATTTTCATTGCACAAGTGGTGATGGCTTTCTCCAGCTTGCTGTCTTTGATATCAGACGTTGGTGATATTATGCTTACAAATAAACTCATTTATTCCCTCGACAAATCATAACATTGCGCTTTCAAGTAATTGCACCGGATGCAATACTTCAATAGGTTGCTTGAGCGAACCCAAACCTTCCTTTATATGCAGCGAGCAACCGACATTACTGGTAACAAAGATATCAGCATCCAGATCAATTAACTCACTTAACAAATCTTCACGAATTTTTCTTGCCTCATTACCATGCGTGATTAAATGACTACCTCCGGCCCCACAACAATAAATCGAACTGGACACTACTTTAATTGTTAAGCCGGGAATCTTGGACAACAATTGAGTCACCGGATCTTGCTGATCAATTAGCGTTGAAGCAGTACAGGGTGTATGAATGACAACCACCTTATTTAGTGGATTTAATTGGAGATTATCCAATAAATTTTTCTGTACGATAAATTCAGAGACGTCCGTAATTTGATTGGAAAATCTTGTCGCCGAAGAACTCATACAGGTAAGCTCATTATCAGCCAAGCTTCCATATTCACTTAACATCTGACTACAACCGCTTGCCGTTGTAATAATTGTTTCTGAATTGGCATCATTGAATGTATTGATGTTTCTTAAGGCCAGTTCCATACCTTTTTTATTCTCTGCATTGTGTAAGTGCAACGCACCACAACAGGCTTGATCTTCAGGAATAACCACATCAACTCCCAGCTGTTTTAGTACATTGATGCTTGATCGTAATACCGGAACATCAAAAACAGAGGACATGCAGCCGGTAAAAAGTGATACACACGGTGCATCATGCAAATTATCATCACGACTACTTGTTAATCCCAATAAAAGATTCGCATATTTTAAATATCTGAATGATAAAAATATCGCGGGGGTGTTATTGGATTTATATAATTTCTCAAGTTTTAACAATAGTGGTACAAAGACTTTGCTCACCGCAGAGACTGATTTAAACAGCAACGGCTGCTGTGCAAGTAGCAAAATCAACTTGACGTAAATTGATTTCTTTTGTTTGCCTGTGTAAGACGATTTTGCTGACGCGAGTAATTCAGCATAGGGAACCTTTGATGGGCAAACTGTTTCACAGGTTCTACATTCAAGACAACTTTCAAGCGCTTCATAATCTTCAATATTGTGTTGGTAAGAATCTTCCTTGATGTTCCTGAATATTTGAATCCTTCCCATGGGTGAATATCGAATATCACCACTAATTTTAAATGTAGGACAGGAGGACAAGCAAAGACCACATTGTGTGCAGCCATCCCCATGCTCAGGGATTTTACCGCCCAAGTCTACGTTATCAAATCCTTCATTAAAGCCCAGACCAAAGTCGTTACTAAAATTCACAGCTTATCCCTCGGTTGAGTTGCAATAGACTAATCTCTAACTGACCTGACGTACCGGGACTTCGCTCATCTCGGCTACGAGTTCGCTAGCCTCAAAATAGTCATAGCCTAAATCCGTTGCGACAGCCTGGTTACAAACCTTACCTTGATGAACGTTCAAACCATTCATTAAGCCGATGTCATCTTTGAGAGCAGCTTGCACTCCCAAATTGGCGAGTTTTTTTACATAGGGAAATGTTACATTGGTAAGTGCAAGTGTTGAGGTTCGAGCACATGCACCTGGCATGTTTGCTACACAATAGTGAACAACACCATCTACCACATAAGTGGGTTCTGCATGAATTGTTGCTTTTGAAGTTTCTGCACAACCACCCTGATCAATGGCCACATCAACAAAAACTGAGCCATATTTCATGGCTTTAATATGATATCGACTCAGCAATTTTGGCGCTTGTTTACCGGGTATCAACACTGCGCCCACCAACAAATCAGCTTTTTCCACTGCCGATTGAATAGCCATTTGACTGGCAAATTCTGTTGTTACGCTTCCCTGAAAAATATCATCCAAGTAACGAAGCCTGTCTACATTGATATCGAGAATTGAAACGCACGCACCCAAGCCTTTTGCCATTTTTGCTGCTTGGGTTCCCACCACACCACCACCTAAAACCACCACTTCGGCGGGCGCAACGCCTGGCACACCACCGAGTAAAACACCACTTCCACCAGATGCCATTTGCAATGCTGTCGCACCTGCTTGTATTGCAATTCGCCCTGCTACTTCACTCATGGGTGTTAACAGTGGAAGCGAATTTTTTTCATCTGTGACGGTTTCATAAGCGATTCCAGTTACACCGCTATCCACTAGAGCTTGAGTTAATACGGGATCGGGTGCCAGATGCAAATAGGTGAATAAAGTTTGCGAGCCGTTTAAATAAGCACATTCAGTCGCTTGTGGTTCTTTAACCTTTACGATCATATCGCTCTGATAAGTTTCTTGTGCGTTTGGTAAAATCTGCGCACCTGCGGCTTTATACATTTCATCACTGAAACCGATTTTTTCACCCGCCCGGGTTTCAACAACCACTGAATGCCCTACATCGCAGAGTTCTTTTACGCCTGCCGGTGTCATGCCTATGCGATATTCATGATTTTTAATTTCTTTTGGTATACCAACTTTCATAATTCACCCATTCGCAACTTTGTTTTCAGTCTTGAGTAACTGATTTCGCAAGGAAAGCGCTAATTCTAATAATTGAGTCGCTTGTTGTTCACATTCTTGCCTGACTTCAGAATTTAGTTTTTCAAGCCACTTGTTCGGAACAGATGACAAACCGTAATAGGCACCACATAGCATACCCAATATCGCCCCGGTGGTATCTGAATCCCCTCCACGATTTATTACATCAATCATACTTTTCTCAAAATTAGTAGAATTGAAAAATGCCTGGAATACAGCTTGTAGTGTTTCAACAATAAATCCTGAGGGATTCTCTCGTTTTTGATGCTTAAACTCGAACTCAGGAAATTTATTAATCAACGGAGTAACATGTTTGTTTAACAGGCTATGTTTACTAGCACCGAGAATTGCATCTCTCAGCATAAAAACAACACATTCAGTTCCCGCATCTGACAAGGCATTATTATGAGTTACATGTGCCTGATTGCGCGAAGCCAATCGAACAGTCGTTTCATCCAGAAACAAGGCATACAATGCGATTGGTAATGTTCGCATACAAGCTCCATTACCCGCACCGGCTTCACTTTCAGGGGCCACCGGAATACCGCTATATCTATAGTGCACAATACCTCTACGAACAGTATGACCAATATCTACGGGGTTATCACGCATCCATTGATTAAATGACTTTGCAACAGAAACTGGTGCTACCCCAGATTCCTTTATAATGCTCCTGCCCAGCGCGAAACTCATAGTGGTATCATCGGTAACCTGGCCAACAGGCAACTTAAGCCATCCCCCGCCAATCATTTCATCATGTAGTCCATATTCGAATAGAATTTCACGCGGCGTCATAAATTCAACAGTTGCACCCAGTGAGTCACCAATAGCCAGCCCAAGATATGCGGCAATAGCTCTATCTTCTATTCGATTTTGGTTCATTATTGCTCTGGTCCAAAACATACATCATAGTCTGCACAAACCTCGCATGAAGGTGATCGACAGGTATATATTCCCTCTTCATTGCAAAGCTGTTTATATATAAATTTTTTCCACTTCATGTTTTTGTTATTTTTCTCGGCAAGCTTGGGGAAGTTATTCGAAATGAGTTTTGAAAGTTGATTTCGATCCCACAATCCTAGATCTTGCCACAAGTGATCTGAACCCAGACATGCAGCCGTAATAATTCCAGCAATCCAAGTTTCAGATATACTAATATTTGCGCGATATACATTAAATAACTTCAGAACGTCATCTTTTTCAGGCATTCTTTCTTTATCAAACACTTCATCTTTACGAAAGCTGTTATTAATCCGAAAACCAGGGAATTGATGACTTAATAGTGAACGATAGTCTGAAGCGGAAAGGCCTAAGTTCTTTGGTAATGCGCCCTTGCCTGATAGCCAGGATGCAATAATTACCGCAAGAAACTGATTGTTTAGATCACCTTGTCCATGCTGCATGACTTGTTCATACAGCATGCATTCAGATGCTTCATAGCTTTGTTTAACTAGCGCAGACACGTGTTAGTACTCTACAAGAATATCTTCGTCTCTGACGATCATTTGACAAGCCAAACGCCATTGGGTAGGCAAATCGTCAACACGCATTTTTTCAACTTCATCTTTAGTAACTTTTTTCAGCTCCAGCAAAACCTGCTGTTCTTTGTCAGTCAGCGGACCTCCCATACGGCCTGATTTCGCCTGACTTTTCACTTTGATAAGACACGTTCCGCATTCACCATCTTCACAATTAAAGTCAATGGGTATTTTATTTTGTTTCGCAATTTTCAAGATAGTTTCTGTATGACTTCCTGCTGTGGCGTATACAGTCTTGATTTTATAATCTGGGTTACTAAAAGTTACATTTGCCATTTTTTAATTCCTTATTACATCGAAAAGTGTATTGCATTTATGTGCAGGCTTATGCCGGCTTGACCGTAACGTCACCAAGCACTTGTGCCTGACAAGCTAGTCGTTGATGCCTTCCCGCTGCAGCCTCACGCAAAATCTTATCTTCCACAACTGATGGTTCTGTCAGGTTCTCCCATCCATCAACAACCTCCATCAGGCAGGTACCGCAATCACCTTCTCGGCAACCGTAGATAAGACTCGCGCCAACTTTTTCTGACGTTTCAATAACTCGCGATCCCACCGGTACGTTAACCGTGATTTCAATATCTTCAAATGTAATTTTAGCTTTTGCCATGTTTATTTACTCCTATTAATACCGCTTAATAAAACTTGTTATAGAAATTTTCCGCTATTTAAATCATTTATTTGTTACTGACTCTCGAGCAAGTTTCCAGATCAACATCGTCAAGGATCTGCTCAGTGTTCAGTAATCGATCCATTGTATTACTGCCGAAACCTGTTATATAAATACTTCCCATGTTCATAAGCGGTCGACGAATCAACAAGGGATCATTCACCATCAACGCTAAAGCTTGCTCATCATTCAGGTTTTCTGGAATAACATCCTTTTTCTTAATCGCCGGTGCTGACAATTTAAACCACTCCGAAACCGGTAAGGTACCAAAGTACTTTCGCAATTCATTTGCCGACCACGGCTCTTCGAGAAGATCTCTTACTTCTAATCTATAACCCGCAGCCTTTAGCAGTTTCTTCTGTTTACTATTATTAATGCAGCCGGGTTTTTCATAAAAAATAATATCTGACATGCAAATCGAATCAGCTTTTATTCTACATCTTTAAACTGGCTGTAATAAACAAACGCACTATTACGTTTCAGACTTCTCGAATTAAACGAAGCTCTGGTGCCGACACGATTCGGCATAACTTTCAGCTCTGTATCTCCACTACCGAACACATTTAAAATTAGATTTTTAAACGATTGTTTCATGCCAGGAATCATGTTATTTAACGAGAAACTGCAATGAGCTTCCAAGTTGTCATCAATTAATCTTTTACTCATTAGAAGTGTCATGGGGTGCTCCTTATCTTGCCTGCATTTCCCGCATCGCCTCTTCCATTTTGTGAGGAGGGATTCCGGTTAACGATCCAGGTGGGTTACAGGCAACACCTGTAACAGCGTCGACAATTGCACCTTCGATGGGACAGATTGCTGCGCATTGCGCATCAGCATAGTCACCTTCACATTCGGTACATTTTTTTGGGTTTATCAGAAAATGTGACTTCGCCTCATAGATTGCATCGTTGGGGCAAAGAGGCTCACATGCCCAGCAATTTACGCAACTTTCAATTATTTGAAGTGACATGTTTTATCTCCCGTATTATGCAGTTGCCTGAATTTTCTCTTCAACCTCGGCAAGTTCTTCCAACTTACCTTCAGCAATCATTTCTTTATAGACTTCCATCACCGCATCTTCGATGGCTTCCATACCATGCTCGCCGTTAGGAATAATGCCAGCATCTTCCAACATCTCCCATGGCTCAAAACCGATTTTCGAGCAAAGCACGGTTTCACAACCTTCCAGCGACCTTATGGTCTGTGCCAATATGCTATCTCCGTCACCGCAAGTATCACCGCCACCACAATAAAGGTCTGTTTTGCGGTGACCAATGAAACGAACGCCTTCTGTTGAAGCTTCATAAACCAGGAACTCCTTCGCGTGACCAAAATGTTGATTGATGACACCACCACCTGACGTCGCAATTGCCATTAATACAGGTCGGTATTTCTTATCAAATGCCGCTGTTTCTTCCACTTGCTCCTGACGTTTGACGGATAGTTCCTCAGCAATAGCTTGATGAATGACTTTTCGTTTTTCCATGGCTGCTGAATAGTCGATATCCATTTCTTCGATTTTATCCAAGGTGAATTCTTCACCTCGGTCTTCACCCAACAGACCAACCGCGTCTGCACGGCATTGACGGCAGTGGCGCATCATGTTCATATCGCCTGCACATTTGTCCTGCAGATCCTGCAACTCTTTTGAAGACGGTCCACGCTGTCCCATAACGCCGTAGAAAGTACCATGCTCTGCTTCAGCGATTAGTGGCATAACATTGTGCAGGAACGCACCTTTCTCTTTAACAATTCGACTTACCTCAACAAGGTGTTCATCGTTTACACCAGGAATCATTACTGAATTAACCTTGACCAAAATGCCGCGTTCAGTCAGCATTTCCAGTCCTTTTTGTTGTTGATCAATCAAGATCTGTGCTCCGCGAACACCTTTAATTCGACGATTATTCCAGTATACCCACGGGTAGATTTTCGCACCGATTTCTGGATCAACGGTATTAATGGTAATGGTTACATGATCAATATTGTGTTTGGATAATTCTTCAACTGATTCAGGTAACGCCAAACCATTTGTGGAAACGCAAAGTTTAATGTCGGGCGCTTTTTCAGAAAGTTGTTGAAAGGTTTCAAACGTCCTTTCAGGGTTTGCCAACGGATCACCTGGTCCTGCAATACCGAGCACTGTCATTTGTGGAATATTTGCAGCAACTGCCATGGTTTTTTTAACGGCTTGATCAGGTGTCAGCAATTCTGATACAACACCTGGTCGAGATTCATTTGAGCAATCGTATTTTCGATTACAGTAGTGACATTGAATATTACAAGCAGGTGCTACAGCAACGTGCATACGTGCGAAATAATGGTGCGCATCTTCCGAATAACAAGGGTGGTTATGGACTTTCTCTTTGATTTCATCAGACAAATGGGAAAGTTGATCATCAGTGCTCCCGCAAGAACCAGCACTACACCCTTCATCAATAGTTTCTTCTTGACCTAATACGTTTAATTCCATCATCTATCCTCCAGCGATTAGATATAGATTTGCTTTGCAGCATACTTGATTATCCTTTCTGCAATCGTTATGCCCTAACGAAAAATCACCATAAAGCATTGATTTTATGAAATTATATTAGATGATCGATTTGTGTTTGTTGCAACATCAACAGAACAAGAATTGTGAATTGTTAGCTTAAAAACAAATCATGGCAGTCGGAAATAATAAATTGCTTTTATTTTGTCGTGAACAAAACAATTGAGAAAGAATGTAAGTAGCAAGTCCATAACTCTATAAAAGAACCATCCAACTCGCCGCTATATTGATGCACACATATAAAGTATGCCATGGATTTATGAACACCAAAGTGCCATAAAGTTGATTGGCGCATTGCCTGCAACAATAAATATTCATAAGTTCCAGCCTGAAACTGAATCAAGTTATTTTTTATTAAGGTCTAAATTTAACGACCATCTCAGGCTGGTTTATCGATACAAAATCAATGTCGCCAAAAGCGAAAAATACACTGGATTATCCATGACTGAACACATCAAGAAGTTATTTTCTTTTACTAATGATGACGTTTTACAGAATTTTCAAATACGTTCATTAAAGCAAATCAAATTTGATATTCTATCGGGATTAACAGTCGCGCTAGCATTAGTGCCCGAAGCGGTTGCATTTGCGTTTGTTGCTGGCGTTGAGCCATTGGTGGGTTTATATACAGCATTTATGGTGGGATTAATAACTGCGACGATTGGTGGCAGACCCGGTTTAATTTCAGGTGCTACCGGCGCCCTGGCTGTAGTCATGGTATCTTTAGTGGCGCAACACGGTGTAGAGTATTTATTTGCCACAGTGGTGCTAATGGGTATTATTCAAATCTGTGCTGGCGTGTTTCGACTGGGAAAGTTTATTCGCATGGTTCCTTATCCGGTCATGCTGGGATTTGTTAACGGCCTGGCAATTGTAATTTTTCTTGCACAACTACAACATTTTCAATCTAGCTCAACTGGCAATGAAACAAGCTGGATGCACGGTGGTGTATTATACGTTTTATTAGCACTTATTGTACTGACCATGGCCATAATTCATTTTTTACCGCGGTTAACCAATGCAATTCCCTCATCTCTGGCGGCCATTGGAATCGTCACCACAATTGTAATATTTTTTAATATTGATGTACGTACCGTGGGAGATATGGCTTCTATTGCAGGAGGCTTTCCGGAATTTCATTTACCCACTGTGCCCATGAACCTCGAAACACTGAGAATCATTTTACCTTACGCGATTATACTGGCGGCAGTTGGCCTTATTGAATCATTATTAACATTAACTGTCATCGATGAAATGACACAAACACGCGGCCGGGGCAATCAGGAATGTATCGGGCAAGGTACCGCAAATGTTGCAACCGGTTTTTTCGGGGGCATGGGTGGCTGCGCAATGATTGGTCAAAGTATGATAAATATTAATTCCGGTGGTCGTGGTAGATTATCCGGCATTTCTGCCGCACTTTTTCTGTTAATGTTTATATTATTCGCTTCCCCACTGATTGAAATGATTCCATTAGCCTCACTTATTGGCGTTATGTTTATTGTTGTTATCAGCACATTCGAATGGTCAAGCTTTCGAATTCTTGGAAAAATCCCCAAGTCTGACGCATTCGTTCTAATTCTAGTTTCTACTGTAACCGTATTTACTGACCTGGCCATTGCTGTTCTCGTTGGCGTTATTGTTTCCGCGCTGGTTTTTGCCTGGAACGCAGCTAAACGCATGGAAGCGAGCACATATATTAATGAACATGGCGAAAAAGTTTATCAACTGCGTGGTCCCTTGTTTTTTGGATCAATACACAGCTTTAAAAATCTGTTCACGGTTAATACCGATCCAGAGAAAATCATAATCGATTTTACCAACAGTCGCGTTTATGATCACTCTGGCTTGGAAGCCATAGAAAAAATCACAGAACTCTATTTAAACAAAGACAAACACATCAAGCTTCAGCATTTAAGCCCTGAATGCTGCCGATTGTTGGAGAATTCCAGCCACATGGTGGAAACAAATATATCTGAAGACCCTAGATACCGGGTGGCGGATGATAGATTAGCTTAAGTGAGAATGTGTTAACTGTTTATAACAAAAAAAAGCTGTTGGCCTAGCGGCCAGATAATTTTTATAACCGGGGTTTCGTCACCGGTCGACGAATTCATTTTCTTTGATCGTGCAAAGAAAACGAACCAAAAGAAAACACGCCCAAATTTTGCCCTAAAGGGTTTCCTCCGCGCTGAAAAATAAACTAACGCAAATCCAAACTCGCTACGCTCAAACACGGATTTGCTTGTTTTTGTTTTTTGTCAGTGCTCGGCTGCGATTCAATGGGAGGGAATGCTTCGATTACCATAGAAAAACTAATTGAAGTATATTTGTCGTCCGGGGGCGAAACTCCGGTTAAAAAAAACACTCAACCGTCAGGCCAACAATTAAACAAACAAAAACAACTAAACTTCCCCCAAATCCAAATGCATCTGCACCAGACCGCACAATGTCTCATAATTCACATTATCATAGATATCTAATGTATCACTGTAATTGGTTTCGGAGAAATTAGGATATTCCAGATGCACACCGTAATGGTCATCGTTTTGGCCATAGGTATAAATATACACACTGAGTGAATTGTCGTTTATTTTGATGAGTCGAACAGCTTGTTTTTCCTGAATCTCGGAAATTACTTCAAAACTGTTATCGCCAAAATTATGTTGCAATAGGATAAGAAGATGTTTGATTCGAAAGTCTTTATCTAATGCCCAAATGTTCATGGCAAGATTTAGTCTGGCATAACTACGTATCGAAATGTCAAATTTATTCTGGCATTTTGGGTCTCAGGTGATAAGGGTACACAATGTTGCCAGTTCCGATGATACTCCGGGTACATCACCAACAACGAACCATTATGTAAGGACTGTGTAGTGAATCCACCCTGTAATTTGTGACGTGAATAAAAATTCCGTGATTCACCTAAGCTAACAGATGCAATAACTGGATTATCACCCAGTTCATTCTCATTATCAGAGTGCCAATCCACCCAGTCCTGACCATTCCTATACCAATTAATTAACACCGAGTTAAATTTGGCACCAGAATAGTTCTCTATCTTTCGCTTCAGTGAAAATAATGCCGCTGTCCAGTCTCGCTGTGCGTGTAGTTCGTAGGAAAAGTTATATCGCACGCCACGATCGGCATACCAGGTCTGATACCTTGGCATGTAAAACCTGCGACCGGATACAGTATAAATACCTTTGTTCCAATGATCTGTATTGATCAATTCACAGAAAAGTTTTTCACTCTCGTTTAATTCAAGAAAATCATCGATCAGATCAAGTGCACCTGATTCAAAGGGACAATGCACTTTATACTTTGTTAAATTCATCATGGTTTATTAAGAGAAGCGGTAATAATAATTAGCACCAAAAAAGGCACTGATTTAACGCATTGCAAATCAGTGCCTAATAGATTAAGCGCGCAATAAAGCTTTTACCAACTTTTCGGATAATTGTTCTTCCGTGAATTGTGGCTCATTGGGTGGATATAGAGAATCCTCATCGAATTCAAACCCACTATCCTTTGCTAGTGACATCATTTCCCGGACTTTCTGACAAGTAACCAGCTTTTCACCAAGATCTGCATCTGTTTTTGCTTTTTCAGAAAAAGCTTTAATCATACTAACGGACATATCTTAATCCTCCTTCTCAATATCAAACTCAATAACTATTTAAAAGAATGTTGCCGCTATCAAGCGCATATTTAGAAGAGCAAAAATCAAACCATAAGATAATAAGGGAATTTTGTGCACTAAATACCTGTATATCAATAATCAACTTTATTTCTTTGTCAATTTTGACAATAAACTCACAGTAAAAAGTTGTACATTGTTGCAAACCCTACAAACATTGATGCAGCTTTTTGCCTGTAAATACACATTTTCATTCGTTTAGAGAAAAATCCACACATGGTACGCGCTTTGAATTAACAAACAAAAACAGATTTGACGGATAAGACAAATGCTTTATAAAGATATTGAGTCAAAGGATGTTTCAGCTTTAATCCTAAGTGGTCCAGTTACGATTTTTGACATGCGAGATCTTAACTCTTTTAATTCTGGCCATATGGACAAAGCAGTTCCAGCCAATGATTTTGCGATAGAACAAATAATCAAGAAAAATAAGAAGCAGGAAAATATTTTGGTTTATTGCTACCTTGGAAATAGCAGTCGTGACCTATCAAATCTACTCACCAAGTTTGGATTCAATAATGTTTACAACCTTGTCGGCGGTTATACAGCCTGGAAAAAGTTTTCCAATCAATCCGTCGCATCGGATTCCAGCCGTTTTGATCGGTTGTTATCTAACAAGGGATTTGACCCGTTAAACATCAATGACCGAACTGCAATTGGCAATACACCGCTGATGGAAGCGGCTATTGACGGGGATATTGAGCTGATTAACGAAATATTGCAACGAGGTGGTGATGCTAATTATAGTAACAGTGATGGCAATCTTGCGCTTTGGTTTGCTTGTTTCAGCGACAAGCTGGACATTGTTAATACGCTTATAAGTTCCACAATGAATCTGAATCATCAGAATACTAATGGCGCAACTTGTTTGACTTACGCCGCGTCCAGCGGAAAGATCGATATTGTAAAAGCCTTAGTTGAAGCCGGAGCGGATGCAAGCATTGAAACTGATGACGGGTTTAACGCCATCGATCTCGCATCTACAGCACCTATATTAAAGTATTTGAGAACCTGGGAAAAATCTAAACTAACAGCCATTTAACGAGTCATCAGTTCAGACCTGGTATTTTCTCTCTCTCGTGCCAGGTCTGAGCAACTTTTATATTTGATTATGCAAACACTTGTCAGCGAACCAATTCGAGTAGCAGTAGCCAGCAAAGATGGCATGGCCATCAATGAGCATTTTGGCCACGCAAAACTATTTTGGATATATGATCTGGATAATGAAGGCTGCTGGTTTAGGGAAAAACGTGATGTGGATCATTACTGCCTTGGAGGCTACAGCGATAAATCTGCAACGCCGAAAATTCTAAATACTATTAGCGATTGCAAAGCTGTGTTTGTAGCCAAAATTGGAGATGGACCTACCGAGAAACTGAAAAACAAAGGTATAAAGGCAATATCGGAATATACCTGGGAAGGAATTGAAGAATCGTTAAAAGATTTTTTCATTAACAATGTGCTTTAACCCGATTGACGCCGGGTTCTACCCGAGCTACTGAAAGGTATTAACTCATGTATATCGCGATGAATCGTTTCAAAATTAAATCAGATCACGAACAGGATTTTATCGAGATCTGGAAAAATCGGGAATCACATCTTGATCAGTTTCAGGGATTCCAGCAATTTCATTTGCTACAGGGATCAAGCAATGATGAATTTACCCTGTTTGCATCACATGCCATTTGGGATAGCGCTGAAGATTTTGAAAACTGGACGAAGTCTGATGCATTCCGAAAAGCACACGCTAATGCGGGCTCATCTAAAATCATTTACCTAGGACCATCCAATTTCGAAGGTTTTGAGATAGTAATTTGATGCTTAGCGTTCAGAAAATTCATCCGGCTGCTTTATGGACACAATGTACAGAATTGTCAGCAAGCGATGTCGATTGCATTACAACAATCATGCTAAAGATCCTGGATGGTAAATGTAAGATGTTTCCTCAAGAAAAAGAAGTCATTACGATAATTTATGACGTAACAAAACATCAACAGGGCAACATTCTGGGTGAAGATATTCACACCTTGATTCGTCAGGCCAGACTGTCCATGAGCGAGGATTTGGTTGAAAAAATATACGAGCAACGCTTATATGCAGAAACCATGGTTTCAAGACCTGTTATGAAAGCATTTAAAGCCATGTTGAGAAAAAATGGCATTATTGGAAATACTATTTAAGCGGAAACCTGATGAAACTTCTGATTGAACGTCCTTATATTGATCATTTATTGCAAGAATTTCCTGACCTGTCCGGATTTCAGGAACAACTTCGCTTTGGTGAAAAAGTTGAAGTTTTTTTTAGCGAACTGTCCGATCAACAAAGCAGCTATTTAAAAAATCTCTATGAAAACGCCGGCCCCGAGATGCAAAGTCGTGCAGCTCAAATATCTACTTTGCAAAAAGCCATAAATGATGATGCAGAAAGATTTGGTATTGATGATCTTGAGTTATTGGTTCCAGCATTGGCTCGCCACCTGATTGACGATGCCATACGTGGCTGGTTATTTACGGCAAGCAGCGTTGAAAAGCCGCTGGCTTTTGTGGTAAGTCGGGTGGATTTTACTCCAGGTGGTGAAGAAGAAACGGCAAAGCTAATGATTGAAATAAAGGCCAACGCCAAAGCCAAAATGGCAACCAAAACCATCACCATACGTAGTAAAGATATTGAAAATAAAACCATTAGCGAAATTCTAGCTGAAAAAGGTTATGTGAAAGAAACACCCGAACTTATCACTGCATATGACCAAACGGAAAAATGCTATTTTGAATGGCGTTCTAAATATGGTGCACAATTCTCCGGTAGGGGTATCGGTTATTTTGCAGAAGACCCCACCTCCACTCATCGAAACACTGATTGGTCTCGTAAAAATGTTGTGGTGCTGTCTTCGGACGGTGAACCTACCCGGCTGGTTAATGATGAAAGTATTTTGAGTGAACGTACTCTTACTCTCGAAACAACCGGAGACATTCTTGGTAAATACATTCGCAAAGCAGGAAATTCCAACCGTTACACAGAAGATGACAAAGCAGAAGCTGAACAAGCTAGTATACCGGAAGGATTATTTACGCAATTACCGGTACATGCATACATACTCATGTTTCATCTTGAATTACACCATCACGTCTGGGTACATGTGGATGATATGCAGTTATATCAGTATCAACCTGATCTCAAACAAAAATTGATTTTACCCGAAGAACAAACTGATCTCATTGATATTCTGACAGCCGAAATGGATGTTTTGATGGATGATATTGTAGCCGGAAAATCCGGTGGCACAACAGTTTTGTGTGCCGGGCCAGCAGGCGTTGGTAAAACGCTGACCGCTGAAGTTTACTCGGAGATCATTCAACGACCGTTGTACCGAGTTCATTCGGGACAATTAGGACTGAATGTCACAGAAATGGAGAAAGCATTAAAAGACACGCTAACACGTGCGCAACGCTGGGGTGCCGTTATGCTCATTGACGAAGCAGATGTTTATATCAAACGTCGTGACGATAATATTGCCTCAAACGCAGTGGTTGGTGTGTTTCTTCGTGTTCTGGAATACTTTAATGGCTTATTATTTCTGACGACAAATCGAGTAGATGATATTGATGAAGCCATTGTTTCCCGTTGTATCGCCATGATCAAATACCATGCACCAGGCCCAGAAGATCGTCAAAAAATTTGGCAAGTAATGACCACTCAATTCTCTTTAAGTATAAAACAAGAGTTGATTATCGAGTTGGTAAATCGTTTTCCGTCCGCCACTGGTCGAGACATAAAAGGCCTCAGTAAATTGGTTGCCAAATATTGTAAACATAAAAGTGTTGAACCTACGATCGAAGTATTTAAGCGGTGCTCAGTGTTTAGGGGAATGGAATTAGGGACTGGTTAGTTTTATTTCAGGGTTTCGCCCCCAAAAATCCGGTAATTAAAACATCATGGCCGATGGGTCTACATAATTTCACCTTAGTATTTAGACTAATAATTAAAAAGGAGCTCTATCATGGCAGATATCACTTTTTTCGGAATGACCATGGAATACAGCGCCATTGAAAATATGATGGATGAAGAACTCAAATCCAAAATCGCAAAAGGCCTGTCAGATGAACAGGAAATTGTAGACGCATATTTGCTGGCACACAAAGAAAAGTTTGGAACGGATTTTTTGCAGGGCTAAGCAAATGATTATGCAAAACATCATTCAAACTAAATTGCACGAAGCATTAGAGCCGGTATTTTTTGACGTCGTCAACGAAAGCCATATACATAATGTGCCGCCAGGATCGGAATCCCATTTTAAAATAATAATGGTGACTAATAAATTTAAAGATATGCCTTTAATCAAACGCCACAAAATGATTTACGGCGCTTTAGAGCAGGAAATGAAAAAAGGTGTTCACGCATTGGCCTTGCACACACTCACACCGGAAGAATATGAAAATCGACATGGTCAGATACCAGGTTCCCCGCTATGCCAGGGTGGTGACAAAGGATAACAATCATGAACATGAAGTTTTACATGGTGCCGGGATCATGCACCACCGGTATTCACATTATTCTGGAACATCTAGAAAAATTATTTGAAGCCTATGTAGTGAACATTCCCAACGGTGAAAATCTCACTGAGGAATATCTGGCACTAAATCCCAAAGGCACCATACCCACACTAGTACTGGAAAACGGAGAAGTGCTCACCGATTTCGTGTCCATTGCCTACTATCTGGCGGCAAGTCATCCACGGGAAAAACTAATCCCTGATGATTTAATTGCTCAAACAAAAACTATCGAGTTAATGTCATATGCAGTAAATCACTTACACGGCCAGGCCTTCGCTCGTATTTTTATCTCAGAAATTTTTCTGGCTGACAATAACAATCCGGAAACAATAAAAGCACAGGGTATGAAAATGGTGGAAAATGGATTGAAGATTGTGAATCAAATACTGGCAAATAAAACTTATAAACCTCAGCATTTCGATATAGCGGACGCTGCCTTGTTTTATAATGAATTCTGGGCAGACAAATTAAATATCAAGCTGCCGGAAAACTGCCAAACACATTATGATCATATGCTGAGTATTCCCGTTGTAAAAAATGTATTACTGGAAGAAGGATATTATTGATCAAAAACTACACTCCGCCCTACCGTTATTTTCGATCCAGCCATGAATCATTTTTTTGGTAGTAAATCGACGAATGCAGTTGCCCTGAGTGTCAATTAAAATAAATCCCCCTCGACCACTCACACGTTGTTTGAAGTAGTCTATTGCATCATCCGCAACTGCATTTACATCTTTATTACAAAATTCAATTCGATCAGCAACAGATTTTGCAAAAACCGTTCGCATGAAATCTTCACCAAACCCGGTGGTGGAAATCGCACAGGTTTGATTGTCAGCATAAACACCAGAACCAATAATGGGGGAATCTCCCACTCGTCCAAATCTTTTAAAAACTATGCCGCCCGTCGAGGTTGCGGCTGCCAGGTTACCTTTTGCATCTCGGGCGACCGCGCCAATTGTGCCATATTTTTTTACGGGTTCTTCTGCATCATCATGATCCAGCATGGTTTTGCCAACAAGTTTAGCCTGGTTATATTGTTCGATTCGTTCTTTGGTAAAAAAGTAATGATCAGGCATTCGTTCAAGCCCTTGCACTTCAGCAAAACGCATGGCGCCTGCACCAATTAACATAACGTGTTCGCTTTCTTCCAACACTTTTCTGGCAAGCATAATAGGGTTGGCGATATTATGAATGCCTGCCACCGCACCCGCCTGCAGGTTTTCACCATCCATGATTCCCGCATCCATTTCGACCTTACCATCTTCATTAAGAACAGACCCACATCCTGCGTTATACAGGGGGTCATCTTCCAATTGAGAGGCACAGGCTTCCACCGCCTGAATGGCACTGGCACCTTTACACAGAATTTCTCGACCAAACTCCAATACAGTACGAATACTTTCCAAATAACGCACATGTTCCTGATCAGTTTTAACATTATCCAGCGCGCCCGCGCCTCCATGTACCATTAAAGAAATTGTTTGATTCACCAAAACCTCGTGTTTTTACATTCGTTTAATAAATTCTTCGCGTAGATTCTTTTGTTGTTCTGCGTTTCCCACAAACATGACGCTCAATTTTCCAACTAAAATAGGGCCCCAGTTCACAAGCACAACACCTGACTCCATTTCTGAATCAAACTCAATACCGGATAAATCCAGATTTTCCAAACTACGAATATTCGTAGAAAAAGCTTCTGCTGTCCAGCGCTCAATACCCAATTTTTTAGCAATCCAGGTGGGATAGCTGGCACCATTGAATCGCGGATTACATTCGATCAACCGATAATCCATTGAACTACCTTTATCAATCACCGCAACATCAAAGGCAAATACCCCTTCCATACCTCGTTCATACAAATATTCTGCGAATGCATCCGTAACATGCCAGCAGTCAAAGCGCGTTGGGTGTTGATTACCTTTATGGGCGAAACCATCCAGTAACTGTTCGGAGGCGGCAAATCGTTCGAGGCCTTTCACACCTACGCGATATTGAACGTTTAGGAATGTAGCTGCCATCACCTCTTCCTGTATCTGGATGGGTACATCAACACCAAAGGTATTTAATGCATTGAATACTTCCGATTCATTTTCACAACGATATATTCCCACGCCAGATACGGAAATCGCGGCCTTCACATAACAAGGATAAGGGAAAATTGACGTGTCGCTAATTTCGTCTTTACTGCTATAACAAAATGTTTTAGGAATTGGCAAATTTAATTCTGTCGCAACCTGCATGAAGTTATTTTTGGAATTAATGAAATCCACAATACTGTGAAAATCGTGATTTTCGTAGGTATCATAAATGTCGTCACCGTAATAAAAAAACGAAGGTTTATATTCAGGATACTCCTTTAAACATGCATAATTAACATCCCAAATAATCGACTCAGAGTAACTCAAACCGATATTATCGTAATGTTGTGTAATATAATGCCATTCGTCTTTCAATCGTGGATGCAACTGAATAATATTACCCGGTTCAGTTAAACCCAATGCGCGCCCGGAATACAAAAAATTACCCTTCACCTCTTCACTGGTGCAATTCATGATGTCGTGATTAAACAGTGTCAGAGTGTATGATTTAACGGAGACTTTATAAGTATCAATATTTAAGCTTTCGGTATTCATTTCTGTCCTCCTCTATCCGTTAAATAGGAAATAGCAATACGAATACCAAAATGCTTTTTAAGTTAATTCAGTAGCTTATAAAATAGGGGAATAATCATGCGCACCAAGATGGGCCTTGTGTTTCCTTCAATTGTTCATGAATGGAACAAGATGCAACAAAAATTACATTGCATTATGAAGTAAAATCGCCACATGAACCGCTTGTTTTTGCGTGTTATCTTTTATTTTATGACGACAGGAAAAACCGTTAGCGACAATATTTGCATTGGGATTTTTACGAATCGTGGGCAGCAATGACAACTCTGCTATGGCTTTGGAATAATCGTTGTGCTCATTTTCCAATCCAAAACTACCGGCCATTCCACAACAGGAAGATTCGATGAGTTGAAATTTAAAATCGAGTATCAGCTTTAATATCTTACGAATTGACTTCATGGCCCCCACGGCTTTTTGATGGCAATGACCATGAATTAGCGTCGGTTCCTGTTGTTCCGACAAAGATTTAAACGTTACATTAAATCGTTTTGCACTAACTTCCCTTGCAACAAATTCCTCAAACAATACAGCGAGCCTAGTCGTTCTAGCGGCAGTGTCACCTAAACCTAGATATTTGTAGTCAACTCGAATTGCCAACAAACAAGCTGGCTCAAGACCAATAATAGGTATATTTTGTTCAACAAAAGGTTGCAATGCTGTAAAAACACGCTTGGCTTTTGTTTTTGCCTGCTCAACCAAACCATGCGCTAAATGTGTTCGACCACAACACAAAGGCTGTTTATCACCATCATCTACTTGCAATATATGTACGGTATAACCTGGACCTTCCAAAACCCCAAAAGCAGTCTGTGCATTCTGAGGCTCAAAGTTTTGTGTAAACGTATCGATAAACAAGACGACCTGTTTATCACCTTCCACCGGAATGACTTTATCAGATACAGCACTGTTGAATTTTTTAAAAATGTTTGTTTCACCGGAACCGGCAGTTCTAGAACATCTGAAATACGCAATAATCGCTTACTCAATTTGGCAACAATTGTCGATGTGTTTTGAAGTTTAATCATCCCACGTGATAAGGCGAAGCAGTTTAATATATCCGGCATGTAGGCAAACAATCTTGTACGTAAGGATGCGCCTGAGTGTTTTTGTTTTTGCGCCAAATATTCAATCTTGATCATGGCCATATCCACCTCGTTTTCACATTCGCGTTTACAGCCCTTATAACTGACGCATAATTCCATTGCCTCTTGTAACTTCTTGTCTGAAAACTTTGCAATTGGATCAACATCATTTAATGCTGCTTTTAGCAATTTAACACGCCCGCCGGTTGATAAAGAAGAGTGGTCGCTAACTCTATAACTGGGGCACATCACACCTTTCGGTTTGGTTTCGCAATGTTTGCTGTTGATACAAACGGCAACCGCTTTGGCAAAATTCCCGCCCTGCTTAGGGATATTCGCATAAGCGTCACTCATGCCGGAATTTTCATAGTCTGACCAGTCGAGAATGGTTTTCATCCTATCTATTTCGCCATTTCCTTTTTACGAACTTTCTCAACAAACTCCACGGTAATCATATCCACTCCCAAGGATTTTGCCGCCTTTTCCACTTTATTCCTAGCAAACTTTCGAATAAAATATGGGGCACGCTGAATTTTTCCAGTGCTTCCGACTCCCATTGAATGTCTGTTGTCTTCATCCCAGCCTCGTAACAATATTTTTCAATAAATGATTAAGAGCAAATGAAATGCCATATAAAAACTGTTTAAATTTCTGGGTTTATCATGGTTACTACACACAGAATTGTGACAACCGGGTAATTACTTGAAACTTTTGTTGCAAAATTTACAAAATTAACAGAACAAATCCTGTATTTTCCAAACTAAACGCACGCAGTAAAAGCGTTCAGCTTGATGATATTTACCGCCAGATTTTTCTTATCATCTTAAGATGAATCGCTTACTGCAGATACTGCAAAACAGCCACACAATATAAATGCAGTTAATTCTAGCAAAACCCATTTCACTGCACTTTGGTATACGCCTTGCTCCTTAATTAGAAAAATAACTCAGGAGATCAGCATGTCCGCGAACTTCGTAGTAAAACAAGATGAAAATCAGGAATACTTCTTTAACTTTCTCAATGGCGAAGACGAGGTGATTTTACTCAGCGCCAATTATCCGGATAAAGAATCTACTGAAGCAGCAATAAAAGATGTTCAACTTAATTCATTAATGTCTCAACAACTGGCTGCCGGTAAAACACCCGAGGGAGAAATGTTTTTTGTTATCAAAGGTAGCGATGACAATGTTCTGGTTAAGAGTACACTTTACACTGATAGAATGATCATGGACAACGCCTTGCATTGCGTAAAAGATAACGCTTGTATTGCAGAAACTATTGACATGACCTAAACAAAATACACATGAGCAACATTTTTAAAATCAATGAAGAACTGGCATCCATCGCCGTCACGTCCACCGAACTTTATTCAGTGAGTAACACCATTCATCACTATTACGCGAAAAATGCGTTCATGGCAAAATTATCACCGATAATTTTGCAAGTGAACAAGTCTTATTTTGTGTTAGCAGATCTGTTTTCTCCATTTCTCGATATAAAATCCATGGACGAATTTACACACAACTTTGATACGGTCCATTCAACATTCAAACAACAATATTTAATGGAAATTGCTAAGCCAAGAAAATATTGTGATGAAATTTATGACGATTATCGGGAAATGAAAACACTAAAGGAAGCACAAACCAAATACCCATTGCTTAAAACTAGTTTTGCACGCTTACACCTGCTCTATGATAAATGGATTGACAACGATGCTTACCTGCCCATGGCCATAGACCGCGCAACAAAGCTCTTCAATAATTTTTTAACTGATATCGGAGATGCAAAAAATGTGGATATAGAAGATGCGTTTCTTGTTTACCAATCTGCTATGGATGATTTTCGCGATTATATTGCTATATCAGAAAAAAAAGCCAAAGCCATTGAACAAATGAAAGTACTTTAAATAATTAGGTTAGCATAACCTTAAAATACATCCTGGCAAAACTCCTTACGTATGTTTTAAATAATAGCAGTAGATTTAACAAGTACAGTTAATGAAAAAGAGAGTCATTCAATATCGCTGGCAAGATACGTATCCAGCTCATACATGATGAATTCATTGCTTTTAATATTTTTCGCAATTTCCACCAGATCATCGTAATTATAATTTTGGAGATCAAAGGTTAAGCGCGTAATTTTATCACTTCGAAAAAATACGTTTAATACTAAAATAATTCGTCCGACCACCTTGGGTGCCGATGGTAAATATTTTACTTCAAACTCCGCCAATACTCGGATGTTATCATCAATAACGTTGATGAATTTCATCGAGTTTAAGTATTCAATTTGCTCTTCAGTTAACATATAGCTTAGATCGTTAGACTATGGGAAAGCCGTTTTCGTGGTAATGAATATACCGTGCCCCTTCTCCGGCTTCTAATATTTCTGCTCGCTTAATCACCCCGTCGGCATAATAGTCATAATTGTGCGTAAACTCCACTTCACCATAAACTATTTTTTCGCAGCGTGTCATTTTACCTTCCTTATCGTAATACGCTTTGAAATACGTATTTCTGAGGTTCAGTTCTTCATCAGAAATCTCATTGACAAACTTATAAGGCAAACGAATACCTGTATAAGCAATATAGTGTCGACAATTCATGGTGATTTAAATTCTTAATTCATCAATGTTAGCAAAAGCATTTTTGATGATTGATACAACATCATCCGGGATTTCATTCTTATCAACAAAAAGCCGCTCAAGTTTTGTGTTTGCCTTCAAATCAATGGTAGCCAGTTCATTATCAGACAAACGTAAATCCAGTAACTCATGATTATTTTTTAAATCCACTATTGTCAATTCATTTTTGTTGGCGTAGATCTCTTCGAGCTTTTTATTTTTGGTTACATCAAGATCAGTCAATTCATTTATGAATACTTCCAGATGTTTTAAGCTTGGATTTGAACTGAGATCTATCGATATTAGCTGATTGTTTCCGGCGAATAGCTCTTCCAGCATGATATTATTGGAAACATTCAGTTCTTCAAGCTGATTTCGCGTCACATCCAGTAACTTTAAGCCGGTAAAGTATTCCAGACCTTTGGTGTTGCTTATCCCTTTATTACGACAAGTTAATTTGACAACATCTTCGGCGTTTTCAAATCCAGATTCCAATGCACAAGTTTTAAATGCTTCATCTTCAAATTCGATCTCAGATATCTTCATGTTTTGCTCCTGGGAGTGTATAACTGTAATAAACGGTTCGTAATATATTCTACAAGCTCTAATAGCCACCAGCGGTTAAAATGTCGGGCTTGATTTGCTCCACCCATTTCTCAACACGTTCTTTCGTTTGCCCTGACTGATTATCCTGATCGATCACCAGACCGACAAACTCGCCAGTTTCAATTTCTGCGCGGGAAATCTCATATTCATAACCATCGGTTGACCAAGTACCAATAAATGAAGCACCCTGGTCTTCCAGTTTTTCATAAAGAATTCCCATAGCATCAACGAATTCGTGACCATATTCTTCCTGATCACCCAATCCGAATAAGGCAACTGTTTTACCTGCAAAATCAATTTCATCGAAATTTGGAAAAAAACTATCCAGGTTTTCAGGTAACTCACCTTCGCCTAATGTAGGAGTACCAATAATATATGCGTTGTATTTATTGAAATCTTCCATTTCAACCTTAACAATATTTTTTAAGTCAAGTTGATCAGCATCAAATAACTTGTTAATCATTTTTGCAACTTTTCTTGTGTTACCAGTGTCGGTATCAAAAAACAATCCTATTCCCGGCATGTTATCCTCCAAATATAAAATTTATAATAAAAACATATTGGCTTTTCATACACTCAGCAATCGCTATACCATTACCATATTATCTAATGAAAAATTTGTTGAATACAATTTGTGAGATTCATATTCCTGAAACCGTTGAAATCACAAAGTCTCTACTGTCTGATTTTGTGGAATAATTAATGCTCTAATTGAATATGTCTTTTTTTAAATATCTATACTCGCGAGTTTGCACATATTCTTGTCGTAAAGCTGACAATATTCTTGTCGCAGTGTTAGATTTATTTCTTAAATATTCGGAGATACCATGTCAGATAATCCAAGCTTTGAATGTGTGGCTTCATTAAATGCCAATGATGAATTAATAAAAATCGCGTTTGCTTCTTCAGATGGCGAAACTGTTAACCAGCATTTTGGTTCATCACAGGGATTTGAGGTGTACGGTATTAGCGATAAAGAAGCTATACGCATTGCCTCCAAACAATTCCCCAAGGAAAAAAAAGATGGCAATGAAGACAAATTAAAGCCTAAGATGACCTGGCTGGTGGGTTGTGATTTGGTTTACTGCGGCTCAATTGGTGGTTCAGCTACCAAACAACTAATTGCTTTAGGCGCGCACCCCGCAGTTATTAAGGGTGGACCTGAGATTGAAGAGATTGTTGAAGAATTGCAACAGGAGCTTCAAGGCGAGTTATCTCCCATGTTGCAACGTATTGTTCAATTGAAAAAGCCACGAAATGATGATCGTTTTGATAGTATGAACGATGAGGGTTGGGATGAATAATAAGCCAAGCTTACCGGTAAATAATTAACCTAAAAGTACATTACAACTAAGGATCGTAACAAACCATTATCTATCAGTGGCAGCACAAATTTGTATTTAAAATTCAGTACGTCATTGCGCTCTAATTGCAATTCAGAATTCACATCGTGGCAAATTTGCGGGCATCCTGTTAGCCAGGCGTTACCAATTAGTCCTTCTCCGCGATTAATTTTTGTATTTTTATAAACCAACGCCAGATTACCAACCAATTCACATTTGCCACTATGAAAGAACAGGTGCTTGTGATTTCTTTCAGGCACCCAAATTTCACATCGCCTGGCAATAGGCGAATCCACTGTTGATAAAAACGTCATCACCAATTCGTTTTCATTTAATATGTAAGGCACACCAAAAGCCATACTTATACCATCGTTTTGCGCGTTGCCCCGGCGTAAGAATATAGCAGAGTTAACTGGGTCATCAATGAGAATTGGCAAATTGTAATCCCATACTGTTCCAGGCAAGCCCTCTCCTTTGTTAAAGCTTCGGCGACGACTCATAAACTCTAATACACTGAGGCTGCCATAATAACCATCCATGAATTTTAATGCTTCCGGCGTTTCCGCATCACTTCCCCACAACTCTATTGCGCCGGAACCCTTCTTTGCTCCACCGCATAAAAACACCACAACAGCTATCAAAAACTCACCTGCAAAGATAGGAAATGCAACACCGGACTCAAGATTCGCGTCGACGGCGTCTTGTTTTCTGACAAAGTCTGAGTTTCCCAAGTCGTTTATGATTTGTGGGAATCCCATTGCCCAAGTTTTTCCTGGTAGGCCCTGATTAAAACAAAACACAGCCTGCCTGGATTTGGTTTCGAATTGTATACCCGTGTTAAATATTCCGTCTGCCAATCTTAATTGACGGCGATCCGCAGTTGGCGTCCAGACTTCAATCACTTTAATAAAAGTATTCATAACATTATCATGTATATCACAATATTAATTATAGAATTTCTACAGTTTACGAACTTTAATATTCAACACTTGTATTCGATAGGCGATTTGTCTGGGTGTCATATTTAACAATCTTGCTGCTTTTGCCTGAACCCACCCCGCCTGTTCCAATGCAGCGATTACTTTTTCGCGCTCATCCATATCAGGGTCATCAAAATTAACTTCAGGAGTAGTCGTGGCATTGCTGATTTGCAATTCATCTTCCAATCCTGTTTCTGCAACCACATCTCTATCGATCACACCATTTGTAGAGAAAATTGCTGCTCGTTCAAGCCGATTTTCCAATTCTCGCACATTACCAGGCCAGTCATGCCGAACAAGTATTCGGAGCGCACTATCTGTAATTTCCAGTGGACGACCTTGTTGCTTAGCAATTTTTTTCACTAAAAAATCTGCAAGCTCCGGGATATCTTCTTTACGCTCACGTAATGCGGGTATATTTATCGGCATCACATTTAACCGATAATACAAGTCTTCCCTAAAATCCTTACTCTCTACTTCTGACTCTAGGTCTCTGTTGGTTGCGGCAATAACTCTAACATCTACTTTAATTGTTTTATTACCACCAACGCGCTCAAACTCGCCTTCCTGTAAAACTCGTAATAATTTAGCCTGGAAACTAGCCGAAATTTCACCGATTTCATCGAGAAATATTGAGCCACCATCCGCTTGCTCGAACCGCCCTTTACGAGTGTTCATCGCGCCGGTAAATGCCCCTTTTTCGTGACCAAATAATTCTGACTCTAATAAATTATCCGGTAAAGCTGCGCAATTGAGTTTAACAAACGAAGAGCTGGCTCTGGGCGAATTATAGTGGATAGCATTGGCGATCAGTTCTTTACCAGTTCCTGACTCACCGCGAACGAGTACGGTGGTATTCCACTTGGCCACCTGTCTTATGAGCTCAAAAATACGTTTCATGGTATTCGTATGACCAACCATATTGGAAAAGCCATACTCACTTTTCACCTTACGGCGAAGACTATCTCGTTCATTGGCGAGATCCTGTTTTTCCTGTTCCACCTCCCAGGATAAACGTACACTTTGACCAATCAAGTTCGCCACCATTTCCATAAATCTCGCGCGCTTCTCCAGCTCTGAAAGACTACAGGCAGGTGGTTGTGCTGCTAATACACCAACGCGTTTGTGTGCAACCAAAATAGGAACCGCGATAAAAGGCAAGATTGCATTATATATTCCTAAGCGATCCAGAAATCGAGGTTCATCCGCAAGGCGGCTGATAACAATAGGATTACCATCTTCAAGAATAGAGCCTAACAAGCCTTCACCAGGTCGATAACGAATTCCTTCCTGATCAATCTTGTTATTGATGCCTGTATGGATAGCACTAAGCAACAATTCGCCTGACTCTGGTTCAACCAGAGTTACCATCCCAAATTCCATATTGAAGTTTATACTTAAGGTCTTTAATACCTCACGCAATGTTTTTTGTAGATCCAAGCTTTCACTGAGTACATTGCTGACCTGATAGAGTGTATCTAGCTCTGACTCAAGTAAATCTTGAATAGTGTTGTTATTTTCCGGGTATAATTGTTCCATACCATATACTTTATTTTGCTTGAAACTTGGCAACAGGAATTTGCAGCGTCACTATGCAGCCATTTCCAGGTTTATTTGATAATTTAATTGTTCCGTCGTGATCATTCATGGCGGATTGCACCATTGTCAATCCCATGCCTGATCGTTTGCCTTTCCCCTGTTTTGTGGAAAAGAACGGTTCAAATACTTTGGTTTTTATATCATCCTGAATACCGACTCCAGTGTCTTCAATGATCACTGTGACATAATCTGGAGAATCGTGCGCCGTGAGTATTTTAAGTTCACGCTTTTTCACACCTTTGCTACACATGGCATCAATTGCATTACCCAACAATTGTTTAAACACGTTTCGCAAGCGCGACTCCTGGCCTAATATACTTGGCAAAACACCCGTAGGCCGCCAATCCACAACAATACCTTGCGATAGCATGACATTAGTCATCAACGACAACACTTCTCGAATTAATTCGTTGATATTGAGATGTGTTTTTAATTCGCTACTGTCTTCAGGAATTGAATCCTGCAAGGTTGTGATAGCATCAGTACCCGCTTGCAGCGCGTTTTGCAGGCACTCCAGAAATTGATCATCACCATTGGTTCTGCGTTTAGCCACTTCAACGGCAGCGGCGATCATATTTAATGGTTCCTGCAGCTTATACACAGCGCCAGCCAATGTTTCCCGAGTACTATGGATTAGATCTTCTTCTGCAAGAACCGCCCGCAACGCATTTGTACGAATATCTTCCTGATTGCGTTTCTGTTGGGTGACTTCGCTAGCAACAAGTAATAAATACGGATCTTTACGAGCTTCAAAAAAATTATCTGCATTACTGTTACGAATACGAAACCAAGTACAAGAACAGGAGAACCAGCGTAGCAATCCGTTATTACCTGGATCGAAGCTGATTTCACGATCCTTGAATTCAACTTCAGCATCAATGTTTTTCAGATGTGCACTCAGATCTACATCCAGAGCACTTAAGAAAGCCTCGGCAGGTTCCTGACCATCCATGTCCGCCTTGAGTGTTTTATAGGAAAGATTATCAAGTACAACCTCACATTCTTGATTTAAAACCACTGTAATTACCGGTGTAGAGTCAACGACCGATTCAATTAATGCTTTTTGATTGATGGCGTCTTGCTGTAAACGATGAATGTCAGTAACATCGCGATGCATACCTAAGTAATGGCTTGTGTGACCTTTTTCATCCAGAACCGGTGCTATAGTCAACTCTGCCAGATAACGCGAGTGATCTTTTCTACGATTAACAAGAATTCCAGACCATGGTTTCTGCTGACTTAAGCGACCCCATAATGTTTCATAGACAATTCTAGGTGTCGTTTTGTCTGAAAGTATCGACTCATTTTTACCAACTATCTCGGATGGTTCGTAGCCTGTAATATGCTTGAATGATTTATTGGCGTACAGAATATTCGCGTACTCATCGGTTATTGAAATAGCTACCGATGATTGCTCTACCGCTTCGAAAAATAAACTAGGCTGCAATTTATTATCAGGCAATTCGAGGCGTTGCTTATCTTCGTTCTTCACAACAAGCTCCAATTGTTTTTTTTAATATGTATTTATTAGATGAAGGTTACAGATTTGAACGATTAAACTCGTCGATCTGTAATTCCCCTAATTCTTATGTGCAAAACCCAGGCCCTATTTTTCGAATAGCCAAAACTGCATTGTTTACGGGAATTAAATCAAGGAATTGTATTAAACATGACAAAAAAAATAGGATGTGTTTTTAATTCGTAACAAACGTGACAATTCTTTTTTGCACTTGTTTAGCTCAAGTCTGCACCGCAATTAAACAAACCAAGTTATCACGAGGCTTTGCGCGCTATTTGAAACATAGCGTTTCACTCAAGTATCAATGGCATAGTAGCTGCTAAATTCATAAAAAACACAAGTGAAATTTATGACTGACTATTTGATGATAATTTTGGGCACTGCATTAGTTAACAATGTCGTGCTGGTTAAGTTTCTTGGGCTTTGTCCTTTTATGGGCGTCTCCAACAAACTTGATACAGCCTTGGGAATGGGATTGGCAACTACATTTGTCTTAACACTTGCCGCCATTGCCAGTTGGATTCTGGAGCATTTTGTTTTAGCCCCATTGGATATTCAATATCTACGTATTCTGGCTTTTATTCTTGTTATAGCAGCGGTTGTTCAATTCACGGAAATGGTGATTCGTAAAACCAGCCCATTACTTTATCAACTGTTGGGAATTTTTTTACCATTGATCACGACAAATTGCGCAGTTCTCGGTGTAGCTTTATTGAACCTACAAGAAGAAAACAGTTTTATAGAAAGTGTGGTTTACGGCGTTGGTTCAGCGTTGGGCTTCACTTTAGTTATGGTTATTTTTGCAGGTTTACGCGAAAGGATGGCTTTAGCCAACGTGCCCGAGACATTTGCCGGAGCACCCATTGGTTTTATTGTCGCTGGTTTGCTTTCCATGGCGTTTTTAGGATTCACCGGTTTACCGGTCAAATAATTCGATTTCTTTAGGGGGAATAAATTATGATTGAAGCAGTAGGAAGTATCACCATTTTAGGCCTGCTACTTGGTTCTGCATTAGGGTACGCTTCACGTATCTTTAAAGTTGAATCCGATCCGGTAGTCGACGATATTGAAGCCATGCTACCCGGCTCTAATTGTGGGCAGTGTGGTTTTCCAGGATGTGGTTCTGCAGCAGAAGCCGTGGCTAGTGGTGATGTTGAAGTCACCATGTGTCCTCCAGGTGGTAAATCCCTCGCGCAGGAACTCGCTAATCTACTCAATATAGAAGTAGATCTCTCAGCAGTTAACGACGAAATCCCAATGCTGGCGACAGTGAATGAAGAAACATGTATTGGTTGCACCAAATGCTTTAAAGCTTGTCCTACTGATGCGATTTTGGGTGCACCCAAACAAATTCATGTGGTAATTGCTGAGGCATGTACTGGCTGCAAAGCATGTATTGATGTCTGCCCAACAGAGTGTTTGCATATGATTCCAGTGGAGCAAACCTTGAAAACCTGGTATTGGCATAATCCAATTGCTGAACCTGATCCAATAGCAGCGTAGGCTTAACAATGAAGTTGTTTCGATTTCGTGGCGGAGTTCATCCGGAAGGTTACAAGGAATTATCGGCAAACATGTCGATAAAAAAACTACCCGTACCCGACAAACTATACATTCCTCTACAACAACATATTGGCGAACCAGCCACACCTGCTGTTTCCATTGGTCAGAAAGTGTTGAAAGGTGATGTGTTAGGACATAGCCTCGGCATGATCTCAGCTCCAGTTCATGCATCTAGCTCGGGAACTGTAATCGATATTACAGATTTCCCATTACCTCACCCCTCTGGCCTTCCTGTTCAAACTGTTGTTATTAAAACAGATGGCAAAGATGAAGAAACAAAATCAGTAGTTCCGTTAGATCCATTCACACTTACCCCTGAAGAGATTGCCACACGAGTAGGCGCCGCAGGAATTGTTGGTCTTGGTGGCGCCACTTTTCCATCAGCTGTCAAACTCCACGAGGGTGTACAACGAAAAATGGATACACTCATCATAAATGGTGGTGAGTGCGAACCATTTCTAACCTGCGACGATCGCTTAATGCGTGAACGTGCAGAAAAAATTATTGATGGCATACGCATTATGTTAAATGCCTTAAATCTCGATAAGGCATATGTTGCTATTGAGTCCAATAAACCAGAAGCATTGCAGTCCATGCAGCATGCCAGAAAAGACCACCCTGGTATCGAAGTTGTTAAAGTGCCAACACGTTATCCCATGGGATGGGATAAACAAATGGTAAAAATTCTTACCGGTCGTGAAGTACCTGCTGGAAAACGTAGTGCAGACATGGGTATCATCGTTCACAATGTTGCAACTGCATATGCCATTCACGAAGCCATTCGACAAGCGACGCCGTTAATTTCAAGAGTTGTCACCATTAGTGGTGATGCAGTTAACGAACCTCAAAATGTCGAAGTGAGAATTGGAACACTGGTTTCTGAGCTATTAAAACACACTGGTCTCAATGAAAATGACTGTCGTTTAATAATGGGTGGGCCTATGATGGGGCAAGTCATTCCTCATGCCCAGGTACCCGTTGTTAAAGGGTGCAATGGCATCATCGCCTTAAGTAAAGATATTGCTGCGATAAAAAGCAGTCAGGCTTGTATACGTTGCGGGCAATGTATTAGTGCTTGCCCTGTGGGTTTATTACCCTTAGAAATGGTCATGCGTATAAAAAAAGGTGATTTTAAAGATGCAAAAGATATTGGCTTAGGTGATTGCATCAGTTGTTCCTCCTGCTCTTATGTATGTCCTGCCAATATCCCGCTGGTTCATTATTTTAATTTTGCCAAAGGTGAACTTCGAAGCCAACAACAGGCGCAATCTAAAACGGATAAAACACGAAAGTTAGCAGAAGCCAAACGTATTCGTGTAGAAGCAGCAGAAAGAGCCAAAAAAGAAGCCGCTGCTGCACGAAAAGCACAACGTGCTGCTGAAAAAGCAAAAAAAGAAGCAGAAAAAAATAAAAAGGATGCGCTGGCATGAAGTTAGTCCCTCAAAGCGCACCCCATACTCACAGCGGAAACAGCATTTCCCAAGTTATGTTTCATGTCTGTCTAGCGCTGTTGCCAGCAACCTTATTTGGCATTTACATATTCGGCTTCCCTGCATTGAATTTAATTTTTATTACCATCATTTCCTGTTTAATTGCCGAAGCACTGTCGCTAAAAATTGCAGGCAAACCGGTGAATTCACACTTGCTTGATGGCTCTGCCTTTTTAACTGGCTTATTACTGGCACTGAGCCTTCCACCCTGGGCACCTTGGTGGATTGCTGTCTTTGGCGGCGTCTTTGCCATTATTGTCGGCAAACATATTTTTGGTGGACTTGGCCAAAATGTCTTTAATCCGGCAATGCTAGCACGTGTTGCATTGCTCATTTCCTTTCCATTAGAGATGACCACCTGGGTAGATATCAAACCCTTATTCAGCGCAGGTGCACCTGGCTTTATAGAGAGCCTGAAAATTACGTTTTTTGGTATTGAAAATCCCGACGCAATAAGTAGCGCATCGCTAATGGGACATGTTCGCACGGAATTGACATTGGATAAAGACGTTGCGGAATCTTTACTCACAGTTGACTACTCCCTGTTTTCCACAGGTATTGGTTTAATCGGTGGCAGTATTGGAGAAACTTCTGCCATCCTGATTTTGCTGGGTGGACTTTATATAATGGCCAAACGAATTATCACCTGGCATATTCCATTTACATTATTATTTACTATTTTTACTTTATCCTCACTGTTTCATTTAATTGATCCTGAACGCTACGCAGGACCAATGTTTCACATTTTTTCCGGCGGTGTCATGCTGGCCGCATTTTTCATCGCTACAGACCTGGTCACCTCTCCTAACACAAAATTGGGACAGGTAATTTTTGCCGCAGGAATTGGTATTCTAATTTATGTCATTCGTACCTGGGGAGGTTACCCTGAAGGTGCCGGCTTCGCCGTGTTACTAATGAACGCCATGACACCGTTGATAGATCACTATGTTAAACCAAGAATTTTTGGACGCGACCGTAGAGGTAAGCCGGTTGCTTCCGGCCAACAAAACGATTAATAAATAGCTATGCATAAAGGCAAAAAAGAACCCGCATATAAGAAACGAGTTGGTTATCATGCCGGCCTGCTCGCAGGGATGGCATTGGTTGTTAGCGCACTGCTTGCCATTGGCAACAACCAGACCAAGGCGGAAATTGAATTAAGACTACAAGAAGACATGTTAGCTTCACTGAATATGGTCATTCCTGAAGAAAACTATAACAATGATTTACTCACAGATACTGCAACGATTATTGATGACAATGGAGAGGAAAAGCTGGTTTATATTGCCCGAATGGATAATTTTGCCAATGCAGTGGCCTTTCAGGTTATGGAGCAAGGTTATGCAGGACCGGTCCATATCATGATTGGTATAAACCAGGCGGGCGAAGTTTTAGGTGTACGTATTATTGCGCATTTGGAAACCCCCGGACTGGGCGACAAAATTGAAGAGAAAAAGGACGACTGGGTTTACGATTTTGATGGCCGTTCACTAGATAACACGCCGATAAACGACTGGGCGGTAAAAAAAGACGGTGGAATTTTCGACCAGTTTTCCGGGGCCACTATCACACCTCGCGCTGTTGTTAAGGGTGTAGCCAAAGGCCTGATTCTGTTTAAAGAGAAAATCAAACCGGAAATATTAATGGAGGAGTCTGAGACGGAGTGATCCTAGAACACTTGCTCGACTTGATTAACAGAAAATGACAACTGACTATAAAACAATTATGAAAGACGGCATTTGGAACAACAATGTTGTTCTTTCACAAATGCTAGCGCTTTGCCCACTATTAGCTGTAACAGGCACAGCAACCAACGGATTAGGTATGGGGTTGGCCACCATAGTTGTTATGGTTGTCGCCACAGCTATTGTATCCAGTGCACGGGGCATAATCACGCAAGAAGTTCGTATCCCGGTGTTTGTATTGCTAATCGCCGGCATAGTGACGCTTGTCGACATGTTTATAAACGCCTATATGCACGAACTCTATAAGGTTCTCGGCCTGTTTATTCCGCTTATCGTAACTAACTGCGCTATTCTTGGTCGCGTTGAATCATTTTCTTCTCGCAATAACATGGCGCCATCCATTGTTGACGGATTAATGATGGGGATCGGCTTTACGCTGATTCTGGTCGTATTAGGTGCTGCAAGAGAAATTACAGGAAGTGGAACTTTGTTTGCCAATGCAGCTTTGTTGTTGGGTGAAAACTTTGCATTTATGGAGATAGTCTTAATCGAAGACTACAAAGGATTTCTTTTAATGATTTTACCACCCGGTGGATTCATCGCACTGGGCTTTATCCTGGCTGGTAAACGGGTCATCGATCGTAAAAGAAGCGAACAAAAAATGAAAAATCAGGCTATGCAGCCAGAACTCGTATCCATTAGCAATCAATAACACGATGTTGAGAAAATAATCATGCAAGTTGGTGTGTCATACGCGTTAAAAGAAAAACAAACCTGGCTCCAAGTTCAGGTACCGGAAGGTAGTACCGTTGAAGATGCCATTAATGCATCGGGAATTCTTGACATATTCTCTGATATTAATCTGAGTGTTCAAAAAGTTGGTGTATTTGGAAAAGTTACCAAATTACAAAACGAGCTAAAAGAAGGTGATCGAGTTGAAATTTACCGGGCAATTACTGCTGATCCTAAAAAAGTGAAGCGTAAAGATCGAGCAGACGAGGATGAAGATGATTGAAAGCATTTTCAGTTAATCTACCTAAGCACTTAACAAAACAATCATTCCTATCATTAAACGCTATAATCTTGCAGGATTATTTGCATTTATTGCAGTATTTATAAATGCATCCCTCGTGTCTCATATCTGCTGTCGAAGGAAACTTAATTAATCGTCATGAATACAAATCAACAAACTACTAAACATGTTGTACTCGGTCACCAACTCATTGATGATACTCACGAAGAATTTGTCAATTTAGTGAAAAAGCTAATCACGGCAAACAAAGCGACATTTTCTGAAGTTTTTACGGTATTTTTAGAACACACTGAAACTCATTTCGCGCAGGAAGAAAAATTAATGCAGCAAAGTAAAGATCCCTCTAGCGCAGAACATCAGGCAGAGCACAGGCGTGTTTTAGGGGAATTAAAACAATTTGAAAAACGAATCTCTGCTGGCCGAACCAGCTTGGAAAAAGCTTATATCCGCGATAAATTACCAGAGTGGTTTGCTTTACATACCAGCACAATGGATAGCGCTTTAGTAGCTCATCTCAACAAAACATAATACTTTTAAGAAGTCACTTCTATGTTATGACAACGAAACATCAAACAGGTTTTACATAGAAGTGACCCAATCCGTTTAAACGTAAGCGTTCAAAATACCACGTTATATTCAGTTAGCCAGATCGCCTGCTAATATCTTCTTCGACATTAATCGAGAGGAGAGCCGCAATGTCAAATCACGCTTCACCCATTAATCTTACTATCGATCAACACCCAAGGAAAATTCGCCGTAGCCAATCGCAATGGCAAGCCATCTTCAAAGAATTCACACTCAGTGGTTTAGGCAGCCAGGCGTTTTGTAGAAAGCATGGCATAGCGGAGAGTTCTTTTTACAAATGGCGATCA
>Ga0316207_10000498_pt1 | contig 62415 bp, 47 predicted proteins | sample 6weekpyrite_MG_FD_204943 | JGI IMG/M metagenome (GOLD analysis project Ga0316207, IMG submission 204943) | Microbial mat bacterial communities from mineral coupon in-situ incubated in ocean water Damariscotta River, Maine, United States -... | ecosystem: Environmental > Aquatic > Marine >... | reverse complement strand
GATGGTTTTACGGCGTGTCTTAGACAGGCATCACCAATTCATGTCTCGATCAGAGTGAAATAATCTTTAAACACGCTACAATGCAGTTTAAACATAAACTAATTTCTTTTAACGGGACAGCAGTGATAAATAATAATTAAAAGTGTCTATACAAATTATCTAAATAGTACAAGCTAAATTGGATTGAGTAAGGCTTAATTAGTTCAATATCAAAAATAACTTAATAAGATAATTATAACGAATATGATCATTGAATATTATTCCATTTATGGAAAGACTATTCTTATTTTTACCATCTACTCATGTTAATGCGTGTGTAATATTCTACTGTCTATTTTAAACAAACACCATAATATTGCAGGATAAATTATTTCTGTCAATTAACTATTATTGACACGGTTTCATACCTCGCTAATGGGAGTATTCTAATGGATTCAATGATGAAAGCGGCTGTTATTTATGAACCAGGTGAACCGGAAGCGCTCATAATTGAGAGCCGTCCTATTCCGCAACCTCAAAACGGTCAAGTCCTGATTCGGGTAAAGGCCTTTGGGCTTAATCGTTCTGAATTGTTTACACGACAAGGGCTTTCTCCAACAGTAAAATTTCCACGTATTCTTGGAATTGAGGCTGTAGGTAGAGTTGAGTATGACCCGGATGGGCAATTCATGAAAGGTGATATTGTAGTAACAGCTATGGGAGGTATGGGCAGAGACTTTAATGGCGGTTACGCAGAGTTCACCTGTGTGCCGTCAAACCAGGTAATAAAGCTTGAAACAAAACTAGGTTGGAAAACACTCGGTGCGGTTCCAGAAATGTTTCAAACTACCTGGGGTTCTCTTTTTACATCACTCAGGTTAGAAAAAGGAGAAACGCTCTTAATCCGTGGTGGCACGACATCCGTAGGACTTGCTGCCATAGCGATCGCTAAAAATCATGGTGCCACTGTTATAGCGACAACACGCAAACCTGAAAGGGTAAAATTGTTACACAAAAATGGTGCAGATCATGTGTTTATTGACACCGGAAGGATCGAGAAACAACTTCATGAAACCTTCCCGAACGGTGTCAATAAAGTTCTGGAGCTGGTAGGTGCAACCACATTAGAAGATTCATTACGTTGTACAGCTCAAAGAGGTATTGTTTGTATGACAGGCATGGTGGGGAACCAATGGCTTATAGACTCATTTAGTCCAATGGACGCAATTGCTACAGCTGTCTACCTTACAAGTTATTCGGGTGGAGTAGGCAACTTGGTGACCACACCATTTCAGGATCTTGTCGAGCTGATTGAAAGTAATACTCTGCACGTACAAATTGGGGGGGTATTTTCACTTGATGATATTGTTGAAGCCCATCAATTTATGGAGACAAATCAAGCAACAGGTAAAATCGTAGTATTAACCTGATAACGTAAAGAATTCGTATAGACTACTTGCATTTTGCGGGCTTGCTTTTTTGGCATATAATTACATTTTTCTATTAAACGGAGAAAACAATGCCAGAAAAAAAAGGAAATGCCAGTTGTCTTTGTGGTGCTGTTCTTATTACTGCAAAGAACGTAAGTGATAGTGTGGGGTCTTGTCACTGTAATATGTGTAAGAAGTGGAGTGGTGGCCCTATAATGACAGTGGATTGTGGTGCAGATGTGTCATTTGAAGGAGAAGAAAATATTACTGTCTTCAATTCATCTGAATGGGCTGAACGTGGCTTTTGCAATAAATGTGGAAGTCATTTATTTTACCGTTTGAAAGAAAGCAAACATCACATGGTACTTGCGGGTTTGTTTGATGATAATAAACATTTTGTTTTTGACCATCAGGTCTTTATTGATGAAAAGCCGGATTTTTATAGTTTTAAAAATGATACAAAAAACATGACCGGGGCTGAAGTATTTGATAAGTATGCTTCATCATCAGACTCACCTTAATTAAAGTAGAAATATAAAACCGATAATTTTATAATTAGTTGGCTATGAACTAGCCAACTAATTATTGTTTATATATTTATGCAGCTATTTCCCGGTAAAATTAGCGGCAATATAGTCTCCACCTAAGGTCAGAAACACATATAGTTTTTGTTTTTTAGCATCGGTGATTTTTTCATTAACAAAAATGGCTACCCATTCAGGGTTGCCATTAAGTGTTTTTTTCTCAACGGAACTAGCAGCGATGGTTTGCCAGCTATTCTCAAGTTTGTCTCTTTTAACAAGCGCGGCAACAATTTCTGTTGCATTGTTTTTGGCGGCCGCCTTATTTACTGGTGTATGGGAATGTGAGTGGCCGTGTTCATGGTCGTGACTACTTCCTGCCATCGTAGTGATGGGAAGTAAACCAAAGAAAAAAACCAGTAGTAATGTTTTTAATTGCATTTTATTAATCTCCAAAGTTTATATTCTAAAATTAAAGGGTATCGTGGGTTGTTAAATTAGCTTCTTGTGTATCAAGAATACTAGTAGTTTCACTTTTTAAATCCAGCCTTTGATATTCACCCTGGGTTTTAAGTGCGATGGTAACAACGAATGGTGTGTTATTTTTCCAGTACCAGCCATGTGGCCCTGTAAAGTCAGTAGTGAAAGAACCATTTGACTGGCTTTCGGTGCTTTTTTCAAAACTCTTGAAATAACCGCTGGTATCTCCAGCAGGTTCTCCATGTAAATCATAAAACAGTTCACTTCCATCTGTTTTCCACGTGTATTGAAGTGTTGCACCTTTTTCAATATTAAACTTGTACTCTTTTTCGCCCCTGGGTGGAATGCTTATGCTGATTGAATCTTTCCAGTCTGTAACTTTTGATCCTGCTTGAGGTAGATCTACAGTATTATTATTTTCCTCTTTTTGAGATGCTTCCGCAGTGGCAATAAATTCTTGAGCATTATTGTTTGCATAACCGTAAATTTGCATAAAGAAAAGCAGGCCTCCTGCCAGAATCAAAAGATAATTTGCAAATGTGCTGAAAGTTTGATATGCCCGATATTTTCGCCAGGTGGCAATCATTACTAACATGACGGCTAATGCACTGATTTGACCAAGTTCGATACCAACATTAAAGGAAATAATGTTGAGTAATAGACTATCCGTGCTTAAGGGTAGCTCCTGTAATCGAGTGGACAAACCAAAGCCGTGAATGAGTCCCAGACCTACAATCATTAATAACATATTGGGTGGCTTGATATTAAGGTATTTACGAAAGCCATCAATATTGGCAAACGCAATATAACAAACACTGAGAGCAATCACCGCATCAATGAGAAAATAGTTAAGCTGGATTCCATTAAATGTTGCATAGATCAATGTGACACTGTGCCCCAGGGTGAACGCAGTGACATATTTAGCAATATCTCGGAAAGTACTGAGGAAAAAGATGATGCCAAAAACAAATGCAAGATGGTCATAGCCTGATAGCATATGAGTAGCACCAAGCCACATATAACGTAAATTTCCACCTTCAATTATAGCTAGTTTATCAGCTTCAGACATGCCATGTGCAATGGCAAGTTGTGATATCAAGCTAAATATAAGCATACCCATGGCTGTGAAAATCAGCCGGTTGTTCAGTTTCGATATGAATAACATTTTCATGTATTCCCTATATAGATTAATAAATTTTAATAAAAATGGTAATGGATAAGCTATAGGTCGCACAAATCCATGAAGATTAGTTGCAAACGCGGTATCTATTAAGATAAGAGCTTATCTGGATAAAAAAATAATCCAGATTTATTTTATGGGTGGGGCGCGTAGTGGTGGTTTTATTAAATAGTAACCAGGGATAAAGAAAATTTTATTAAGTCTTCGCCTGTGTACGATCTTTAGGTTCGGGGTATACAGAAAGAGCCCTATAAAGAAAAAGATAAGTACCATAGGGTCTAGTAAATTAACTTTATTAATTAATTTATCTGAGCTCACATCTACCGCTATAGCGGAGTGATCATTCTGGAACCCATTACCATGACTTGTCAGAGCAGATTCATGGAGTGTCGACTCCGGGTGAATATCAGCAAAATGCGCTAATGTATCTGCATGACCATTGTGCTCAAGGTGCATATGCATATTGTTTGTCTGTGTCATTAACAGCGTAAGGCTGAGACACAGAATCAAAAGATATCTGAAGTATGAACTGTTATAGGATTTTTGCATCAGTGAGGATTCTATACTGTGGGTAACTGGCCTTCAAGTAGGGGTAATTACAGAATTGCTGAAGCTAATATTTTCAGAAGGAATAAAACATGTTTAATTTTTTAAAATCAATAAGATATACCAACTTTATGATAAATTGCATGAGTATTGAAAATGCATTTAAATTTGAGTGTAACAAGTCACAATATCCCATCATTTCACGAAAAACTATAAACCTGCTTATCATTTCAATACATGTGGCCTGTACCTGATGTTGTCTGATTCTATAGCTTCAGGTTATAAAGTGACCCTTAATTCCAGGAAAAACCTAATTACCTTTCTGAATATAAGGATACACATTTTCTAGTAAAAACTGGTTTTTTGGACTAAATATAAGAATGAATTAATAATAAAGCTAATGCTTAAAATGTTATTACCAATCAGTTTATATCAAGTCTTAAATGTACCCCTGTTACTACTTATTTTGATCTCAACTGGCAATACTGCAAAGTTACCCCAGAAAACACCTGATGATGTATTTCTAGAAGCAACACTACTGGCGGAAAACGTAAAATTTTTAAGAAAACAGGCGGGTGTCAAAACATCCTGGCCCAGTATAGAGCTGGATGAAGAAGGCCATGATTTACACCATGTCTTACAGAAAGCAACTGAAATTCTTGATAAAAATTAGCCGCTATAGAAAGAATATTGCAAAGACAGGGGAAATTGCAGTTAGTCGGTTTCTTGGACGTGATATCACAACTAATGAAGTTTTTATCGCCGTATCTCACTAACGTAAAGAGTTAACATTATTAACTAAAACACCGAATGAATCCGTTAAACAAAATATAATATTTACCAAAGGGAAAACGCCATCCCATGTATATGCCAAACTGAGTGAAATCTCTATTGCACTGGATGAAACTCTGGGTTTACGCGGTATTTCACCCCTGAGGTGTTTGTATGAAGTCAACATGAATTAGATTTAACCCGGTTTTTGCGGAAAAGCCAGAATCTTGATATGTCGATTGTTAAGCCTGATAAAACAAGTGGAAAACTACCCAACCAGATAAATAAGTTATTGCCTGAATTATTGCAGGCCAGTGAAGAACTTAAATTGAGCTTTGAGTCTTACAGTATCGATAAAATTAAATGAACCTGTTTTAAGATATAAAATTTCATAATTTCGTCATATTTAAGGGACACACTGTCAGTAACGGAGTATTAATATACATCAACATAATAGCGAAAATCATCAACTGCATAACACTTACAAAGTCAATGGCTTCAAGGTTAATAATAATTTCATTAAATAAAATACAATATATATTGAACTTTCATTCCGTTTCCTCTTTATTTTGAAAAGATAAAGTGGTAGATTGTGTTCAGCTTGTAATCTACAAAAACAATAAAAGTTTATATAAAGTCTATTTGAATAACTTAGTAAGTTCTTTATGTGGCTAACTGATAATATAGAAATATAACAGTTAAGTACGCTTAAGATAATGGCGGTATGCGGTAAATGGAATTAATTTTTTTCAAAATATTTTCCTCCTAAATGGTTATAAGCCATTTAAATCAGCAGTCCTGTAGCTTCTATTCATTTTAAATTCCTATAAGTCTTGATGTTTTTAAGATTATTTTGCTACAAAATAATTACCACACTATTTATAAATTATAAAAAATACAAGATAAGAATATAGGAGATTTATGTATATATTAAGATTATTTGCCAGTTTATTAATGATTGCAGTTATTACTGGCTGCTCACACTCAATTCAAATCAGCCCTGAGCTTTCAGCTATACGTGGCAATAATACTAATAAATCGAATACGCCAGTTGGATATTATATCTCTAAAGTCGATATGGCGACTGAAGTTAAAACTCCCGGTGGTGGAGGGGATGATGTAACGTATTTTCCTTATAAAGATACCGAGGCAGCAATCAAGACAATATTATCTCAAAAATTCAAAAAGGTTTATGCACTGAAATCCAAGAACAATGACCCTGTTATAAAAGATAAAAATATAGGTTTAATCTTTTTCCCTAAAATAAAAACAGATTCATCATCCTCGTCTTTACTCACCTGGCCGCCAACAGATTTCACTGTGGAATTAAGCTGTAAAGCAAACACCAGAAATGGTAAGACTATATGGAAGAAAACGGTCACAGGTAAAGGACATGCGGAATTTTCTGAGTTTAAGAGCGATTTTTCTCTCTCTGCAAAACGGGCCTCAGAAGAAGCATTTAGACTAATGCGAGATGAAATATTCTCTGCTAAAACATTCAAATAAAATTAGGTTAAGAGAAAAATGAAGAATATATTGACCCTTCTTGTATGCGTTTTTATTTCAGCATGCACAATTAATGCCCCTAGATATCAACCATCTGTAGATAATAGTAATATTTTGCAAGATATTACCAGCAAAAAATTATCTGTAGCTAGATTCAAGGATAGCAAACCAGAAGTAAATGATTTATCAATGCGAGGTAGCACGCTTGAGTCGCCTTATGATAAGTCTTTTTCATTATATTTGTCTACAGCATTAGAAGAGGAGCTTAAGCTTGCAGGCATTTGGGGTAATAACTCAAAAATTCAGATATCTGGAGTGCTTATTGATAACCAGCTAGATGTTTCTGGATTTAGCATTGGTACAGCTTCAATTACAGTAAAATTTATGGTTAAACGAAATGGTAAACTTGTATATGCCAATGAAGTTTCAGCGCATCATGAATGGGAATCTTCATTTATAGGCGGTATAGCAATACCCGCTGGTACAAATAATTATCCAATCGTCATTCAAAAATTGTTTACTAATTTATTTAAAGATAGAAACTTCATAAAAGCGGTTACATAGTCCTATGATAAAAGATACTGTTAAATTAACTCTTGTAATATTTATGATTGTTTCCTTATCATCTTGCGCCAGTATATTAACTGGTACAAGCCAGGATATTTCTGTTGCAACTCCAGACTGTGTCAACTCTCAATGCACATTATCTAATAGCGAAGGTAGTTGGCGTATTGAGGAAGTACCCGGTACTGTTACTGTTGCTAAAGATAGTACCGCTTTGGTAATTGAGTGTGGTATAAAAGACTCAGATGCTGAATCTTCTATTTCTACCATTAAGTCTGATTACGAAGGTCTTGTTTGGGGCAATATATTAATTGGTGGTCTAATTGGCTTATTTATTGATATGGGAACAGGTGCAATCAACAAGTATGATAAAGATCATGTTGATGTAGATCTGGTTTGTAATAAAGGATAAACATCACTGCTGTCTTGTTAACCACTAGAGGCATGGGTTGGGGATACCTGCCTAAGACCGTCACCCGCATGGACGCGGGTGTCGAGCCACCAGGGAGGGTTTTACGGCGTGTCTTAGGCAGGTATCCCCAATTCATGTCTCGAACAGGATGTAATGAGAGTTAATCTAACCGCAATATGCTTTAAACACAAAATCATTTCTGTTAACGGGATAGTAATGGATAAACATAATAAAGGCATCTGCGTATAATCACCGGTGGGAAGCGATAGCTTTCCACCGGTTCAGTAAGAAAAAGACTTGTGCAGTACTAACAAATAGTTTTTAAATTCAAATTGAAACTAAGTTTCAGTTTATTGTAATCAATCAGGCTGATTTTTAGATTCTCTGTTCGCTTTAGGCAGACCAAAGGAAAGCACGGCTGCTAACAACACGAATCCACTAGAACACCATAAACAACCTTCAAGCCCATACATCTGATAAACCCAGCCAGATAAAACCGTACCCGTAAGTCGGCCACCTGCATTGGCCATGTAATAAAAACCTACATTCATCGAAACTTTATCGTGTTCAGACCAGGCTACGATCAGGTAGGAATGTACGGCAGAATTTATGGCAAAAACGATACCGAAAATGATCAGGCCAGTTATTAATATAACTTGAGGATTAAATTCTAAAGATAAGCCAAGCGCAATGGCAGCTGGAAAAAGCGCAAGGATAAAAGCCCATAGTTTTGCAGTTGAACCATCGGGGCCTTTGTTATGATGACTATGACGAATGAGTTTAGGTGCACTGGCCTGTACAATACCATAACCAATAATCCAGATAGCAAGAAAACCACCTACCTGCATAAAACTCCATTCAAAAACAGAATGAAGAAAAACAGGCAGGGCAACAACAAACCAGACATCACGGGAACCGAAGAGAAAAAAGCGTGCAGCTGATAACCAGTTAATTGCCGGTGTTTTTGAAAATACCTGGGTAAATTTAGCTTTACTTTTAGATTTTCCAAGACCTGCTGGCAACATAATTATCGATGCAATTAATACAATAAATAAACTAGCAGATAAAATCGTTAATGCGCCTCTAAACTCAAACCATTGCAATAATAGTGCTCCGAGAAAAAAACCTATACCCTTAAGTGCATTTTTAGAACCCGTTAGTACAGCAACCCATTTAAATAACGTTGATTCACTATTGTCAGTACCCTCTTTTGGTAAGAGTGTTTTTACGCTGGCTTTAGCCGACATTTTATTTAAGTCTTTGGCAACACCAGATAAGGCCTGCGCAAACATGACATAGGCAACGCTTAACCAGGCTTCCGGCACCATTAATAATGCTAGAGCGAGCACCTGCAAGCCCATACCAATATGCATGGTCAAATTTAAACCAATACGCGAACCTAACCAGCCACCCACTAAATTAGTAACAATGCCAAAAAATTCATAAAATAAAAACAACATGGCGACTTCAAAAGCCGTGTAGCCAAGCAGGTGAAAATATAATACGACTAACATGCGAATAGCACCATCGGTAATGGTGAACGCCCAGTAACCACCGGTAACAATTAAATAATTGCGTAATGCAGAGGTCATGTAATTACCCGTATTTTATATATCTTTTGCAATAAAAGCGGCCAGTTCCATCATACGATTTACATAACCCCATTCGTTATCATACCAGGCATAAATTTTTACCTGGGTATCATTTATAACCATAGTTGAGAGTGCATCAATAATAGAGGAGTGGGGGTCATTAACATAATCCACAGAAACAAGAGGACGTTCTTCGTATCCTAAAATCCCTTTTAATTCATTCTGCGCAGCCTGTTTAAACAAATCGTTAATTTCTTCAATAGAAGTTTTACGCTTTGCCTCGAAAACAAAATCGGTTAACGAGGCATTAAGTAAAGGTACGCGCACCGCATGCCCATTAAGTCGACCACTCAGTTCTGGAAATATTTTAGTGATAGCTTTTGCAGAGCCGGTGGATGTGGGTATTAATGATTCACCACAGGCGCGTGCACGGCGTAAATCTTTATGGCCATTATCAACAATCGTTTGTGTGTTGGTAATGTCATGTATGGTTGTCATGCAACCATGCTTAATACCGATGTGCTCATTCATTACTTTAACTACAGGCGCCAGGCAATTTGTAGTGCAGGAAGCTGCGGTAATAATATTATGTTTTTGCGCATGATATTCATGGTGATTTATGCCGTAAACAATATTAATAGCCGGCTCGGGTACAGGTGCAGATACTAAAACTTTTTTTACACCTTGGTCGAAGTAACACTGTAAGTCTGCTTCTGTTTTAAACTTACCCGTGCATTCAATGACCAGGTCTATGCCCATACCAACCCAGTCGATATCTGCCGGATTAATCTCACTTGAATAGGTTATTTTTTTATCATCAAGTAAAATATGAGATTCATCATACGAGGGTTCACGTCCCCATCGCCCATGCACAGAATCAAACTCCAGTAAATGGGCCATGGTGGCACTATCACCGGAAATTTCATTTACATGAACGATTTCATAGACGGGATTATCCCAGCCTGCACGAAAACCCAAACGGCCCATGCGACCTAAACCATTGATGCCGACACGTATTGGCATAATTAACTCCTGATGATTTTTTAATTTTGATATTAGAAAGACTTGTTAGCCTGTTATGAACAACACTCAAGGCCTGGTCGATCTGCCATGGTTTTCAGCATTTTCTGGTCCGATATAAAGGGTTCCGTTTTACGTATGCCATTGAGTGTGGTTTGCAATATATCCAGCGCCCATGCCTGCATCTGTGAATTAATGCGGTAGTACATCCAGGTGCCATTACGACGTGCTACCAGCACGCCGGCCTCACGTAAATGGGCCAGATGACGGGATATTTTTGGCTGTGACAGGTTCAGGGCATGGGTTAGTTCACATACGCATAATTCACCATTTGCCTGCATTAGCATCAGGCAGCGTAGGCGTGTGCTGTCTGATAGCATTTTGAAAAAAGTATCGGTTTCGTTAAGCATGGGCACAATATACGGATTAGCATATATATGGTCAAGCATATATTAGTATTAAATAATTTTGCTCGATATCTATCGACTTATTGCGCTAACAAAGTCTCTACAATGGGGCATTTCTGGTTTTCTTTGCCTGAATGACATGTGTTGATTAATTGGGTGAGCGTATCCTGTAGGGCCTGTAAGTCTTGAATTTGCTGTTGAATTTTTTCACGCTTTTTTTCTGCACTGATTCGAACATCACGGCAATGCCCATCCCCAAGTGCAAGCAAGTCCGCTATTTCTTTCAAATTAAAGCCTAATTTCTGTGCACGTTTAATGAACATGATGCGCTCAACGTTCTGCTTAGTATATTTACGAAACCCATGTTCTGGCTTTTTGGGTTCATTAATCAGGCCTATGCGCTGGTAATAACGTATGGTCTCAACATTGATGCCCACGGACGCAGCAAGTTGTCCTATTGTCAATTCAGGCCCAGGTTTTGTGCGGGTAGGTGCGCTCATATGTGAATCCTTACTTGACTCTGTACTTAGGTACGGTGCATATACTCATTGTATCAGAACTTGATTGAGGATTAAAAATGCAGTGGATTAACAGACTCTTTGATAAAACAGGTGCCATAGGTGCATTTGTGGCGGCTATTGGATGCGCCTCCTGTTTTCCCGCTTTAGGGTCACTGGGGGCAACACTGGGCATGGGCTTTCTAGCTCAATATGAAGGGGTATTTATTAATACTTTGTTACCCGTATTTGCTGCTATCGCGCTGAGCGCAAATCTGCTTGCTTTTTTCTTTCATAAAATTCTATACCGTACATTTTTAGGTATTGCAGGGCCTGTCATGGTGCTATTAACGATGTATCCATTATGGGCATATAACTGGAGTACTTATTTACTTTATACCGGTATTGCTTTGATGTTGGCTGTGTCGTTGTGGGATATTTTGTCTCCAGCAGTCAGGCAATGTAAAACTAACAGGCAAGAATGGGTGTAATTATGTCTGAATGTTGCTCTTCACCGATTCAGGACAAGCCAAAATCAGCAAAACTTGAATGCCCAGTATGTAATAAAAAAAATCTAAGTGTTCAATTGAAAACGATTTTGCACCACATAAAAAAACCCTGGACACATACTTTAAACGATGAAGCATATTATTATTGTTCTAACCCAAATTGTAATATTGTTTACTTTACAGAGAGTGCAATTGTCATAAATAAATCAGATATCAGGTCATCGATTGGCATCAAAGAGCAATCAGCCGATGCATTAATTTGCTTTTGCTTTGGTATTAGTAAAGAACAGGCAGAATCAAGTAAAATTGCTAAAGACTTTGTCATCAAACAGACAAAAAATTCTTTATGTTCCTGTAACACTGCAAACCCATCGGGTAGATGTTGTTTAAAGGATTTTCATGCCCATGACCCCACTTTAAGTTGAACACAATTGAATCAGCAGGTAAACTCGCGGCTAATGGAAAAATATTGCAACAATTCGCTATTAAAAAATTCGCTATTAAAATATCTATTGCTTCTGTGCCTCAGCCTTGCGCTAATTCTGTCACAGGCCAATCGATTGCATATGCATCTCCAGCATGATGACCACTCATCAGTTGCAACAGGGCATATTGTTGATGTGCACAAAACAACAATACTGCATGATATAGATCTAGCTGATCACCAGGATGGTGGTCATCACTCTACTACGATTGATATCAGCCCTGATAATTTAGTAAAGAAGACAAATTTATTAAATCCTCTGGTTCTGATTCTTTTATTTATAGGGCTTTTTCTTTACCTGCCCCGTCTGACTTGCTTACCTCGGAAAAGACTTTATAAAGAACTTTTCAACCCCTGTTATTATTTATTACATCCTCCTCTACGTGCCCCACCAGTGAAATAACACTGGGTTCATTCCTGTTATTGATATTACTACTGTTATAAGCCTCTCGTGGTTTTTGCTGATGTCGGTTTATCAATCACATATCTTTATTTATAAAATTTTTAATTAAATATTAGTCACGCTTGCACTACAACTGTGCGTGCAACTGAATATTATGATTTAACCAATACAGGAGATAACATCATTATGTTATCCAGATCGTCGTTTATTTTTTTCGGCTGTATGTTGTTATTTTTTAACACCGTATTGCGTGCTGATTCGAACCTGAAGACAGGTTTTAACAGCATTAATTTACATAATGCGATTAGTAATACATTTGAACATAACCCGGAGCTGCGTACCTTCAGCTTTGCACTTAAAGCGCAAGCTGGCAGGCAATTACAGGCAGGTCTGTCTGCCAGTCCCGAATTAAATTTCGCCATTGAAGATGCCGCGGGTACAGGGGGATTTAAAGGTGTAGACAACGCTCAGGCCACTCTGAGTATTGGTTGGGTGCTTGAGGGTGATATACGTCAGGGCTACATCGATGTCTCCAGTGCTGACATGTTATCTCTGCGCGCTGAGAAGAACATTAAACGGCTTGATGCAGCTGCTGAAACAGCCCGGTTATACCTGATCTGTCTTGCTAATCAGGCCCGCATGACGAATGCGTTTAAAACAGTCGAATTAGCTAAAGAAACGGTAATAGCAGTTAAAAAGCGGGTGTCGGCCGGTAGAGCACCAGGGGCAGAACTGGCAAGAGCCCAGGCGGAAGTTTCTCGCAGACAGCTGGAACAGGAAGATATTGAACACGAACTAAGTTCAGCTATTCATTTATTGGCTGCACAGTGGGGTGAGACCCGTCCCAGCTTTACACAGGTGGAGGGTGATATCTTTAACTTACCTGCCAGCATACCTTATGAAGGGCTCAGAGCAAGGCTTAAGCAGAGTCCAGAATTTGTTCGCCTGCTTTCCGATAAACGCTTAAAACAGGTGCAATTAAAACTGGCGAAATCACAAAGCGACTCTGCATGGCGTGTAAAACTAGGTGTTCGACATTATGAAACCACTAACGATCAAGCGCTAGTTGCCGGCATTACCATCCCCTTTGGTGAACGTAGTCGAAACACGGGGCGAATTGCTGAAGCGCGGGAAAATTTATCTCAAACACAGGCCAGGGAAGATGAGCTAAGAGTGCGTTTTGAAACAGCACTCTATGTATTATTTCAAGAGCTTGAGCATAGTCAGCATCGCCTTAACACCTATCGTAACAATATTATTCCACAGTTAGAAAAGGCGCTAAAGGAAACCCGTAGAGCTTACAGGTTAGGTCGATATAGTTATCTTGAATGGAGTAGTGTACAGGCAGAATTACTGGATGCGCGTAGCGCATTAATTGAATCGAGTATCGATGTACATTTGAAAACAATAGAAATTGAACGCTTAACCGGTATGCAAATAGCACAAGTGATTGGTAAATCATGAGAATAATTATGAATAAATTTAAACAACATAAAATACCCCAGTTATTGGGGGGCATTTTTCTGAGTATTTTGATAAGCGCATGTGACAGCAATAATCCACCACAAGGTGGTGAAAGCTCACATGGTGAAGCAGAAGTTGAAGTCGCTAAAGGACCTCATGGTGGCCGTCTGTTAACCAGTGATGATTTTACGCTTGAACTCTCCATATTTGAAACCGGTGTACCGCCAGAGTTTCGTGCCTGGGCAACTTATAAAGAACAGTTGCTTAAACCCACTGAGGTAGATCTTAATATTACCCTGACGCGATTAGGCGGTAAGGTCGATAATATTAATTTCAAACCACAGGGTGATGCATTGCGTGGTGATCGTGTTATTTATGAGCCGCATTCATTTATCGTCACCATCAATGCAACATATAAAGGTACTAAACACAGCTGGAAATATGATAATTTTGAAGGCCGTACAAAAATTGAAACGGCGGTGGCCAAAGCATTGGAAATAGAAACGCTTGTTGCCGGCCCCGTTGTGTTGCAGGAAAAGATTAATGTGTTTGGTCAAGTTAAAACCAACGCAGAACGCATGAGTCAACTTAGAGCGCGTTTTTCTGGTGTCATTAAATCAGCATCAGCATCGATGGGTGACAGGGTTAAGAAAGGCCAAATACTGGCAACCATTGAGAGTAACGAAAGCCTAAATTTGTATTCTATTAAAGCGCCTATCAGTGGTGTAGTCACCCAGCGTAATGCAAACCCCGGTGAGCAAACCGGCGATCAGCCATTGTTTACTATTGCCGATACTTCAGTCGTCTGGATAGATTTGTCAATTTTTCCAAGTGATATAAACCGCGTAAAAACAGGTGCGCCTGTTAATGTTGAACTTGCAGGCAATGCATCTTCAATTGATGGAAAAATTTCATTTATCAATGTTATTGCAGAGGCTAATCAATCGGTAACCGCACGCATGGTGATTGATAATAAAGAAGGAAAATTTTTACCGGGTAGTTTTGTAAAAGCAAAAATCAAAGTCGCTGAACACGCCGTGCCATTGGCCGTTAAACGCTCGGGGCTGCAGGCGTTTAGAGACTTTACTGTGGTTTATGCGCAAATTGGTGAAGAGTATGAAGTGCGTATGCTCGAACTGGGTCGAGAGGATGATGAATGGATTGAAGTGCTGGGTGGTTTAGAAGCTGACACACGTTACGTCAGTGAAAACAGTTATGTCATAAAAGCCGATATTGAAAAATCCGGCGCATCACACGACCACTAAGGACACATCATGCTTGAATCTATCATTCGTTTTTCACTGGCTCGTCGAGGGCTGGTGCTTGCACTGGTGCTGCTTGTTATGGCGCTGGGTGCCTGGAAGTTTACCCAGCTGCCAATAGATGCAGTACCGGATATTACCAATATACAGGTTGTTATTAATACAGCGGCTCCGGGTTACACACCGTTGGAATCTGAACAACGCGTTAGCTTTCCGATTGAGACTGCGATGGCTGGCTTACCCAGTTTATCTTATACGCGTTCATTATCACGTTATGGTCTTTCCCAGGTTACCGTGGTTTTTGAAGAAGGTACGGATATCTATTTTGCCCGCCAACTGGTGGGTGAACGACTCAGTAATGCAAAAGCAAACTTGCCGGTTAATCTGGAACCTGGCCTTGGTCCAATCTCTACCGGTTTAGGTGAAATATTCATGTTCACTGTTGACGCTGAGGTGGGTGCAACGAATGCTGATGGCAGCCTAGTCACGCCTATGGATTTGCGTTCAGTACATGACTGGATTATTCGTCCGCAATTAATGCGGGTGCCCGGTGTGGTTGAAATTAATCCGATTGGTGGCTACAAAAAGCAAGTTCTGGTTGCACCTGATCCAGCCAAATTACTGGCCCATGGAATGGGCTATGCAGATGTTGTTACGGCGGTAGAAAAAAATAATACTAACCGAGGGGTGGGTTTTATTGAGCATAACGGTGCGCAGTGGTTAATGCGAGTGCCGGGTCAGGCTGACAATATAGAAGACCTGAAAAATATTGTGATTAAGCAAAAGCAGGGGCTTCCTGTTCGCATAAAAGATGTCGCCAGCGTTAGTTTAGGCAAGGAACTGCGCTCAGGTGCCGCCACTCAAAATGGTCGTGAAATCGTATTAGGCACCGTCTTTATGTTAACCGGTGAAAACAGCCGCACAGTGGCTAACGATATTGCAATCAAGCTGGAAGAAATTAAGAGCAGTTTACCCGAGGGTATTACGGTAAATGCCGTCTATAACCGTTCCACTCTGGTTGATAAAACCCTGGTCACAGTAGAGAAAAATTTACTCGAAGGTGCACTGCTAGTTATCGTGATACTTTTTCTATTTTTGGGCAATATACGTGCCGCATTATTAACCGCAGCGGTTATTCCCATCGCCATGTTAATGACTATCACCGGTATGGTTCAAAGCAAAGTCAGTGCTAATTTAATGAGCCTGGGGGCACTGGATTTTGGTCTCATTATTGATGGGGCCGTTATCATTGTTGAAAACTGTTTACGTAGACTGAGTAACTCTAGTTCTAATGGATCATTGAGTTTAAATGAACGCTTAGAAATAGTATTTGATGCGACAGGGGAGGTAATTCGTCCTGCATTATTTGGTGTTTTTATTATTACCGCCGTTTACATTCCCATCTTTGCATTAAGTGGTGTCGAAGGAAAAATGTTTCACCCGATGGCAATTACGGTGATTATTGCCCTGGTGAGTGCCATGGTTCTATCAATAACATTTATACCCGCGGGTGTGGCTGTATTATTTCGTAAACCTGTTCAGGAGAAAGAAAATAAGTTTATCAATACGGCCCGTTCCTGGTACCGACCGATATTAATATCATCCCTGAAATACCGCTGGGCTGTGGTCACAATGGCCCTGTTTTTAGTTATTGTGTCTGCAGCACTTGTTCCTAAGCTAGGCTCTGAATTTATGCCGAATCTTGATGAAGGTGATATTGCCATGCATGCGCTGCGCATACCCGGCACTTCATTAAACCAGGCGATACACCTGCAAAAAAGCTTAGAAACGGAAATTGAAAAACTACCCGAAGTTAAAACAATATTTTCTAAAATAGGTACCGCTGAAGTCGCAACAGATCCTATGCCACCCAGTGTGGCGGATAATTTTATTATACTTAAACCACGAGCAGACTGGCCAGATCCTGACAAACCTAAGACACAGGTAGTGGCGGATCTTGAAGCACTGGTAACGCCTATTCCGGGAAATCGTTACGAGTTTTTACAGCCGATACAGATGCGCTTTAATGAACTGCTTGCCGGTGTTCGTGCAGAACTTGCGGTAAAAGTTTTTGGTGATGATTTTGATCAGCTGATAAAAACAGGTGAGGAAATAGAAAAGGCCGTTCGCAAAGTATCAGGTGCAGCCGATGTATCAATTGAGCAGGCGACGGGATTACCGGTTTTAACCATCCAGCCGAAGCGTGAAGTCATGGCGCGTTATGGCCTTAGCATTATAGAGCTGCAAAATGTTCTGGCAACTGCACTGGGTGGTAGCATTGCGAGTCAGTTGTATGAAGGGGATAGACGCTCTGACATAGTCGTTCGTTTAAACGAGGAATTACGTGCAGATACAGATGCGCTGGGTAATCTTCCGCTGATGCTGGCCAATGGAGATTTTGTGCCTGTTAAGGAAGTCGCTGAACTTAAACTTGTGAACGGTTACAACCAGATATACCGTGAAAATGGCAAGCGACGCATTGTGGTAACGGCGAATGTTCGTGCCCGAGATCTCGGCTCATTTGTTAAGGACGTGCAGCAATCAGTTAAGCAAAGTGTCGATGTGCCAGCTGGTTACTGGGTTGAATATGCGGGTACTTACGAAAAATTGCAATCCGCGACGCAACGATTATCTATTGTTGTGCCATTAACATTAGCATTAGTCATTGGTTTGCTCATAATGGCACTTGGTTCGGTTAAGGATGCAGCCATTATTTTCTCCGGTGTACCATTGGCATTAACCGGTGGAATAATGGCTTTATTACTGCGTGATATTCCTTTTTCAATTTCTGCTGCCGTTGGTTTTATTGCTCTGTCAGGTATTGCCGTGCTTAATGGTCTGGTGATGGTTGCATTTATTCGTGATTTAAGAGTTCATGGTCAACATTTATCGAATGCGATTATTGATGGCGCAATCACACGACTACGCCCAGTCTTAATGACAGCGCTGGTTGCGGCACTTGGTTTTATTCCCATGGCGTTAAATACCGGTATTGGCTCTGAAGTTCAGCGTCCACTTGCGACGGTGGTTATTGGCGGAATTATTTCTTCCACATTACTCACACTCATTGTGTTGCCTGCATTGTATCGATTAGTGCATGCCCGAGAGGAGCAAGTTTAAATATCTAACACAAATTATTCACACTGTTACTTAGCAGGATCTCTGTAATTAGTTGCATAAGCTTAAAGCAGGCATCTGGTTTTACTTTTAGTCATATCAAAACAGTTTTGGTATTGCCGGAGTTATGACTCGATAAGTCTGCGGCCGCAATGGTTAATCGCAGAAAAGTCCTAATGGTTTTTTCTTGCTATCGGTTTTATGCCTTGTTACCATCGCGCTAAAGTAATTGTTAATAATGCGTTCGCCATTATTGTTAATACGCATCTGATTAACGCTAATTAATTGATTTATAGGAAATTTGTCAATGTTAATTAAAGGTGCGGTATTAATTGCTAGCTGCTGTCTAGGTTTGCTACTGCAGACTGTGTGCGCTGCTAACTCATCAGATATTTCCGTTAAGTCAGTTAAGAACGCGACCCGTTTTACCACCTGGCAGGGTATAGAGCCAGACAAGTGGGCAACCTTGTGGTTAATCAAACGCTATATATCGCCGCAGGCCTATTTTTTACTAATTCCACCAAATACTGATTTGCCTGACAAGGCGTTAGCCTTTGGAGTGCCTGAAGTGCCGATTCGTCGTGCTAATCGAGAGTCAATGTTTCGCCGCTTAAAACAAGCGATGAACCTGCATGGTACCCAATTAAATTATATTGATGCCATTGTTCATGATATAGAAGTGAATATCTGGGATGTACCTGCACACAGGCACTCGCTCTGGTTCGAGACGCTATATCGCCAAATGCAGGCTCGTTATCAACGAGACCAGGTACCGGTTGATTGTTACCTGGCCTTTTTTGATGCTGTGGCACGGCTAGCCGTACAGCCTGAGGTGACTGCAAAAGATTATAGCGACCAGCTCGCACTGAACATGCAATGCCCGGGTGTACCTGACAAAAAAGACGCCTACATTACAGCCATGAGCCACCTGGAAATACTACGTGAAATAAGTCTGGGCAAGCGAGTGGTGTTTGTTGACACGCGCGAAAATGAAGAATACGAGGAAGTGCATTTACCCGGTGCCCAACTATTACGCCTGCGCGATATCAACCAGAAAAGTGTGCGGGCTTTTGCTGATGCAGATTTGATTGTGCCTTACTGCGTAAAAGATTTTCGCGGTTTCGAGGTTGCAAAATCAATGAAACAGTTGGGCCTTAGCCAAGTGGCAACACTCAGTCCAAATGGTTTAAAAGGCTGGTTAAGTGCTAATTTACCTGTCACCAAAGTGGGTGCTAGTAATGATGGTCAAGCCACCGAAGCGCTGCTGCGCTGTGCCACAGAACCAGCTACCTGTTTAAAGGGAGCCTACTGATGCAAAGCTTGCGTTGGCACTCGATGATATTTATTTTTGCCTTTTTGGTTCCGTGCACGATCTGGTATCAACAAAGTGGAAATTTGTCTGTGTATTTCTCTGCCGGTGTGCCTGAAGGACAGCTGCTTTATGTTTTATCCAAACTAACCGGTATGCTCGCCTTATTCTGCATTGCCTGGCAAATGATTATGACCATACTTGGCAGGTTGAAGCCTCTATCAATGCAATGGCCAGCTTCTGTTCATCGAGTGTTTGGGGGGGTTACCCTGGTGCTTACCCTGACTCATGTTGTGTTATTTTTTAGCGCCGTAAGCCTGAGACAAGACGATCCAGCTTGGGGTTTGTTGGTACCTGATTTTGGTGATTACTATCATACCCATTTAACCATGGGATTGATTGGATTGTTTGTGTTGGTTGCAGTGGCCGTTGCGGGTTTATTAAGAGTCTTGAAGCAAAATCAATGGGCAAAACATGTGCATCGCTTGTATTGGTTGTCTCTCAGTCTTGTTTATCTTCATGCATTGACTGTTGGTTCAGAATCTCAATCCAGTGCAGGTTTAGTGCTTTATATTACCCTGGGCATGATGGTTTTGTTGTTATGGAGCTGGTATGGCTTTAAACAGGTAATAAGCAAGGCGGCTATTTCATGATGCATAAATTAATGCAAAATTTTGCAAAGTACTTAATGGATGTTTGGCAGATCCTGGCAAGGTACAGTTTTGCTTTTCTGTTATTCACCGGATTTGGTTTGTCTATCAGTTTCGCATCAGAAAAAAAAGCTGCAGATGGCATCTTGATGATCGTCGGCTATGACGGATCAGCGTGGCATCCTTATATTGCGACAATTGATGAGCATACAAAATTTAATCGCAATAGCTGGATAAAAATTCACGGCATTCGTGATCCAGTAAATTTGACTCGGCAGCCTGGATCTGGAGATTTTTATCTTAAAGGCAACAATGGTCAGTTATATCGTTACCAGGTAGCCAGTAAAACTCAATCTCCATTGTTGTCTTCCAAACTGGAAACTGGCTCGACGAATAATTACACACAACTACGTGCCCATAAAGACGGCATAGTGATGGTGAAATTACTCGCGGGAAAAAGTCGAGACACTCAACTTGTTTCCACAGAGACTCCCTTAAGTAAGACTGTAGATTCACAGGTAGAGCCGGCCATAAAATCATTAGTAAAGCAGGCCTCAGCCCAGTTTCACCCCTTAATTCATCAACAAAAACTTTTTTATGCTCATGTTTCCTGCCGACTGGCATGTGATCCACTGATTATGGAAGTTTGGCAGCAGGACTTAAATACGGGTAAAGCACGGCAATTGACACTGCTCAATGCAACCAGCTATTTACACTCAGTGAATACAGAAGGGAAGCAGGGATTTGTCAGCTCTAATCAGCGAGGTTATTACCACCTGGCACGACTGGATTTTGTGACTCATAAAATTAGCTGGCTGACACAGGGGCAGGTGACGGATAGCTTCCCTAGTATTAGCCGCAATGGTGACTTGTATTTTATTCGTCGTACGCCAGCAGGAACGCATTTAATGGTATTGCAAAAAGAAGATATGGCAATCTTAGCTGAACATTCCACGCCTGAAGTTATGGCAAAAAAAATCTCACTCCCTAAAGGTGTGCAAAAAATTCGTTACCTGGAGATAAATAATTGAAGATGAAATTAACAGCCTGGATTAAAAAGAACCAACGCTTGTTAGCCATTCTGTTGCCTGTATTTGCATTGATTAATCATGCTCCAGCTATGGCTGATAATAAAGGCAGCAGCGAATCATCTATAACTGCTTCCTCTGATGCTTCATTGGTAAGCATAGCGCCTTATAAAAAAAGTAGTTTTACACCCGCTCGTGGTGAAACGTTTGATATGTTTGTAAAAGTTATAGACGCAGAAAAAATCAAAAAAATTGATATTGAAATACGTACCAGCGATAACGACCTGGTGCGAACATTAACATTGAATAAATTTAAGCCAAATAAAACTCACTACAAAATAATCTGGGATGGTAAAGATAACAACAAACAAGTTGTACCTGATGAAGTTTACTACCCGGTATTCATTATCACTGACAAGGACAAAAATGAAGAACGCATAGATCGGCGAACACATAGTGGTGGTGAAGAGGTTTATGACTTTGAAAAAACTATACGTCCAGGGTCAATTGAGTATACCTTGCCCGTTGCGAGCCGTATTTTAATTCGCTCCGGCATCAAGAATGGCCCCATGCTGCGCACCATTATTGATTGGGAGCCTCGAACAGCAGGCTTTCATGCAGATCGCTGGAACGGTCGTGATGAAGACAATATTATTGCCATTGAGCAGAACCAGAAAGTCAGGTATTTGATCATGGGGTATCAATTACCCGACTACAGCATTCTTGCTTACGGTAACAGCAAAGACACCTACCGGGCGTATCGTGAGCGACAAAAATGGCCACTCAGACAAGCCCGTTATAGTAATCGATTGTTAGAACGAGCTGGCCATGTTATTCGCCCAGAATTCTATACTCCAATTTCACAGCAAAAAAGTCCACGTATCAGTGTAAGTATGTTGGACAAGGTCACACGCAAATCGATTACTCGAGTTAAGGGATTTGATGAGCTGGTGACTGAAGTGAAATTGCACCCATTAGATGAAATTTATCTAGATCAGGAGCGCTATGAAATTAGTTTTTTTGTTGATAACGAATTTATAGCAGAAGAAGAGCAGGGCTTTGTACCTTTTACCTGGCGATGGTCGCCGGGGCGGTTTGGACTAAAGCCTGGTGACCATGTGCTGACAGTTAATGTGTCAGGTTATAACGGTCAGGTGGGAGTGAAGAATATTATGTTTAGCCTGGAAGCGGGTAAGCATAACTAAGTATGTTGTAGCGTCGGTTTTTTCGTCACCCAGGGTGGCGTCCGAATTAACGATTTAACGGTTAGGAGAAGATCGTATGTCTGGTTTGGAAAAAATAGCGGCTCGAGCTAATCTTACGAGGTTCAAGACCCTGCTTGTAGCAGGTTTTTATATGGTTTTCACGAGCCTGACGGTTAATGCGCAGGAATTAAATTTGGCACCGGATTGTAGTCAGGCAACAGCTGAACCCAATCTACTCTGGCCACCAAATAATAAGTTTGTGCCGATTCAAATCAATGGCATTACAGATCCTGATAACCATCTGGTGACGATCGAGACCCAATGTATTGTGCAGGATGAACCTGTTGAATTCTGGCGTTGGTATAGCCAACGTTATGATGGTGATGGTTTAATGACAGGCTCACCCTCAGTGCGTGCCAGGCGCAGACCCTCCTTTTTTAGCTGGCAGGATTTACAGTGGGTTAAATCGAAAGGGCGCGTGTACGACATAGTGTTTAAGGCAACCGACAGTCAAGGCGCGATGTGTTCAGGCAAAGTTAATGTGGGCGTGCCACTAAGCAAGAAAAAGCCTGTTATCGATAATGTTCATCGTTATCCCTCATTACCGGACGGAAAGAATTGCGATGCACTACCTATTAATAATCCTCCTGTTATTTATTCAGTAGCGGTTATAGAAGCCAGGGTTAATACTGCCTACCAATATGAAGTTAAGGGTCATGATCCCGATTCAGATGTTTTGCAATATGCTTTAATCTCAGCACCACAGGGAATGAGCATTGATACTCAAACTGGATTAATCCAATGGACACCTGTCGCGCAACAGGAAGGTGCTCAAGCGGTGGTGGTGAATGTAACTGATACAGGCGGCCTGCATGCCTCACAGTCTTTTGAAATTACGGTGCAACCTGCGCTGGATGAATTGACGGCGGCTATTATTGCTAACCCGACTACGGGGACTTCGCCATTGACCGTACGGTTTAGTCCGGATGTACAGAATAACAATATTGTTATTAACGGTTATGCCTGGGATTTTAATGGTGATGATATCGTGGATAAATCTGATACCTTTGGTGCACCACAGACGTATATTTATACGGGTTCACCTGGTGACAGTTTTAACGCGACTCTAACAGTTACTCCAGCCAGTGGTGATCCATTGATTGCCAGCAAAACTATCACGATCGATAATCAGGCACCGTCAGTTCAGGTGTCCACTAGTGTAACCAATGGGCATGTGCCACTAGCGGTAACGTTTACAGTAGTTGCACAAGATCCTCAGGGCATTAGCGAAATCAGTATTGATTATGATGGCGATGGTACGTTTGATGACACACAATCAGCAAGCGGCAGTACCTCAGGTAGCTGGGAGTTCCAGACCACCTATCAAAATGAAGGCAATTACCTGGCTGTTGTGCGAGTAACCGATGGCTTTGGCGCTGAAACGCGAGTTGCGAATAACGCCATCACGGTGGACGTTAATAATCCGCTCGATCCTGTGATTCAGCTATCTGCATCTCCAATGCTGGGTAATACTCCACTCACCACAAATTTTTCAGCCAGTGCTACAGTGTTTGATGGAAGTGTTATTGCACAGTGGCGTTGGGACCTGGATGGTAACGGTGACTTTGAGACCCAGGGCGGTACAGGTGCTAGTGACAGTGTGACATTTATATACAGCGGCGTAGATTACTATTATCCATCTGTCGAAGTCGTAACTAACAGTGGCCGTCGCGCAAAAGCCTCCTTGCGTATAGAAACACAATCAGCGGCATTGCCGTCACTGAGCATTCCCAACAGTAGTGATACCATTAATAGCGATGTGGGTGAAATGGCTGCTATTAATGTTTCTCTTCCATATGAAACCCAGTCTGAGTTGTGGATAGAAAGTGCAGCTGGGGTAAGGGTCAAAACGGTGCAAGCCAGACAACTTACTGCAGCCGGGAGTTATAGCTTTACCTGGGATGCTACCGATGACCAGGGTGATGTAGTGTCCGAGGGTGACTATTATGCTGTACTTGGTTATACGACCTATGGTTTACAAGAGGAAATTGATTTAAGAACATCAACTGGAGGTCAACTCTCTTACTACCGTCGTCCGGATACCAATCCGCGTACATTTGATCGACTCAAGCAGCCATTAGTCATCAATTATGCAGTTGACGATCCGGCTGAAGTCTCTTTTTTCTGGCAAATTTCCTTTGGTGCGCGTTTGATGACCTTACTAGAGCATGAGCGTATGGGCCGTGGACAATACAGTCTTTACTGGAATGGTGAATTTCCGTCAGGTCAAAAAATTCCGGATAACCTTAATACCTTAATGCCAGGCATCGTGCGTTATTCATTACCGAGTAATGTTATTTTCGTTAAAGAAAATCCACGTATCGAAAACTTTGTATTGAAATCAACCATCATTGCTGATCCGCGTCGTGAACCCATTGGCATCAATCTCTCGCTTAGTAAAGTTAGCACGGTTGAATTGATAGTTTCTGATATGGAGAAAGGCGTAGACGTTGCAACAAGGGTGTATAGCGATGTGGCTGCGGGAGAGCAGAAGCTAATCTGGGATGGCAAAAATAATGATGACCAGTATTTATCACCAGGCGACTATCGTATAGGTGTGCGCTCGGTTGATAGTAAGGGTAGTCGGAGTTTGTATTGGTATCGCACGCAACGTATTGAATACTAAGGAGAGCTTACGATGAAACGCATATTTTTTTTCACACTGTTACTTATAGCATTTAGTGCTTCGGCTAATGAAACTGCCTTGGAAAGTTATATTCATGCCCACCAGCAAATGCTGAAAGTGCAGGTGGTTCAACTGCACTCGTCAATTTCATTGCTAACGAGTGCAAGCTTAACCGATAAAGATACGTTTGAACGTATCGGCCAGGCCAGTTTTGCGGCGATAGACCAGACTTTAAAACAAGCTGGGTTTAGCGTTAAAACGTATTACGAATTTAAAGCAAATAATGAAGATGCTATTAGACAATGGCTCAGTAATCATAGTGTACAGGCAATACTGATTGATTCTTTGCAAGCTGAGCATGACCAGCTTATGAAAGAATATGATCAAGTTATACAAGCCACGACTGATGCAAACTAAAGGGAGAGAGCAATGAGTTTTTTTGAAAAGCCTTTTGCGAACAAAATGTTTATTGATATTAAAACGTTATTACTTTTACCTGTGTTTATTTTGATGGCAGTCATAGTGGCGAGCCCTGTGGCAGCTTTTGACCAGCCCTGGAATGGTGGTAAAGAAGATATTACGGGTCCCACTCCACCACCGCCACCACCTTGTCCTAGTGGAAATTGTCTATGCCCACCAAATGGCACACGCTCACCTGTGTATATTGCCGATGGTTCACTCGTATGGAGTGATGTGGATATCGCCTTTCCATCATCTACTCGAGTAGGTTTAAAGCGTACTTACAACTCATTTGACTACCGCGCAGGTTTATTTGGGCGAGGGTGGGTCACTGCACAGGAATCCAATATTGCGCGCACCTATAAGGCGATTACCGAAGGTAATGCTGATGGGTCACCTAAAACGGCGACCGAATTTAAATCAGTGCCTATCTGGTTGGCTGCCTATGGCAGACGTTATACATTGGAAGAAACTACGACCCAATGTACGACGCCAGATGTCTTGTATTTCACCTTTGAAAAACAAGCGGATGGTAGTTTTAAACAGGTCTATGAAGACAGCCAAAGTTTTGATATTTACAGTGCGACAGGTGTTTTACAGGAAAGTTATTCTGATGAAGATGGCACTTCCGTTTATTATGAATATGACGATCAGGGTCGCTTAGTAAAACAATATGACAGTTATAGTTTTATGCTGAATTTCGTTTATAACGAACAGGGCTTCGTGTCGCAGGTTATAGATCAGGCTGATCGTGTCTGGAACTACAGTTACAATGAATATGGCAGTCTTACTCAAGTAGTCGACCCAGATGGTAGCAACAGGGATTATGGCTATCAATTAGTTGATAATATCGGTTATAAGCAACATTTATTAACAGATGTTGATGACAATACTGATGATCCAGTACTAAAAGTAACATGGGCAAGTCGCACTATTGGTGCTGCTGCATTAATGCGTGTAGCCAGTTATACAGAAAGTGACGGACACCGACATGACTACAGTTATTCGGCTACTACCTTTAATGGTGTGGCGGCTATAAAGGTTGTCAAAGACACCAAGCAAGTCGGCAGTAACGCTACCATTGAAACCCAGACTTTTATCGCTGATGCGGGTAATTATCAAGTGCTCAGCGATGTGAATAATACCGATAACCTTAATAAGAGTAGCCGTTTTGATGAACGCGGTAACCTGGTTGAAGAAACGGACGAACGCGGTAATGTCACTTTATTCGAATACAATTTAGAAGGAAGACGTATAAAAACCACCGAGTTAGCTGGTACGAATGATGCCAGAGAAATTACTGTAAGTTATTGGAATAATACTAACCGTGTTGCAGTAGTGAGCGAATACGGCAATCTAGAAACCCGCTACACCTACGATAGTGACTTGCGTGTGCTAACCCAAACTCAGGTTGATCTTGGCGACAACCAACAACGTGTGTGGGCCTACACTTACCATTCAAATTTTACTGATAATCGGGGTAATACGGTACTGGGCAAAGTGGCGAGTATTGATGGCCCGCAACCTGGAGCTCAAGATACACAAACCTTTGAATACAATTCGCGAGGATTGCTGACTAGAATTAATTACCCACTCATTCAATCAATGGCATACAGCTATAATGCAGTCGGTCAACAAATTACGGAGACAGATATCAATGGTGTAATAACGGAAATGACTTACGATAGCCGTAATCGATTGATACAGGTAATAAGAAATTCTCGCATCATTCAGTATGCATATAATCGCCAAGGCCAAATTAAGCAGTTGACTGATGAACTCGGGAGGAAGACATCTTTTGCTTATAATGATCAAAACCAGCCTACCAGGGTTACCTATCCTTCTGGTAACTATACTATTTTGAATTATGCGTACCTACCAAGTTATACTGAAGTTACAGAGCTTTATTATGAGGAAAACGGGGCTCTCATTAGTACAAACATTAAGCGTAATAATACAAATAGTGGTCTGCCTGAATTTGGCTATTTAGAAAGTACTACAAAACAAATTTATCAGGATAAATACAACGAATTTGATGATATAACACAAATTATTTTATACGGCCAATTTGGTAATGGCTCAGGAATAACCACATCAGTATCTGACTACAGTTATGATAATCGAGGTCGTTTAATACAAATTCGTGATGCATTAAATGGTAATGCTAGCTTTACATATGATGCAAATGATCGTCTTGCTCAAGCAACAGATCCAAATAGTAGCGTGACTCAATATGAATATAATGCTTGGGGTGATCTGACAAAGTTAATTAGTCCTGATACTGGAGCAACATCTTATGAATACGATTCCTCAGGTAATCGAGTTGGCAAGATTGATGCAAATAATGTACAGACCAATTATGTATATGATGCACAAAATCGTTTTGTAAAAATTGATTATGAGGGAGAAAGTTTAGATACTCTTTTTACTTATGATGAGAATCAATATGGTAAAGGCCTGCTGACTTCTGTTATTGATGGTTCAGGGAGTAGTCAGTATACATATGATGATCGTGGCTTAATGACGCAGAGCGCTTCAAACATTGCTGGTACTTCATTAACTACGAATTACAATTATGATGAATCGGGACAATTGAATCAGATTGATTATCCAGGCGGATCAGTTGTTTCGTATAGCTATGATAGCGCTGGGAGGCTATCCGGGATTCAGCGTTTGGAGTCAGGCGTAACAACAAATTTGCTCAATAATATAACCTGGCATGGCATTAAGACGGCTAGTTACCAGCAAGGCAATGGCCTAAAAACTGAGTTTGTTTATGACGCCGCTGAGCGTCTTATTGAAAAGCGCTTTGGTGGTAGTGATAACCGATTACAAAATCAATTAGACAATCAGGGCCAGATCATTCAACAAACCTGGTCTCGTGACGCTACCCAAAATGTAGATAGTTTTAAGTACGATAGTCTTGGACGCTTAGCTCTTGACGGTAGCACAGTTGATAATCTTGATTTGACATTCAGCTATGATGCTGTTGGCAATCGATTGATTCAGCAGAAGTCTGATAACAGTGAAACTATTTCATACAGTTATCTAGCAAATACTAATTTATTAAGCCAGGTTAATAGTGCAACAATTCAACGTGATGCTGTAGGAAATACTTTGGATGATGGCTTTCGGCAATATCAATATAACGTTATGAATCGCCTGCAACAACTGAATAATAGCCTGTCTAATATTCAGGCCATATACACCTACAACTACCAGGGACAGCGTGTAAGAAAACATTTGTCAGGTAGCCAAAATACAGATATTCGTTATGTTTATGGTCCCAATAGTGAATTGTTAGGAGAATATGACTCCAGTGGTAATCGTATAAAAGAGTATATTTACTATGTAGAAGGTGAAGTTTCACAATTAGTCGCACAAATTCAATCAGATGGAACAGTCATTTATATTCATACTGATCATCTAGCGACTCCACGCTTAGCTACAAACCAAAATCAGTCGATTGTTTGGCGATGGGCAAGTGATGCATTCGGTAATTCAATGCCTAACGAAGATCCCGATAATGATAGCAATTCAGTTGTAATAAATCACCGATTTCAAGGTCAACAGTATGACTTGGAAAGTGGACTTTTTTATAACCACTTTCGTTATTATGATCCCGCAATCGGCCGTTATATCACAAGCGACCCTATCGGCTTAGAAAGTGGAATGAATACGTATACTTATGTACACCAGAACCCACTTCGCTTTTCAGATCCTAATGGATTAGCTGTTCCAGTTGTAATTGCGGCGTGTGCTGCGAACCCGGTTTGCGCAGCGGCGGCAGCCGCCGCTGCGAGAGCTGCTGCAATTGCGGCTGCTCGTGCCTTAGCAAAGGCCGCGGCAGCCGCAGCAGCTGCGGCATGTGCAGCAGGTTTGGGTCCATGTGGAAAAGATCCTGGAAATTGTTCTCGTTCACGTCACCGATATCTACAGAATGTTGTTGATAATTTATGTAAGCCAAATCCAGGCAATTGTAAACCAGGTGAAAAATGCTCATCTATGACAGACAAGTTGGCGAAGCATAGTGCATGTGCAGATGCCAGGAGAAATATTAATAGAGAATGCTTCAATGGTGGTGATAGAGGCCATCAAATTGAATATACTAATAGGCGTCAACAAGCAGCAGTTTGTAATGGTTTGCTGTCAACATGTTGCCCATGAAAACTATACTGATTGATAGGTTTAGAGCCGTATTTCCCATTCATCCAGTACCCAAAAGAGTTTTGTTGGATGAGCGGGATGAAACAGAGTTTGCGGATGAAATACGTCAACACTTCGTATCCAAATCATGGGATTTAGTAACTCTTGATGACTGGATAAATACAGCTAGTGTGGAGGTGATTGCACATTTTATGACAGCGCAAGCTTTTCATTATTATCTGCCGTCTATTTTATCTACATCAGTAGGCTCAGCTGATTATATTGACTGGGGTTTGAGGGCGATCCTTCCACATAATAAAAGCAGAGAGCCTAAAGGCGATTGGTGGGCGAGTTTTTTTGCTTGCTTTAATGCGGAACAAAAAAAAGTACTGCGAGAATATATGGCATATGTTTCAGATGTTTCTGCGGATTATAGTGAAGAGAAATATCTCGTAGATATTGGCCTGAAAAAAATATGGGCTTAATCTCATAAAGCGGCTGGTTGTAGGGTAGGTGTGTACTTAGTAGAAGTAATTTTTGGGAAGCATATCTATTTGTGGTCATTATTAATAATTTCGACATTACGTTGCTGGGCACAAAAAAATATGGCTTCATCAGGCTTACGGGTTGCCAAAAAACCTTTCAAACAGAGCCAAATAAATTACTGGATTTGAATAACTAAATTATATGAGAAATCGTTTATCTATGGGTAAAACAGCTTTCGGTAGAACAATACCACAGTAGAACAATACCGCAGTTGAGTCACAAGATAACTTTTATACAGTGGTCAATTACAACAAGTACTAAAGAATTAAATTGTAAATTGTAAATTATTATAATAATCAGATGCTTAGTATTATGTATTTCACATTAAATACTAAAATAATGTAAATAAAAAGCATTTCTGATTTTCACTAATTCCTTACATAACAAGTGCTAAATAGTGTAACCATTTATTTAGATAGGTTAATTTTGGGCTTGTTGTTAATCAGGTTTATATAGATCCTATGCTGGCGGTCTTTCTGGGTTTATTGATGAACTATGTCGGCAGTCTGCATTGGGTGATTGTAACGCAAAACAGCCCTCAAAAATCGCGATCCTAATCATTGAACCTAAATAGACCAGTAAACAGGTCTATCTCTTGTGTTTCTACCAATAGACCAGTAAACTGGTCTGGTAAATAGGAGTGTTGAGATGTTAGAAGAAATAGGCTCATATGATGCCAAAACTAAATTGCCAGAGATACTTCGCAGGGTTGAGTCAGGCGAAGCATTTACAATTACGAATAGAGGTAAACCAGTGGCAGATATAATTCCAAGTCGATCTGGTGACCAACAAAAAACTGAAGCTGCAATTAACAATATTCTAAAAGCTAAAAAACATAAGATCCCAAATGAGGTTTTTGATGAGCTCAAGGAAAGTGGACATAAATGACAGATTTTGTACTTGATAACTCAGTGTCTATGCGCTGGTTATTAGAAAGTGAAAAAAAATCAGATAAGAAATATGCTGAAGATGTACTAAAAAGCATGATTGATGCAGATTCAATTGTTCCAAATTTATGGCATCTTGAAGCCGCAAATGTTTTATTGGGCGCAGAAAAAAACAGTGAGGTGGAAGCCGGTGAAGTAGAGAGATTTATTTCGCAGTTGGAGAATTTGCCGATACATGTAGATCCTCTTACATCACATCAGTCATTCAGTAGAATAGTGGCGTTATCTAGGATATATAAGCTTAGTAGTTATGATGCTGCTTACCTTGAGCTTGCTGTAAGAGAAGGATTACCTCTTGCGACTCTGGATAAAGATCTTAGGAAAGCTGCGATAAAATCTAACGTTGAAATATATTTAAAATAAGGATTGGAATGTGGGGTACTGGGGACATCCCCGCCAAAAGTTGCACTGGCCTCTACATCCTTGCGCTGATGTGGCTTCCAGCGGGGCATTGGTTTTCAAAAATAGTCTTATTCGTCGGTTATAGGTACATTTGGATATAATCCATTTCTAGATGATTTTTTTCTGTAGAAAATGAACAAGCATCGATGGTTTTAACTAAGAAAGAATTACAGAAATTAGGCTATAAGATTAAAGCTATAACAGATTGTTTATTTAAAGTGACGTTTCAGAATAATACTCGACTTGTTACTTGTGCGATGCATGAAGATAAAGCAGATGTATCGATTTCTAATATTTCATCACAATTCAAAATCTGATCTGCTGCGTAAGAGCGGAGACCCCGGAGCGATGAGCAGCATATCAAATTTTGAATTATATTTTCGAATAGAAAATATGCTGAACCAATACCCATCACTTATTTAACCTGGTTGAGTTTGAATGTCCCAGGGATATCCCAGGGATATCCAATATTTGCATAATTCATCTTTGCTAGACATGTTTTGCTTATTTGAGGCAAATGGTCGCCCACAGTAAGTACTAAAGAATTAAATTATTAATTCTTATGACAATCAGATACTTAGTATTATGATTTCCACACTAAGTGCTAAATATTACAAATAATAAGCATTACTAATATTAATTATTTCTTTCAACATAAGTGCTAAAAAATGTAACCAGTTAATTAGACAGGTCGTGTTGTAAATCAAAACTATATCGACCCTATCTGACAGTTTTCTGGGGTAGTTGATGGTCCATTTAGGTTGTCTGCAGTTGGTGTTTGCAATGCAAAACAGCCCTCTAAAAATTACGATCCTAATCACCGCGCCTTTTATACGTGCAGCAGACAACATTCCCATGATGTAAGCAGATGAGAAAATACAAAGAATTATTCGTGGTGGTAATAGTCTCCCTGTAGAGAGATTTAATGATGATGGACAACCCACTGTAAATGATCTTGGTGGATTGAATGATTTTAGTGTTCCTTTGACATCTGAGTGTACATTTTCTGTATCGTGTCAAGGCATACAACCGACTAATCCTGGTGCTCGTCATTTGTCAGAACGTTGGTTAGCGGTCGCAGGCTCACCAGAAGGCACACTTAGATTTAATTTTGCTGGTTCACAAGACTTAACCAGTAAACACTTACGTTTCCGTTTAGGTAAGTACGCTTATGAATCACCGCCCATAACTGGTTCTGATTTGCCTTTGTTCGTAAATCTAATAGATCAAAACGGGAAGTCTGCACTTTGGGATCTACGCATTTCAGATTATGCGAGAATTCCTCATCCTTATATGCGTCAACCAAATGTCGTCGGCAGGGGTAAATGTATGGGGTCTGATCCTAATTCCACGTATCTTACAACCGTCGACATTCCAGTATCACATTTTGCAAACAGCAATCCAGAACTGGACTTAAAAGCTATTACTGCAATTGTCTTGCGGGGAAAATCATACGTCACCTTTGCGGCTGACCAAATTGAAATAGTTGAGTGAATTAATGAGGATAGGATGCCATGATCATGAAAAAATATATTTTGGTAATTCAGAATAGGATTATTTTAGCTATTTTTGTTAAATAGTTAGATTGGAATAAATACGATGGGACATGCATCATACACGCGAGGCAGTCAGCTTATAGCTGAGCGAATTGCTCGTGATTTACGTGAACAAATAACACCAGCAGATCATCAGGTAAGGCTATGGAACAATTTTGTCGAAATGCATGGTCACTATTTCTGAGAGGAGGGTATGTCTTATAATTAATTTGACGATAAATATTATTTATAAATGAATACTTTATAAAAAATAATAATTGTATATCGGTTTGTAAATATGATTAAAATAGAACGTGATGTGTTCGATAGAATCCATTATTATTTGAGAGTTATACCTATAAATTAAAATAGCAACTCTTTGCAGGACGCAATAAATGAACAAACCTGTCGTTAAAGGTGGTAATCTTTCAGAGATTCATCTTGCCGCTAGCGGTTTCTTAGTGCGACATCTGAAAAATATCACCCTTAAAAAAATCATTACATCACGAGCGGCCTTGTTTGAAATGTTATTTTTACGAAGTAAAAATATTCGTGATTTGATTTCTAGAAGCAAACTTCGTTTATTGGTCAAACAAGAAACGGAATTTAAATTACTTACATGTAAGTTTTTATATGTTGACTTCCCCCTGAGTTAATTTCATTAATTTTTTTATAGTGTAGCGGTGTATATGATGATATAGCTTGTACTGATATCGTTTTATATTAAGCGTAATTATTGTCAAAGAAATTGTCACGGAAAGATAACTAATGAGTAATAAGTCGGGGGTGGCTGAGCAAATAATTTCTCTTCCTTCTGGAGGCGGTGCTCAGAGCGGAATGGGTGAAAAGTTTTCTCCAGACCTTTTTACAGGAACTGGAAACTTCACAATACCTCTTTCATTACCTTTAGGTCGTAACGATTTCCAGCCAGAAGTTAGCCTGGTATACAGTACTGGTAACGGGAATGGTCCTTTTGGGCTTGGATGGGGACTAGGCATTCCTGGTGTAGCTCGAAAAACATCAAAAGGCGTGCCGATCTTTGATGAAAAAAAAGATATCTTTATTCTTTCTGGAGCAGAAGACCTCATTCCAATAAATGTAAATGGTAGTCGAACTCAGTACCGACCACGAACTGAAGGACTCTATGCAATTATAGAAAGAGTCTTAGATGCAGATAATGACTACTGGGAAGTTAAAAGCAAGGATGGATTGATAAGCTATTATGGCACCCCAAATTCAAAAGGATTAGATCCTGGGGTTATTTCAGACCCTGAAGCTCCTGTCAACGTCTCCTCATGGTCTCTCACTGAGACGAAAGATCCTTTCGGCAATCTCATTGTTTATACCTATGAGCGTGACTTACAGCAGACAAATGATCGGTATTGGAACCAGCTTTATCTTTCCAATATTAAATATGTCGATTATCAAGACTCTGGTGGAAATGAAAGATTTCTCATTAATGTAAAATTTGAATATGAAGATCGTCCTGATCCATTTTCTTCCTTTCGAAACGGTTTTGAGATACGGACAACTCGTCGATGTGTTCGCATTAGTGTCGAAACTAAAACCGAAACAGATACACTTAAATCCAGAACCTTCGCGCTCCAATATACAGAAAGTCCTTTCAATGGTGTCTCACTATTAAGGGGGATACAAACCATTGGGCATGACGGCTTAGAAACTCAATCCTTACCACCGGTTTCTTTCCAGTATACTGAATTAAATATTGATAATCGGGACTTCTTTCCCCTACAAGGTAGTGAACTGCCGGCTCGTTCACTGGCCAATCCTGATATGGAATTTGTTGATTTGTTTGGAAATGGTTTGCCTGACATCATTCAGATGAACGGGACCATTCGCTACTGGCGTAATCTGGGTAAAGGCCGATTTGATATTCCTCGTTTGATGAAGAACTCACCAGGGGGACTAAGCCTTGAAGATTCCGATGTTCAAATGCTGGATGCAAATGGAGAAGGCAAAGCAGACCTTATGGTCAATCAACACGGTCTGTCGGGATACTATCCACTGAAATTTACTGGTGAATGGGATCGTCGATCATTTCAGAAATACCATGTCTCCCCCAGCTTTAGTTTGCAGGACCCGGAAGTAAGATTGTTTGACCTTGACGGTGATGGTGTTACGGACGCACTCCGCACTAGCAACCGTTTCGAGTGCTTTTTCCAGGATTCACATGAAGGATGGAAGCGAACTCTGAAGGTAGAGCGACAACGTATAAACAGCTTCCCGGATGTTAGTTTTTCCGACCCTCGGGTTAAGCTGGCTGATTTAACAGGCGACGGTTTACAGGACATAGTCCTGGTGCATGACGGCAACATTGAGTACTGGCCAAATATGGGGCATGGCAAATGGGGGAAACGCATTCACATGGCTAATAGTCCGCGTTTTCCACATGGTTACGATCCTAAAAGAATCTTGATAGGCGATGTAGACGGTGATGGATTGGCAGATATTGTTTATGTAGGTCACTGCAATGTACTCCTATGGATCAATCAAAGCGGTAATGGCTGGAGTGCTCCACTTGAAATTGAAGGTACACCATTGGTATCAGACACAGATGCCGTCAGACTGACCGACCTCCTTGGTAGTGGTGTTAAAGGCATATTGTGGAGTACAGACGCCACTAATCACTCTCGCAATCACATGTACTTTCTCGACTTTACAGGTGGTGATAAACCATACTTGCTGCGCGAAATGGACAACAATATCGGTGCAATTACGCGCGTAGGCTACAAACCATCCACAGATTTTTACCTGGCCGATCAGCGAAGTAAAGCCACCCATTGGAAAACGCATCTCCCATTCCCATCACAGGTGGTTTCCAAAGTCGAAATTATTGATGCTTTCTCCAAAGGCAAGCTCACTACGGAATATCGATACCACCACGGTTATTGGGATGGGGCAGAGCACGAGTTTAGAGGTTTCGGAATGGTAGAACACTATGATTCTGAAGTTTTTGAAGAATATCATGGAACAGGATTGCATGGAGATGCGGATCGCTTTGAGGATGTAGATCAACAGTTTTTTTCTCCGCCTACTTTAACAAAAACCTGGTTCCATCAAGGACCGCTGGGAGATGAATTTGGAGTTTGGTATGAGGCTGATTATAGTGATGAGTTTTGGAAGGAAGATCAAAACGTTTTCTTGCATCCAAACGATTTGAATATTCTATTGGCAACCCTGCCTCGAAGAGCCGAAAGAGATGCTCTTCGGTCTTTAAGAGGAAGGGAAGTCCGTACCGAACTTTATGGTTTAGATAGTTCAGGCTTAGAAGGCCAGCCTTACACAGTAACAGAAAATCAGTCTAGCACTCGTTTAGAATTTACTCCCAGTGAAGCTCAGATCATGCAAGGTAACCTACCCGGGTCGGGTTATATCTTTTTTGCTTTTACTCTAGCTCAAAGAACAACACAGTGGGAAAGAGGAAATGATCCTCTGACGCAAATTACCTTTACGGATAATTATGACTCATTTGGGCAGCCACAATCATTTATTGAAACCGGCGTACCAAGAGGTAGAGAATTTATCACAGCTGATGCTAATGCGAGTGAGCCTTATCTAGTAAAATTTACATCAATAACCTATACGAATCCAATAAATACTCCAGGTTTATACCTGGTTGACAGGGTTGCAAAAACCACTGTCTATGACATACCAAATGATGGGAAATTAGATGTCTTTTCTTTAAAAGATAACATCTTAAGCGGAAGTGCTAATTATAAAATCGAAGGCCAGACATTCAATTACTATGATGGAAACGCCTATCAAGGACTACCTTTCCGGCAATTAGGGCAATTTGGTGCATTGACTCGCATCGAGACCCTTATTTTGACTGACGATCTAGTCAATCAGGCCTACACAACTTTACCTCCCTATCTTGATCCCAATGGAGCAACTTCCTGGAATAAATATCCAAATGAATTTAGAAGTACTACCCCAGTATTAGCAGGTTATCTATTCCGAGACAATGCGAATGAACCTGATTACGCTACTGGTTATTATGCAATCACCCAACAAAGCAAATACGACTTTCAGGGCGGAGTTCCAAACCCCAGGGGATTAGAATTAGGCAATAGAGATCCTTTAAATAATGAAACTCAAATAATACGTGATGATTTTCAATTATTTCCGATTACGACAATAGACCCCAAAGGTTTAGAAGTAAGTGCAGATTATGATTACCGCGTTATGAAACTTAATAATTTTATTGATCCAAATGGTAATCGTACAGCATATACATTTACCCCGATGGGTCTGTTAGAGAAAACGATAATAATGGGGAAAACAGGTGAAAATGTAGGTGATACTGTTGATGAACCTAGCGTCAAGTTTGAATACAACCTTCTTTCATATCTAAATACTGGCCAACCAATATCAACCAGGGCAATAGCACGAGAAAATCACTTTCATGATGGTGTAAATGAAAATAAAATTATTACAATAGAATATTCTGATGGTTTTGGAAGATTGCTACAAACTCGTACTCAAGCTGAAGATACAATCTTTGGAGGCGATGTCTTTGGAAACGCGGGGTTGTCTCCTGATCAAAACGCACCAAATACTCCTGCAATTGGAATAGAAAGGAATTCAGCAGACCCACCCAATGTTCTCGTTAGTGGTTGGCAAATATATAACAATAAATTAAAAGTGGTTGAAAAGTATGAGCCTTTCTATTCTCAGGGTTGGGAATACAATGCGCCTGTGGATGCTGAAAAAGGGCAGAAAATTACGATGTTCTATGATCCCAGGAGTAACGTCACCAGAACTCTCAATCCAAATGGTTCTGAGCAAAGAGTTATTCTGGGCATTCCTGACAATCTAAATACACCTGATGATTTTACGCCAACACCATGGGAAGCTTATACATATGATGCCAATGATTTAGCATCAATAACACATCCTACAGATACTGCTATCGCAAGTGACCACTATTTTACACCTTCCAATCAGTTGATTGATGCTTTTGAGCGAATAGTAAGATCAGTTAATCGAAACGGGCAAGGTATTAATGATGAAGCAGTGGTAGCTTACAAATATGATATTCGTGGAAATATCATTGAAATAAAAGATCCTCTAGGCAGAACATCTTTTGAGCGTTTGTATGATTTGATGCCTGACGAAGAAGAGGATGAAGAAGATAGTGAAGAAGAAAATTCAATAACTCAGGAAGGGGATGAAAGCGAAACAAATGGCTCTAGAGTCATTCGCACTATACAACTGGACGGAGGACTTACAACAAAAGTATTTGATGCCAATGGCAATCACATTGAACAGCGCAATAGCAAGGGAGCATTGGTATTAAATACTTTCGATAAACTTAATCGGCAGGATAATAAATGGTCCAGGGACAATAACAATGAGCTTTTAAGCCTGAGAATACACCAGATATATGGAGATTCAGCCGATTTGGTAAATGCAGAAAACTTTAACCTTAAAGGTAACCTCTATAAACAGTACGACGAGGCAGGTTTGGTTACTATCGGGCTTTACGATTTTAAAGGAAATATTGCCCAAAAGATAAGAAAGGTTATAAGTGACGATGAAATATTGACTGTCTTCACAGGGAATCCCCAAATAAATCCATACCGGGTTGGTTGGTCAGTAGATTGGAGCGATGCCAATGCCGTAAATAATAAAGAAACCCAGCTACTTGATGGGAAATCTTTCCAAACCGATATGTTATACGATGCACTGAATCGAGTAATCCAGGTGATTTATCCTGAAGATGTGGGAGGCCAGAGAAAGCTGCTTAATCCCTTATATAATCGTGCAGGAAATCTACAATCGGTCAACTTTAATGGAACTCCATTTGTTCGACATATTGCCTATAATGCCAAGGGAGATCGTACGCTCATTGCTTATGGCAATAATACGATGACAAGGTATGCCTACGATCCTCAAACCTTTCGATTATTAAGGCTGCGCACAGAAAAATACACCGAGAATAATTGGAACTTCCAGCCCGGTGCAAGCGCAAACCTGCAAGATTATGTTTATCGATATGATCTGGTAGGGAATTTAGTTCAAATTACAGACAAATCACCCAATAGCGGAATTGGCAATACCAATGAATTAATTCGACAATTCCAATATGATCCTTTATATCGTTTGACTGTTGCAACAGGTAGGGAGTGTGACACACCAAATCCCAATCCAGTTTGGGATGATAGCATTCGCTGCACAGATCCCAATTTAACGAGAGGATATGAAAGAAACTACCAATATGACTTAATTGGGAACATTGAAAAGTTAATCCATGTTACTCAAAATTCAGCTAACCGATTTACTAAAACATTCAATCATACAGCTGGGAAAAACACCCTGAATAATGTACAAATTGGGAATGGAATAAACAAAACTGTCGCATATCAGTACGATGACACAGGAAATATAATTCAGGAAAATGCGTCTCGTTTTTTCGAATGGGACTGCAATAATCAACTCCGGGCATTTTATGTACAGGCTAATTCCAATGCGCCCCATTCGAAATATGCTCATTATCTATATGATAAGGATCAGGAACGAGTCAAAAAGTTAGTCCGCAAACAGGGAGGAGAAGTTGAAGTTACCATCTACATAGATGGACTAATGGATTACCAATATGTCAAGCAGGCCAATGTAATAACCGAGGAGAACAATACCTTACACATACTGGATGATGAAAAAAGAATAGGAACACAAAGGGTAGGCAATGCTTTCCAGGGAGATACCACTCCTGCTATTAAGTTTAATTACGAAGACCACATAGGAAGCAGCGCCCTGATGCTGGATACAAACGGAAATCTTATTGACAGAGAGGAGTACTTTCCATTTGGGGATAGTAGCTTCGGAAGTTATGGAAAAAAACGTTATAGATTTTCCGGAAAAGAGAAGGATGAAGGCAGCGGATTGTATTACTTTGGTGCAAGATATTACCTGCCATGGCTCTGTCGATGGGCAAACGTAGACCCCATGACTTTTGGTTTTACAGAGTGGTCACCTTATATCTACGTTCAGGACAATCCAACTAAATTCTATGATCCGGATGGTAAGGCGCCTAAAACCTCTATTTCTTCTGCTGATGCCACAAAGCAATTGAATAAAATTGCCAAGCAATTCAATAAGGACTTGAATAATTTATGGTCCAAGAGTTTTAAAAGTGGAGGGAAAACCGTACAGGAATGGGCTGCCATTATCACAAAATCAACCTCAGGTGGAAAAACTACATTTCATATAAGAAACAAAAAAGGTTTAGGTAGTGGCAGTGGTAGTTTTAGCATTACCCCACCAGCAGGTGAAGTTTACATAGGATATATTCACACTCATCCATATAGCCACGCTGAAATTAAAAGCGTAGGAGGCAAGTTTGATGGGAAGGGAGTTCCTTTTTCTGCAGGTGACATCGAGTCTCTACGGTCCCCTAACAAATTGGGAGAAATTAATATTGTCGAAACTGGTACAAAGAGGTTTGCACTAGTAATAATTGATTCAAAGAAATCTAAATCATTTTTTACTAAGAACTCAGCGTCTGATATCACAAAGAAGTTTAATGCTGCATTTAAGAAAGCTAAAGGAACATTTCAACGAAAATCAATAGCAGGTGTAAAAGCAGTAGTCGGAAAGAGTAGTGCTTCAGGAATAGGCTTTTTTGTAACAAAAAATAAGGCAAAAACAAGTTTTAGAAAACTCAATTAGACATGATGATAAAATGGGAAATCGTATTGTTGGTAGTGGTATCTCTTTTGTTTACTGGATGCAACTTGAGGAATGAAAATAAAAGTCGGGAAAAGAATATGAATGAACTTAGAAAAATAGAATACCAACAATTTATTGATAAGCCAATAAAGAATTTACTTTCAGTAAAACCCATCGGTGAATTCAATTCTTATGTATTCAATAATGAACCGCCCGGAAAGCTAACAGCCGTAACCTTTGAATATGACAATCAACTTTTCCTGGAAATAGGCATCACTCAATTTGAGCATGTAAAGCATTTTGATCCGGAACTGGATTGGAAACTGGATGAGGTGAAAAAAGAAAAAATAGCAAGCATCGAATTATACGAATTTAAAGAAGGTGAAAATATAGTATTGAAGAGCTTTTAAGGGCAAGTGAACGCTTTGTTTGAAAAACTGTTGGGAAACTTATTCCAGAGGAGGACATCATGATCAATGATGAAAAGTACATTATCAACGGTCAAGTAGTACATGAAAAAACAAAGAAGGGGGTCCCCGGTTTACGGGTGGAAGCTTACGACAAAGACTACATTACAAAGGACGACTACCTTGGTGGTGCTCAAACAACCGATGAAGGTCGTTTCACCATTCGCTTTACTTCAGAGAAATTCCGAGAATGGATTTTTGACAAAAAACCTGACCTCTTTTTCCAGGTTTATGACGGAAATACCCTCATCAAGGATACCGTCGATGAAGTTTGCTGGAATATTTCAAAACCTGAAATAGAGGTTGTTATTCCTGTGGACATAGCTGTCGAACCCGGCGAAGAGGAAGAAGAACAACCTGCGCCAGAGCCGGTCAACGAACACCATTTCTTTGGCCGCTTGATAGATAAAGAAACCAAAGAACCGGTAGCCAGCTTTCTGGTCAAAGCTCATGATCTGGAGGCAGGAGAAGAGCCGCTACCCCTGGGCTATGCTTTCAGCAATGAGCAGGGCCTTTTCTCCCTGGCTTTTACAATACCTGAAAAAGACCAAACACCTGAAAGTAGAAGACTCAAACTAAGCGTTAGCACACCGCAGGGCGATCAAATCCATGAGCAAGAAATCGCGGCCAAAACCGATAACACGGAGGTAGTCGATATTGCCGTCACCTTGCCTGAAGTGGTGCAGCCGCCTTCTCCTGCTATTGGTGAATTAAGTGAGCAATTGGAGCTGAAAATTCCTGATAAGCTGAACCGGTTCTTCAAACAAAAAGAGATTGTCACATTGGCCGACCTGCGGCGAACCGGCGGCCTGAGTCGTATGGAAGACCTGCCGCTGCCTTCTGACGATCCCGTTGTCGTTACCCTCGAAACCCATGCCAACTTGAGCACAGTTTCAAATGATATTACGGCGAACGCCCTGATGGTGAGCAAGGGTTACAGTAATGTTCACGCAATTACCCAGGCTCCACGTTCAAAGTTTGTTACCACTGCCCAGCCCGCTTTTGGTGATTTCAAAGCTTCCCAGACACAAATTGTTGCTCGTGGACAGGCGCAACTGGCCACCCAGATTATGACCGGTATCGCCACCAATGTAGTCAACAGGTTTAACCCAGGTATCATTTGGGATGGTTTCATAATCCCGGAATGGATTGAGCAGAAATGCGGTTGTGAAGATTGCGAGTCAGCTGTTAGCCCTCTGGCTTATCTGGCTGATTTATTAGAGTACGCCATCACCCATATGGACAATGGCGGTGCTGATATCGATCTCGATTTTCTGGCTGATAATTTTCACCAGCCTTTTGCCAAACTGCCAGCGTCTTGTGAACAAATGGACGCGCGGGTACGTCAGGTACGTATATGCAGCGAGGTTCTGCGCTCATATCTACAGACGCATCCACCGACTGCTGCGCGCCAAAACAAACTGGATGACGATGAAGCCAGCTATCGTTTAACCGCCTACACGACGACCCTTAATAAATTAGGCGTCTCTTTTGAGGAAATCCGCCTCACCCGTACCGCTGAGGCCGAGTCTCGCACAGCGCTTGCCGAGCGATTGGGCGTTACCCTAAGCGCCGCCCGGCCGGATCATCTGGACGAACTTTTCCTTGATCCTGTTTCGGGAGCCATTACCGAAGCCAAACTGGAAAGTCTGTTTGGATTAGTAGAAACGACCCGAGATCCGCTGGCGGCTGGGCCCACACCCGATTTGCAGGCCTGGAAGCTTGAATATCTGAAAAAGCTTTGGCTGCAACAGGACTGGCCGGAAGAGCCTTTTACAACTGGTGAACTGCCCTTGGTTGATCCTGATGTTATCACCGATGGAAACCTCCGTAATCCACAGGCGGGTGAGGCAGCATTTGATCTATGGCAGGCGCGGCGTACCTGGGTGGATAACACTCTGGCTGCGTTTAAAGCTGACCTCGAAGCGAATGATTTCGAGCATATTCTCAAGCAGGTGCTCGGCGACCCGCTGCCCGATATTAATACTCTTTACCAGAATATTAATAATGGGACGGATCTGGAAAATACGGTAAATACCATCGAAGGATTCCATCTGACTACAGAGAGTTTCAGGCGTCTCGTTGAAATTAAAATAAAAGATGACGATGCAGCACAAAACGTGGAGAACGAACAGTGGGACGAAGTCTACGCTATTCTCTCCCAGACTCGCAAAAAAGCTGAATACCCGAACTGGATAGCCGAAGAGCAGGCAGCGACATTAAAACTCGGTCCGAAAGTTTTTGCTCCATCACTGGAAGAACCAGTCTTACCCAAATGGCTCGCAAATCAGGAACAACGGCAGTCCTGGGTAAACACGCTCAAACACCGCAGTAGCGCCTCAATTATTGACCCGGATCTGATCGATGCCGCTGACATAAAAAATCCTTCTGCAGGGGACCCTGCATTTGACTTGTGGCAGGCCAGACGGGATTGGGTTACGACCCGACTGGATAATCGCAAGGCCACCCGGGAAGCCGCTGTAGACGAGCTAACCGGTTTTACCGATATCGTTGAAAACAGTCTCGGCATCAGTATGGCCAATATCGATACTATTGTATCGGATCAGGAGTCAGGCATTGATGTCGACCCGCGTCTGGCACAACTCACCATCAACAGGGACGCCTTCACCTATCTGTTGCGTATACGCAAATTGATCCAGGACGGTGCACCTGTGCTCGATTCCGAATGGGAAGCTGTCTATTCCATTTTGGTGCAGGTTGAAAAACGACTGCAATTCGCCGACTGGCAAGATGAAGAAAAAGCACAAAATATTACCCTTGGACCGGATTTCTTCCAGATTCCCGGTCCCATGCCTATTCAATTCCCACTACTCACTCCCGATCCTCTGCCCGAATGGCGGGCAACTTTTGCAGACAGACGTGACTGGCAGGACAGCCTTGAGGCACGTATTGAACAAGAGAAAAACGTTATTAACTCGCTGACAGAGGCGGTTAGTGAAGCGGAAGCCATCGTCCTGCCGGTATTACGTGATGCCTTAATCACCGCGGCCCGGCCCGGCGCCATTTTTGAGCACAAAGCCAAATGGCTGACGGACAATTTGCTTATCGATTGCAAGGCAGATGGTTGCCAGAAGACATCTCGTATAAGTCAGGCAATAAATACTCTTCAAGGACTTCTGTTCTCTGTAAGAACAAGACAGCTTAACGACACTTATCCAAACCTTGAGCTGGACGCCGATGCCTTTGATGAGGAATGGGAGTGGATTGGCTCCTATGCGACATGGCGTTCCGCTATGTTTGCCTATCTATACCCTGAAAATATCCTTATTCCTTCACTGCGTCGCTGGCAAACACCCGCATTCCGCAAGCTGGTAAGTGACACACGTCGCAACCGGCGTCTAAATCCGGAGCATGCCTGTAAAGCCGTTCAGGAATACACGGACTATTTCCGTGATGTAGCCACGTTGCGCATCGAAGCCTCCTGCCAGACTCGCACCCGCTTGATGGAAGGGGATTGCCGCAGCCATGGGGAGCAAGGGTGGCGCTGCCTGTTTTACATGTTTGCTCGTGGTGCTCACACTCAATCTGCTTATTGGTCAGTGTATGACCCTGAGAATAGTACCGGGTACGCACAATCATTCTGGGACCCGATTCCGGGAATGGGCGATGTCATTGATCTCATCGGTGCGTCCCCTTATGAAATTGAAGATGAAGAAAGGTTTATTTTCCTCTTTGGTCGCCGCAGCAAAAGCGGTGCCCAGCAATTAATTTTTACGAAATATGACGTGGAACAACGCAAATGGGATGACGAACCACAGGAGCTTGAATTACCAGATGAAGTAACGTCATTTACCGCTGTCGTCAAACAAAATATTTATGAAAACCAGCCGCCTCACCTCGTCATTCGTACACCCAACGGTGCGATTTATGAACGAAAACTTAATCGGGATGGCTCGGACTGGGAGGATATAGGTTCGAGTGATGATGACGATTCTGAAAGTGATGAATGGATGCCAGTAATCAGCCATCTTTTGGGCCGTAAATATAGCCAGCTTTGTGCAATGGTCGAAGTAGCCTCGGGAGAATACTACTTAGTATTACGCAGGCCAAGTGGCTCGATTTATTACCGTCTTTTTGGTAATCGTGACGATGCCTATTGGAGGTATATCGGTTATGGACAGTTTAGAGGGGCTTTCTCCTGGCCCGGTACTGCTTATATGTATGTGTTTTATGGAAATGGAACATCGACTTCCTATCGTGCCATTAAGCGATCCAACACATCCGTAGGGAGCTATAATCGTTCAAGTATCTATAGCTTTAACTCTTGGTTGAAATCGCGAACTGGAGTCAGCCTGAAGCATTGGGTCGTAGCAGATAGTACGCAATACTCAGGAATGACGCTTTATGATTTTTTTAGATTAGATTCTGATGATGATCCCCATCGAATCCTTATCCCTGGATTTCAGGGTTTGGCAGACTCAATTATTAGAAATTTCTATGTCGGTAGGGTTAACCTTTATTTCGATCTTATAGAAGGTAAAATAGAAAGTGATGAGGCTTGGTCGGAATGGCAAATAGCAAACAAATTGGTCAAACAATTTGCAGGCAATCGTAGTTTAGTGTCTGTATTAAGGCGATCCTTTAGTGGAATAGCTACCGCTTTTGCTTCACGGAATTCTTCTAATGAAAAATCCATATCATTTTCAGGTATGACTGGATTGCAGCTTATTGCTCCAACTTCTGGAAAAATACAAGGAAAATCTGCAGCAGCAAGAAAGCAGTTTGCCTACCGGAACAACGGTGGGCAAGTAGGTGTTTTCCATACGACTTTCACTCGCGATAATGATGAGCTCTCAGAAACCACACCAAGTCGCATTGCGCCTCGTATCACCGGTCCCTATGACATTTCTGAGCATTATAGTGAGGAGGAACTTCAGCTTAGAAAGAGCCAGATCGAATCAGTCTATACCGAAAATGAAGGTAGTCCGGCATCGAACCTTGAATACATTAAAGAGGCCTATTATTTCATCCCCGTTTATGTCGCCTTGCAGTTGCAACGTCGTTCTCACTTTACGGAGGCACTGGATTGGTTTAGTACAGTTTATGACTACAGTATGCCTAGGGCAGATCGCAAGATTTATTACGGATTAACCAGGGAAATAAGTTTAGCTAATTCTTATGAACGTGCGGAGGATTGGTTGCTCGACCCGCTTAATCCCCATTCAATTGCTGCAACACGGATAAACACCTATACACGTTTTACTCTGCTGGCGATTGTGCGTTGCTTTATTGAGTATGCCGATGCTGAATTTACTCGTGACACGTCGGAATCAGTTCCTCGCGCACGTATCCTTTACATGACGGCTTTGGAGTTACTGGAGAGCGAACATCTGAAACTGCAACTGGGTTTTTGTAGTGATTTGGCAGGTAGCCTTGAGATTGAAGTCGGTGATCCCAAATGGGAAAGAATATGGATTGCCATCAAAGCAGAATTGGCAACCATTAAAAACTCAGAACAGCTAAAACTGACAACGAGCAAAATCAAAGCTATCTGGGCAGGGGATAGCAGCATCGAGGAGCGATTCACCAAAATTCGGGACGAGATAAAGAAAGCCAAAGACGCGCAACCACCAACAAAGGCATTAGGAACAGTCGTCACGGAGAAATCACAGTATCTCGCACAAAACCATGCGGTTGTTCAATCTTCACCTGCATTTGCACAAGCGATTGACAAAATGGGGCAAGTCGTCGCTCAAGCATATGGGAATACTGTATCCATGGTTACGGGTGTCCCGATTCAAACCTTGGAGAAGAAAGAGACAGAGTTGCTCTGGTTGCGAGAGCCAATTAAGTATCAGGCAAAGGCTGCTGGTGAACATGCCCTTGCTATTCGCAGTGATTATCTTGAGGTAACTGCGAAAAACCCGGTTTCCAAATCCTACGTAGCCAAAGTTGCGGAGTACGCAAAAGCAAATCCTGCGTCTGCTGTGAAGGCCGCAGGAAGGTGGCTATGGCAGTATGTTCCGGCACCTTCGTTCAATTTCTGTATTCCAGCCAACCCCATCATTGAGGCACTACAGCTCCGGGCCGAGCTTAATCTTTATAAAATTCGTACGTGCCGGAATATCGCCGGGGTTGAGCGTGAGCTGGATCTGTATGCAGCGCCAACTGATACTATAAGTGGGCTACCGGTTATCGGCGCTGGCGGCCAATTGAGCCTGCCGGGTTCGGTGACCTTTATGCCAACTCCACACCGCTATACTGTAATCATCGAGCGGGCTAAACAATTAGTCAGCCTTGCCCAACAAGTTGAAGCTGCATTCTTGTCAGCGTTAGAGAAGCGGGATGCCGAGTTTTATAACCTGATGAAAGCCAGGCAGGATATCCGCACCACACGCGCTGGAATCAGATTGCAGGATCTACGAATAAAAACTGCGGAAGGGGAAGTAAAACTCTCGGAATTACAAAAAGATCGGGCACAGCTTCAGGCAGATCATTACAAAACATTGCTTGATGAGGGTGTGAGTGGACTTGAGATTGCAAATCTAACGCTATTGGGGGTTACAGCTGCATTGCAAGCGGCTTCTGGAGTATTGAGTTTTGTTGCCTCAGCGCTACCATCGTCGGTGTCAGCTGGTTTTCCTGGCGGTGTTTCTGTGGCATACAGTCCCTCTGGTTCTGTCAGCTCTATAGCAAGTGGCCTATCTTCTCTGGCTGCAGCAGCGAGCACAACGGCTTCTATCATGGCTACATTAGCGAGTTATGAGCGACGCGCTCAAGAATGGGAATTCCAGCGAAGTGTCGCTTTACAAGACGTAAAAATTGGATCTCAACAGGTAAAGATATCTCAGAGTCGTTTGAGGGTGGTTGGTCAAGAACGCTACATCGCAAATCTACAGGCAGAACATGCTCAACAAACAGCGGAGTTTCTTGCAACAAAGTTCACTAACGTTGAATTGTATGACTGGATGAGTGACATTCTGGAGGGTGTGTATGGATTTTTCCTCCAGCAAGCCACTTCCATGGCGCAATTGGCAACCAGCCAACTTGCCTTCGAGCGTCAGGAGTTGCCACCACCCTTCATTCAGGATGACTACTGGGAGGTTAAAGAGGATGTCGTATCAGGAGGAGTTTCAGGAGAAAATCCCACTGATCGGCGAGGTCTTACCGGGTCAGCTCGGCTATTGCAGGATATTTATCAGCTTGATCAATTTGCCTTTGAAACAGATGAGAGAAAAAATCAACTTACAAAAAACATTTCACTAGTAAGTTTAGCACCCGCAGAATTCCAGCAGTTTAAGGAAACTGGCGTTATGAATTTTGCAACACCAATGGATCTGTTTGACTGGGATTTCCCAGGTGATTATCTACGCTTGATAAAACGTATCCGGATTTCTGTGATCGCTTTGATTCCTGCCATTGATAGCATAAAAGCTACTCTCACTACCACTGGCAGTTCACGAGTAACGGTCGGTGGAGATATATTCCAAACGGTAAATATAAATCGAGGAACCGAAGCAGTTGCTTTGAGTTCTCCGCGTGACGCTACCGGTCTGTTTGAATTACAGCCACAGATAGCTGATAAGCTAAATCCCTTTGAAGGTACAGGCGTTGATACCCAGTGGCAATTTAGCCTTCCTAAGGCCGCTAATCGTTTTGATTATAATTCTATAGCGGATGTGATTGTTACGATTGAATACACTTCTTTGAGTAGTTTTACCTACCACCAACAGGTAATCCAACAGCTTAACAACAGGATTATTGCGGAACGTCCTTACAGTTTCCGAAGCCAGTTTGCAGATCAATGGTATGACCTTAATAATCCCCAGCTTACCAATACCCCCATGATCGTGAACTTTGATACTCGTGCATCAGATTTTCCGCCTAATGTTGACGAACTGAAAATAAAACATGTAGTACTTTATTTCGTTCGTGCAGACGGAGTTGAAATAGAAATTCCAGTAACTCATCTACGATTTACTGAAAACGGCAGCACAGGTACCGTCGGTGGAGGCTCAACGTCGATTGATGGAGTAATAAGTACCCGCAGGGGTAATGCCAGTAGTTGGGTTTCCATGATCGGCAAAGCCCCATATGGCAACTGGGAGCTATCGTTAAATGATAATCTAACTGATGGTCGTGAACTTGTAGATTTACTTAATAATGAGGAAATTACCGACATATTGTTTGTTCTTTCATATTCTGGAGAAGTGCCATCGTGGCCAACGTAGTAGTTTAATGGCGTAACGACTTAGCATTTAGATTGGTACTTCAAATATGTTGATAGATAAAATCGATGTATCGGTCAAAACTACAAAAGATTGCTAAATATACTATAAGAACTACTCCAATATGGAGGAAGATAAAATGAGTGATAATCAGATTTTACACGTTTTGAAATCACAATCCTAAGCGATGATGAAAATGAACGAACGAATTGCTGTTATAGAAGATACGGTTAGTACGCAATTAGTAACACGCAATTTCATTGAAGAATATTAGATATGTGGGGGAAATCATGACGAATTACAACGGAGCCGCACGAAGTTATGTTTCAAATAACCCTCGATTGAAAAACTATTGTTTTGGTAACCTGTTTCTTCTGATGATTTTTATGTGTTTCGTAGGATGTGCTACTATGTCGAGGCTGTTGGACATACCTAGTAATGAATTATGTGATGGGTGATGGGAACATGTTAGAAGAAGAATTTAGTAGTAATAAATTACTTGGCTTATTTTGCAATTCTGAAGGACGAAGAATTAATGTGGCTAGGTGAAGCAGAATCTCCCGATAAAGCGATGGAGGAAATGATTGATGTTATATTTATTAAGTGTAGAGAAGAATTGGGGTGTGGTGTTTCAGGAATTATTGAAAGTATAGATAAATGTTTGGGTAGGATTTCTGATTATAATGTTTACCAATGTCATGTCACTATTAACCAGTTTAATTCGTTACTTGATGATTCTAATCTTGATGTAGAGAAATTGAGACCTTACTTTAAAAATTACATTGATCCTTATGAATGAGCTCGTTATAAAATGGCATTGGAATAAGATATACTGTCCCCTTAATCCCGGCATGACTTCGCTGAAAAATAAGCCGCCCAATGTGCTCATGGCTGCTATTAACCAGCAGATGAAAATTAATAACCATGTGATATCGACAGTTGCTGGATTCTGTTTATCTAAAGTACCCGCTATATTTCCGGTTAGAGGTTGGGCACTAGAAAAATAATTACTATGCAGGAGCAGCGAGACTCCCGTCCGCATCGACGCCCCGGTGTATGCGGGCTTCACATGGTTGGCTTTCTGGTCGCTAAACCCCAGTTTTTTAATACATGTGGTTTATAGGACCACATGTGCTTTATACTTTAAATACTTGATTCCCTGAAACATCAAACCACTTTCAGTTATTAAGCGGTTCTAAATAATAAGGAATAATACATTGGACTTAACTGGAATTATCAAGAATTTACTGAGGTTTGATAATGCAAGGCATGTTGTTGTTCAGAAGCCACGCGCACCCGCTCAGGATCAACAGGCTGATTTCGCCGGTGAATCATCACATACAGGTAATACCCCGCAAAAACCGGCTTCGATTGAACTCGTTGTTGTGCCGCTCACTGATCGTAAACTACTAGACCGCTTTCTCAAACTGCCCTGGTATATATATCGCGAACATTGTCCCTCCCCCCACTGGGTTCCCCCCCTGATTGCGGAGCAACGGAAATTTCTGAATCCGGGTATTAATCCGTTTTTCGAACATGCCCAGTGCTGTTTCTGGATTGCGCGGGTGAACAATAGGGATGTCGGGCGGATCGCCGCGGTAGATGATGCGGACTGGGCGCGAACAACGGGTGAGAAGACCGGCTATTTTGGTTTTTTCGAGTGCCCTGACAATACCGCTGTTGCTCATGTATTGCTCGATGCGGCATTCCAGTGGCTGAGACAACGTGGACTGGATGACGTCATCGGCCCGCTGAATCTTTCAACAAACCACCAGTCCGGCTTGCTCGTGGACGGTTTTGATTCGCCGCCCTGTATCGAGATGACTTACAACCCACCCTATTACGAAAATTTACTGCAATCTTACGGGCTGGAAAAAGTTAAGGATCTTTTGCAATGGCGAGCCAGTGCAACCGGTCCTGTCCCGACGCGAATGGAAAAACTGGCACAACGCCTGAAAAAGCGAGGGCGTATTCAGCTGCGCCAAATGCAGATCAAGGACTGGGACGCTGAGGTTGGTCGTTTACTGGAAATCTATAATGACGCCTGGGTTGACCTGTGGGGATTTGTTCCCCTGAGCGAAAAGGAACTGCGTTATCTTGCGGCCGATATGAAAATGGTGATACAGTCGGAACTCGCCATTATCGCGGAAGTGGACGGCGAGCCGGTGGGTGTCACTATTACGATAAAGAATATAAATCCCTTGCTGCAAAAACTTGATGGACGGCTTTTCCCGACGGGGTTTATTCACCTGCTCTGGGGTCTCAAGTTTGGTCGCAGGGTTAACAGCGGCAGGGTGATCGTCGCCGGTGTGAAAAATAGTTGTCAGAATATGGGGATAGGCTCGATTATGTATATGGAAACCCGAAATGCCATTGCACGGCTGGGATGGGATAACACCTATATTGGCTGGACCCTGGAAGACAACGACGAGGTCAATAGCTCAATCAGATCGCTGGATGGGGAAATCGATAAAACTTTTCGTATTTACGGAAAAGCCTGTTAGTGAACAAGTTACACAAGGACAAGACAAGGGCTCTGGCTGGTGCAAAGAAACCTTATACTTTCAAGAACATTAGCGGCCGCCAGTAGAAGCGGTTCCATGTCACATAGGAGCATCGATGAGCATTTCCCTCAGTGAGGCGGTAATACCACAAGATGAAGCGGCAAAAGCAATAGCAGAGGATTATGGTAACTTCTGTCGTCCCTGGTTGAAACAGCTACTGTCTGCAATAGGCCTGGATGCTGTTTACGAGCAAGCCGAGGGCAATTACCTCTGGCACCATCGCGATGGTGAACTGCACAAGGTACTCGATTTCGCCGGTGGATTCGGCTCTACGCTATTCGGTCATAACCATCCAGCGTTGATTGCCGAGGCCCAGACGCTTTTAAAGCGGCAGGTACCCATCATGGTGCAGGGTTCGTGCAGGGCTAATGCCGCCCGGCTTGCGAACAAACTGTGTGAATGCGTTGGCGACGATTTCGTAACTATTTTAACCAACTCGGGCGCGGAGACCGTTGAAGCCGCAATGAAGCATGCCCGCATGGAAACGGGTCGTTCCATGTTCTGGGCGATTCGCGGGGGATTTCATGGCAAGACGCTAGGCGCCATCCAGATGACCAGTTCCTATTGCGAACCGTTTGCGGACTGGGGCCCGGAAGTTCGTTTCCTTGATCCGGTCAACCCGGATGACTGGGCGCTTGCCCTCGCTGAAAGTGGTGAGCGGGTTGCCGCTATTGTTGTCGAACCGATCCTTGGCGAGGGTGGTGTCAGACCCTTACCAGCCAACCTGGCACAGTGGCTCAATCAACAGAGCAAAGACCTGGGCATCCCGCTGATTGCGGATGAAATACAGGTCGGAATGGGGCGCACCGGTACCTTTCTCGCATCGACTACAAGCGGGCTTGAACCGGACTATATTTGTCTCGCCAAGGCCCTCGGCGGCGGGTTGGCCAAGATCGGTGCATTGATGATCAAACGCAAACGCTTCGTCAGTGAATTTTCGGTGATCCATACTTCGACCTTCGCGGAAGATGATTTCAGTTGCGGGATCGCGCTGAAGGCGCTGGAGTTACTCGATACCGATAATATTCCCGCGCGTTGTAAAAATGCGGGAACAAAGTTGCTCAGCAAACTAAAGGCTCTACAGGCCAGGTTTCCGGAGCAAATCCAGGAGGTGAGAGGGCAGGGACTGATGATTGGTTTCGAGTTGGTCAACCAGCCAGATTCACCTTCAAATATTATAAAAATGCTGTCACAACAGCAGTACCTGGGCTGGGTCGCGGCGGGTTACCTGCTGAATATTCACAATATCCGGATTACCCCCACCTTGAATCGAGCCACGACCCTGCGCATTCAGCCTTCGGCCTATATCAATGGCAAGGAAATCGATCAGTTAGTCGGTGCGTTGGAAATGTTTTGCCAGGCGGTGCAATATTCCGATGCCGGGCATCTGACCCGTTACCAGATTGGTCTGCATGACACCAGGCTGGATGACTGGCGCGAACAACAGCCTTCACATATGGAGACCCCCAGTACAAAACGCCAGGTCGCGTTCCTGGGTCATTTTCTGTCAGCCGGGGATGTTGCATTGTGTGATCCTTCGGTTTCAACTATTCCCGAAGATTTACTGGATGAATATGTGAGCCGCACCGCCCCGGTGGTGGGTCCCTCTGTGACCGATCGCATCAATGTCAGGTCAATTACCGGTGATGAAGTTCATATCCGCTTTCTCGGGCTTAATCTTACCGCGCCACAGATCGCGCAGGCACGCCTGCAACGTCAACTCGGCGGGGTGCGCGAGAAGATCGAGGCGGGTGCTGTCCTCGCCAAAGACCTGGGATGCCAGGTGGTCGGTTTCGGTGGTTATACCTCGAGTGTAACTGGTAACTGCCGTCGTATCAGGACCAGCGACATTGCCCTTACCTCGGGCAACTCGCTGACCATAGGAATCGCGCTCGAAGCCCTCAAGCACACGGCCGTTGAAATTGGCATTGAATTGCAGGACCTGCCCATTGCGGTTGTGGGTGCGCCCGGTAATATCGCCAGTATTGCTGCCATTTTACTGGCACCCTATGCTTCGCAACTGATTCTGATCCAGCGCAGTGGCTCCAGTCACCGCGTAGATTCATTGATTGAGCGGATCAAGGCGAGTCACCCCGGAATTAACATCCGGCTTACCAATGACTTGAATGCCTTGCTGGATGCGAGGCTGATCTTGACCGCAACTATTTCCGGGGAAAGTTTTATTCGACCGGAACACATCAGCCATGAAAAGACTGTTATTTGTGACGTGGCGGTACCACACGATGTTGTTGACGAGGTGTTAAAGAAGCGGCCCAACGCGACGATTCTGGATGGCGGCATCGTAAAACTACCAGACTGCAACGAGAATTTTTCCATCGCCGGTATTCCCTTGCAAAAGGGCCGGGTATATGCATGTATGGGCGAGACCTTGCTCATGGGCCTGGAAGGTTTTACCGAGCACGGTACTTACGGCGACATTACCCCGGAAGGCGTGGAACTGATGCTGGGTCTGGCGGCCAAACATGGGTTTACCCTGGATACTGTGAAGCGGGAATTATAGAAACAGTTTCGCCGCGCCAGGCGCCGGTTGAAACTGATTTTGCAAGAACTGGATAATGGGTATAACAACTAAAGTCTATCATTCCTCGGATAAGTCGCTGCCCTGGCAGGACTGGGAAAATGTTATCAAACAGTCAAAAGAGGATGCATTTACCATGGATCCCCGATTCCTTGCCTGTGTCGAAAGTTCGATCACCAGCGCCAGTAATATCTGGTATGTTCTTTTTTACGCGGAGTCCGGTGCGGTTATCGCCTCGGCATGTCTTTCAAATTTACAGGTCGATCTTGTGATCGTGGCAGGCCCCGGTGTTCAACGGGCGATGGAAAAACTGCGTAAGCTGATACCATCGTTAATGTATATGAATGTCATGTTTTGTGGTCAGCCGGTCTCGCTGGGACAAAAGAACCTGCTATTCACCCCGCAGGCCAGGCCGCAGGAGATCCTCGCCGAGCTGGACGAGTTGATGCGCAAACTTGCGCATAAGGAGAAGGGCAGGTTCCTGGTTTACAAAGAGCATGGCGATAATGATATCGATGATTTGCGATCGCTAGGCCAACTGGGGTACCGGCAGGTTGAAAGCCTCGAAATGTACATCTTTGATGAACCCTTCGAAGATTTTGACCATTACCTGTCAAATCTCAACTCACATTATCGTTATGATATCCGCCGCTCGTTACGCAAGCTTGAGAACGCCGGGGTAGAAGTAGTGCGTTGGACCGATGCCGAAAAAATTTGTGAACTCTACACCGAAGAACTCCACAAACTTTACCTGGCGGTTGTAGAAAGGTCGGAATCGAAACTCGAAATTCTGCCGCCCGTTTTTTTCCATGAACTGGCGCGACAATTCCCCGGCCAGGTAGCCCTGACAGGGCTGGTCAAGGATGGACAGGTGCTCGGCTTCAACTGGTCGATCCTGACCGACGCGAAGTATCAATTCCTGTTTTGCGGAATTGATTATGGCGTCAATAACAAGCTGGACCTCTATTTCAACCTGATGTACGCTGAGCTGGGTTACGCGTTGCAATCCTCTGCCAGTGAAATAAAGGTTGGCCAGACGGCAGCCCACTTCAAGACCAGGCTCGGTTGTAGTCATCGTCCCTTGCACCTGTTCATCAAGGGGGCCGGCGTGTTTACACGCGTATTGCTAAAGCTATGTTTTCGATTACTGTTTCCGCCCAGGGAGCAGGTGCAAAAAGCCAATATTTATAACACCAAATACAAGGCTGGCGAAAACCCGGGCCAGGGCCTGTCATGAATGCTTCGATTGAAGTGAACAGCGATGTTCGCCTTGTTCATTATACTTTGATTGATCGTTGGACTCTCGCCTACACGATTGTCGCGAGCCTCGCCCTGGCCTGGCACTGGAGTAATCTTTCACTGGTATTGCGGCTATCGCTGCCGCTCGTCCATGGATTGATACTGTATTTTCTGTACGCCATGCCAGCCATTCGCAAACAGGCTGTGGTTGGTCAGTTTCTTGGCAACTGGTACCCGTTTTTGCTGATACTGTTTTTCTACTCGGAAGTAGGGGAACTGAACCAGGTGGGGGAGCGCGGTTTTGATGAACCCATCCAGGTACTGGAAAACTGGATTTTTGGTTCACAGGTGGCGATGGAATGGATTCGCGCCTGGCCAGATCCGCTGTTTAGCTGGTTGGTGAATCTCAGTTATTCACTTTATTATTTTATCGTGGTGGGAACACCGATGCTGGTGAGTCGCGTGGTCAGCCATGAAGCGGGGCAACGCCTGTTGTTAATGGCCTTGATCGCTTTCTATGTCTCCTACACTATCTTCCTCCTCATGCCCGTCGCCGGGCCGTTGTACCAGTTCCCGCAAGCGGATAACGCCGCCACGCAGACGGGCACCGCGATGATCGTCTCCTGGCTGTTGCGGGTAGGCGACGCCTGGGGTTCGGCATTTCCGTCCGCCCACGTTGCGGTCACGACGATACTCACAATTGGCGCCTTCCTGGAACTCAGGCGCATCGGTCTGCTCCTAATGCCGTTGATGATCATGTTGATTCTCGCCACAGTCTACGCCCAGATTCACTACGCGGTAGACGCACTGGCTGGACTGGTGCTGGCCGGTTTTATCCTGGCATTTCGCAGGCGGCTTACCCGCGGGCTTCAATGATTCGGGATGAAGGGGGCGAGGCGCTGAGAAAAGGCTGGCGAGGTTATCCTGTTGTCGCCTGTTTTTGCGAGACGCTGCATTCGCAGTAGATTCAGGAAAAGGTCCAGGTCAATGTTGGGGTGAGGCACGAACCCCAACCTACGCGAATATATCCAGCATGTGTGTCTAGTAGGTTGAGGTGAGGCACGATCCCCAACAGACCCTTGGACAACACAATCCCTCCTCGGCGTCCTCCGCGAGATCACTCCTTGAATGTATTGCACTTGCAACTTGAAACCAGACTGTCCCCTTGCCTGTAAACTCAATTTCTTTGGCCAGGATATTCAAAGCCGTTATCAGGGTAATGCCCTCTTCCTGGTCGGTGTCCCGTCCACCTGTCCGACGTAATATCCTGTATTAGAAAACAGTCATTTAAAAAAATTAGCGTAGTAATACGCGAATAATTTATAAAATAATTAACCTTTTTTTCACTAAAGCTCAATTACTTACAGCTAAATTGTTATAAAATCTTCAAACAGTAAATGATAGTCGAGCCTGGCGGCGGACAGTCACTTATACTGATTATCAGTTTATTGTTTACCTGTTTTAAACTTAAAATTCATAATCAAGGTGGATGATAAAACCCAGTTAATAAACCATCCCACTCATTAAAATATTAAATGTTTTTTGAGTTGCGTTTTAAAGTATCAATATTTTTCCAGACTTCCTCAGAAGTTTTCCCATTAAGATTGTTGTGTGTTCTAACTTTGTTATACCAAAATCGAAAGACCTGTAAACCCTGATTAAATTGTTCTAGTGATTCCACAGACCATTGATTAAGCTTTTGTTTCATAGTACCAAAAAATCGTTCAACCCGCCCATTCGCCAGGGGCAATGAATATCAGTAGTCTGATGCTTAATACCCAATAACCACAGTGACAGGTTAAACAGCTTTGAAGTAAAAACACCTTCATTATTAGTGCGAATAATCTTAGGCTTGCCATATATTTCAATCGCACATAACAAATAACACAGTAGGGTGATCGTACTTTTACCTTTTAAAACTTCTAATGTCAGGTTTTTTCTTGAGTGATGTTCAACAACCCCCAATATAGGCAACATGTCTTTTTGTAATGTGTGCCACGTGGCACACATTTGCCTGATTTAACTTATAACTACACGCCTTAAGAGCTTTAACTTGCATCTACATAAATTTATTAAACCTTGTCCTACGGGTCTTTGAGCCCTGACAACTCCTAAATGAAAGAATGAAAATGTAGAGTTATTAGTCATCTGCTAATATGGCCGCATCCAGTTTCCTATCAATCTCTAATTTTTCACCCATATCTAATGAGAGGAGGGTAACCGTATCGATTATTATTCACAGGTTGTCTCCTTAATCATTTTTAATTTTGGGAATGCATGTGCTGCGATATTTGTGCTAATGGAATATTGGTTGCAATCCCAACGTTAAAATACAGTACTAATTTGCTGGTTATGTTCTCATGCTCATTAATCGCATCATGTACACGGGTTGCCTGTTCCTCAGATATTGCTGCAGGTCGTCCGGCTGTGGCGGGGAGTAAAATTTAATGATTTACGGCGATCCCGGTATTCAATGCAGGTATGATCCTGCAGCGTATTAGGGGAGTAGGCATTACTGCCAAATTCCTTTGTGCTAAATCGAACACTAGATCTTACTGGTTTAAGTGTTGTGGTTTTACGGCAGTTAGAATCTATGTCATATTTGTTTGGAACAAAGCCTAATGCTCAGGTAATTGCTGTATTGGCGATATTTATATATTTGTGAAATTCAACAGTAGTATTTTTATCTATTATTAATTTTTACTTGATAAAAATATAATCCTCTATAATATAGCTTCTTATAATACAGATTATAGGAAGTAGTGGTGGTTTTAGTATGAATAATAGTAGTATTCTTAACCCAGCAGAAGTTTACCTTAGCTCATTGAGATCCATTAAGAGCCGTGCGGGTATGCAATCACTACTGAACAATGTGGCTGCTTACTTTGATGAGGATTCCAATCTATATGATTTTGATTGGTCATTATTATACCCTGATGTACTTCAGTTTCTAAACTGGCTTCTAGAAGAAAAGAAAGCACCTAACACAATCAACACTTATTTAGCAGCAATAAAGGGCGTTTCCAGAGAGGCCTGGAAGCTAGGTATCATTGGGATTGAGCATTTCCATAAGATAAAGGAAGTTAAACGCATACGCGGTAACAGAGTCGATAAAGGACGTGCGCTCAGTCTAGATGAATTGAACATTATGATTGATCATTGCCTGTCACAAGATGGTCCGATAGCCATGCGTGATTCCTGCTTAATTGCACTTGTCTATAGTGCTGGATTAAGACGTGAAGAAGCATCTACGCTGATGTTGTCCGATTACAACAAATCTGCTACCAGGCTTGTCACTACCGGTAAAGGTAATAAACAAAGGTTTAATCCTTTAAATAGACGCGTTATTGATATCGTAGAAACCTGGTTAGATGAACGTGGACGTACAAATGGTCCTTTATTTGTCAGGATCTTAAAAGGTGGTAAAGTTACTTTATTGCCAATTACAGATAAGACTGTCTACAACATTATTGTACGTAGATATACGGAATGTGGATTAAAACGACTTACACCTCATGATTTGCGCCGGACATTTGCTACAAACTTACTTGCTCAAGGTGAAGATCTTTTCATTGTCCAGGATCTTATGGGACATGCATCTATAGAGACAACAAAGCGCTACGATAAACGTGATGAAGCTAAAAAGATCGCAGCAGGAAGAGCATTACCATTATAAGCATGAATCAGTTGAATCATTCTCAAGAACATCCTTAAACTCAATTAACCTAAAGTAGTTCTCTAAGTGGCTAAAATAGCGCTGGTTAACAAGTTTAGGGGTTATTGTGGAATTTTAGTACTTACTGTGGAAATGTTTAGCACTTACTGTGGTTGACCACATGCTTAAGTTCAGTACCCTCACCTTAAAATCAATCTATGTGTGCATAATGTGCTTTCATTATGTAACTTAGCCCGTAGGGGAGAATTACGAAGCCCCTCGGGCTATTTTGCATAGTGTTCATTATGCGAATATCGATTGTTAGTTTGCTTGTTATCTTTGTTATGAAGATTTAGGTGTTTTTTTCAGAGTTTTTATTGATTTAAGAGAGGAAGATATTTGATGATTAACTTAAGCTCTAAATGCATTTTTCTTTAATTTTTTCATTCCATTCAGTTATTTTATCTTTACTCATGTAGGTGAATCTATGTGTACGATAGTATTCATCATCAAAAATATCAAATTTTATAGCAAGATCTATTTCTTTAATCATTGAAGTAGGAATTATTTTTGCTTTGTTTTTATCGTAATCCCATATAAACATATATTGTGGTGTTGATAATATTATTGAAGCACAATTATATTTTTTATTAATGTCTTTAACATAAACGTTATATCGTGTATTGAATCCTTCTTTTATATAATTTGCTCTTTTTTCTGGGTGTTTTGCGTACTCGTTAAAAATAATGATCATCATAAATATAGGGAGTACAATACTGATTATCTTTATAATTATTTTATTTTTTTTCTTTATAGAATCATCTTTGTTCATGTCTTTACTGACAAATTGAAATATTATAATTCCTGTTATTATCAGCGCAAATCCTGTAATCATACTTGTTGCAGTATTAGCAGATGGAATTCGATATATATCTGTGAATCCGAAAAATAAGAAGAAGTTGATGTCGAATTCAGATAAGTATGATTTGCTGTATGTAGTACAAATTAAACTAAATATAAAAGCGCCTAATGCTGTTATTATTGCGTAGTGTTCTTTTATTCTTTTTAGATATTTAAGCGTGTTTTTCCATAAATTCATATTTTAACTCTTATTATATGCAGGTTTTTATTTTTTTATGTTTCTGCAGTATGTTTCGTAATCTTCTTTTTTAATGTTTTTAATTCCTTTCTCAATTATTAAATGAAGAATATCAGCTTCTTTTATATTTCTACCGCAAATTAATGCGGCTTTATATGCTTCTTTTTCTATTTTTTCGTAAATAACGTCATTGATGTGTTTAGTAGGCATTTTTCCTGTTTCTCTTATTTTTCGTGTATTTATTATAGCTTTTTTTATTATATTCTTGACATTTAGTTTCTAATAATTTAGAAATACGCTTAAATATAATTACTTAGAATCTAAGAAATTATACGTATATAAGGTTCCGCGAATATTAGAGTTTATGCGCTGGGTCCACATACTTTAATAGTGGACTCTTGCGACAATATTGACGTTTTCTTTATCTGGCTATGGATTAGTAATGATTGATTTGCTCGAATTACATATATTTTTTTTAGATAAGCATGTTAATTATCTAAATTGCCATAATCCTGACGATTATGGTTATGTGCTTATTAAAGATTTAAAGAATGTAAGGATGATAGGGAATATAGAAAATGATGGGCAGGGCGGTTATGTACATTCTGAGTTACGTACTGTCTTTGAATCATTACCGTCTAGTCATGCAGGTATGGCCGTAAAAGTTTATGACCAGGGCATGAACACATCTCCTTTTGTATCTATCAAGTGTTCGCCAGCAAAATTATTACAAGGTCATAATTTATGTGGGTTTGATGATGTTAAATTTTCAGCATTAAATATGTTGTATTTATTATCTCAACATATGCCTGATTTGTATGACATGTTAGATGTTAATAACGTCGAAGTTTCTCAAATTGATATTACTTATTCTGTCTTAGCTCGTAATCATCATGAAAAGATTGCATTTATAAATCATCTAAGTAACTCCAGTAAAGGTCAAACTAAAAAGCGTGGTGATGGTTTTGACACAACCGCATACTTTGGTGCTAAGAATTCAAGAATTAAACGGTTAAAACTTTATAGTAAATTTGAAGAAATGCAAAATGATGCAAAGTTAATGATTAGAAAAGGTTTTAAAAGTTCTGCTGAAATTATAAATCAATTATTAGAAACAAGTTACGCTAAAAATGCGATTAGATTTGAAGCCACATTAAAAAAACGATATTTACAAAGACATAATATACCAACAAATTTAAATAAATTAATTAGACATATAAAACAAAATGATAATTTTTATAAAGATAATTTTTATAATTGCTGGAAAGATATATTTAATGCACTACAGGGCCATGAGGTCAAGATTATGAATGATGATAACGTATATAAACAACTATATAAAACATATTCAAAGACAACTAAAACTGGAAATATTTCTACGTCTACAGTTGATAGATTAAATAACTTTTATATTACTCTTAAATCATCTGGATTTTATATTGAAAAAGAAAAGGCTAAAAATAATGGTCGTTCATCAATAAGAACTTTTGAAAGAAATGTTAAGTCTCTTGTTGAAGCTGGTTTTTCTTTATCAGTTTTACAAAATTTAAATAATGAATCAGGTGCAACGGTATTACCATTTATTCATTATTTTGATATTGATTTTAGTAATCAGCATTATGATGGTTACATTAAACCTAAACCTTTATTTGAACAAAAGGTTTCTTAAAAGAGGAAATAAAGTTATGAGAGTTACATTTAAAACAACTGATTTAGATATTAAAGAAGGCAAGTCTGCAAAGGGTAATGATTATTACATGGCAACACAAATAGGCTTAGTTACCTTTGATGATGAAACTGTAAAAATTGGTTTTAATATACCGAAGGGAAGCGCACCTTATTTCATTGGTGATTATGAACTAGATTTGGATAAATCCATTACGTTTGGAATGGATAATTATAATAATAAGTTCT
>Ga0316207_10000497_pt1 | contig 62416 bp, 50 predicted proteins | sample 6weekpyrite_MG_FD_204943 | JGI IMG/M metagenome (GOLD analysis project Ga0316207, IMG submission 204943) | Microbial mat bacterial communities from mineral coupon in-situ incubated in ocean water Damariscotta River, Maine, United States -... | ecosystem: Environmental > Aquatic > Marine >... | reverse complement strand
AATTCCTGATCAAGTCCTTTGAATGATTGCATATCCAGATTTTCTGCCTGTTCCGGAGTCAGTCGACTAAACCGAACGTCATATAACGACGACAAATAATCAGGATGCAAAGTCCGGCGACTACTCATCCCAGGATCACCCAGTGGAGACAACCCCCTTTGCAGATTCCGTATACGAGCTTCAGAGGCATTGATTGTTTGACGCGCCGCCTTAACACTGTTTTTCTTAGCCCAGTAGTCATTGTACTGAGCCTGAGCCAGCCTACGATTTTCCTCATCATCAGCCTGTTTCTTTTCCTTCGCCAATTTTGCCAAACGGGCTTTTTCTTTTCTTGCTTCCTCTGCGGCTAGCCTTCTGGCTTCTTCTGCCTTATTTTTCGCAATCCAGCGTAGTCGTTCATCTTCTTTTGCTTTTTCACGTGCAAGCCTTTGTGCTTCGCTACGTTGTTCAGCCGCAATCCGCTTTTGTTCTCGCCTGACTTCTGCAGCCCGAGCCTTGGCAAGCCGATCCTTGAGCGCCTGAATATCAGAAGTGAGACCAATGGTCTTTTCAGCCAATTGCACTTGTTCCTGTGCACGTTTGAAATCTCGCATAGCGACATCATAAGTACGGCGCCTGTAGACCCGCGTATTCGGTCCGGCAACGAGCTTGTCCACCTGCTTGACGTATTGCTCCGTGAGATTTTGAATTGCCGCCTTGACCCCCTTGCTGTCGGGAAGGATTTTCTGCGCTTTGCGCAATAACTCCAGCGCATTTTCTCCCGGTGGCGCCACGAGGCGGCCTGCCTTCATTTGTTTATTGGCTAGATTTGAAAACACCAATGCTTCTAATCTACGCTTTGCCCTTTCCTCTGCTGCCTTCGCGCGTGCCTTACGCGCTTCAATTTCTGCCCAAAATTTAGCAATGCGCTCTGCTTCCCGCTTTTCAATTTCGGCACGATATTTTCTTTCCAGTGCTTCTATGCGGCGTTCTTCACGCCATTGTTTCATGAACGCTGCTTTTTCTAACTCCGCGTCTTTCAGCGCTTGCAGTCTCGCTGCCTCATCCGCTTCAGCTTTGGCCTTTCTTTCTGCCGCGAGCTTTATACGCTCTGCTTCATTGCGAAGCGTGTTTCGTTTAATATTTTCCTGACGAACTTTTTCGTAATATTCGTTAGAACGCTTGTAGGCGATTTTTGCATTGATAGCATCAATTCTCCGCGCTTCCTCTTCATCGAGTTTCTTAGCCAACTTAACTCTGGATTCTGCCAATGCCTTCTGTCGTGCAATTTCCTTTTCACGTTCCAGTCGCGCTTGTTCAAGAAACTCGGCGCTGTCTGCTTTGCGTTGCGCCAATAGTTTTTCTCGGCTTACGGCCGCAAATAGTGACCGACGTAAGGATTCAGGTAATGCCTCAAGTGAATCAGAAGTCAGCTGTGGATTATTCGCCGTTAGGCGCTCATCGACTTTATTTAATTTATTTACAATACTCTGGTTGGCGCCACCTGTTATTGTCGCGCCGCCAACAGGGCTCGACGTCGCTGCGGGTGTAGATGGCGTCGAAGACGGTGATGGTGGTGATGGTGGCGATGGAACTGCGGGATTAACCGTAGGATCCGCGTAAGAAGCAAAATTAACACTACCAACGGTGCCAGTTGTTGCTGTCAGAACGTTTGACGTTCCCCTTTCAGTAACCGGGCCAGTCGTATTGATGGTGCCACCAAATGTAGTCAAGGCATCCGCTATGGATAATGTACCAATGTTAACAGTGCCTGTACCCGATGCAGCATCACCGATCGAAACACTATTAAAACCATCAGTAATATAATTAAATTCAGCGGCATTAATATTCAAAGTACCTGTACCGCTACCCAAACCAATTGATGTACTCGCGGTATTGGCTGAAATACTCAGATCGCCGCGTGACTGAAAGTTCGTTGTGCCCGATGCATTGAACTCATTACCAACAATCGTGATATCGCCTAATGCATTTGCTCCGCCAATTGTCGATGTTCCCAAAATTTTGAAATCTTCACTCGTCGGTGAGGTACCCTGTATGGTGACGTCTCCATCACCGGTCATGTTTATGCTGCCATTGTTAATAAAAATTGCTTCATTATTCGAGCTCTGAAGATTGGTGCCTGTTTGACCCGTCAGCATCACGTTGCCATTTACAGCATCGATAGCCCCCTCTAGTCGTACGCCCCAGTTAACCCTACCCGATGCCGAGTTGTAACCAACCGTGCAGCCTCCGGGGAAAAAGCAGTCTGGTGTCACTATAGCTCTTCGGTTTCTGCTTGTTCCTGTCACACTAATCGATGCGGCGTCGTCACCTAGGCCAGTCGATATAATCTGGGTACCAGTAAGAATTTCAACGCCGGTATTATTATTCTCGCCAAGATTACCGCCGGTACCGGTGATGACAATATCGCCGTCTACACTGGAAACCTGGGCTCCGTTTTGCAATATCACGCCCTTGTTACCGTTTCCTCGTCCAAATGCGCTTGCGCTGGCTGAAGATCCGGTGCCGGTTAAAGTGATTGTTGCCGCAGTCGCACCCGTTCCTGTTGAACTGATAGTTGAACTATCAACAACGATGCCCGAACTGGAATTTGTATTAGACGTACCGGCATTGCCAGTAATAACGATGTCACCATCATTAGAAGTGATGGTAGAACCGGTGATCTCGATCGCATTGCCTGCCGTTGCACCGGTGTTGTTTATCATGATTGCACCGCTGCCATCCGATTGAATAGTCGCCGTTGTCATTTTGAATCGACGTGTTGCAGTCATGACCAGATCGTTGGCGCTGTTCCATGCAATTGATGAATTCGCGTTTAATGTAATATCACCGCTACCACCAGACCCACTGGTCTCGATTGTTAGACTGCCTATATTATTGAGGAAGTTTTCAATATCAGCATCGTTGAGCGTATTAGCATTAACCGGGCTGGATCCTATTGCAGCGCCCGAGCCATCAACAATAGTGATGTCGTTTGGATCTATCAGGAAGAGACCCGCGTTTCCGTTTTGTGCTGATACATCAACATTCGTTAACCAGTTATCAAAGCGCCACTGCTCCTTACCCGAGACTTCGACAAAACCACCATCTCCAGATTCAGATCCTGCACGCGCAGACACACTGCCTTCAACTGTGGTCGACTGATCCGCATATAAAATCACACGGCCACCGTCGCCACTCACGGTAGCATTGGCTTTGATGCTGGCAGCTTCTTTTACTATAAGGTTACTGGCATTAGGTAATACCCCTTTACCCTGCTGGCTACCGCCAACATTAATCTCCCCGCCAGCCAGCTCACCAGAGGCATCAATCGTACTATTGGCACCCAGTTCAATGTTTCCACCATCAGAGACCAGTAGCACTCGACCACCTTTACGCTGTAGCGTGCTGGCACGAATGATTCCATCATTTTTGATAGCCAGTGCATAAACATTACCACCGGCCGCCGCCAGTTCCACCTTGGCTGCTTCAATCGTTCCCTTATTGACAACACCCTCATCAGAAACCCGAGTGGTCAAACCGGATTTAATTAATACTCTGCGATCACCACCATCAGCTAGTAATACATCTGAACCACCTGCTGCAACCAGTCCGGTTGTTCCTTTTGGCGCATAAACATCGCCTTCATTGCGTACTTCAGACGCAATCAGAAAAACGTCACCATCTGTAGCGGAGATTTTACCCAGATTAACAATGGCGCCCTTATTCTCACGATCCTTGAATAACAGACTACCGCCATCGAGAAAATCCTGATTATCAATATCATGCGTTGAGGCAAAAAAGGCAGCCGTATTAATCTGACCTGATGGGCCAACAACAATACCGTTCGGGTTAATGAGGTAAACTTTACCGTTTGATCTTAACTCACCGTAGATTTTCGACAGTTCATTGCCTATTACCCGATTAAGCACCGAAGAATTAGCATTTTTCTGATTGAAAACTGCTAACTCACCTGCATTAATCGAGAAAGATTTCCAATCAATAATAGTGCCCGGACTATTATTGATGATAAGTTGGTTAGCTGTTCGGCTAGAGGAAACATCGCCCGAATTAACCTGCATGCCTTCAGGCAATGCACAAACAACCGACGCAAAACAACAACTGGCAGAAAATGCCAGCAATCTGAACTTAATAGCCAAAACAACCCCCTAATCAACCGCTGTGCACGGCCGCCCCTAATTTAGAAATGTATGCTTCTTTTTCAATGCATTTTTTAATGCGTGGATTTGGATTATATAGATGCTGAGTATTCGTGTACAAACAGTTTTTCAAGTCGCGATTTCATCAAACTGTGTGTTGAAGGCACCATGATCTTGGCAAATGAAACACTGCTAATGAGTGGGTATGATGCTCCACATAAAAAAGGCTTACGTCGTTAAACGTAAGCCTTTGATTATATGGCGCGCCTGGAGCGATTCGAACGCCCGACCGCCTGGTTCGTAGCCAGGTACTCTATCCAGCTGAGCTACAGGCGCTTTAAGAGGCGAGCATTATCCTTGGAATGGGTGAGCTCGTCAAGATAAGTTATGGCTAATGTAGGAGGAAATCTTATTAGTCACTATGTGCAATTTTCAGGTCACTCGGGATTGATTCGGTGCTTTGCACCTCCACCCCTACGGGGCGCCTACGCTGCGCTGCGGCGTGCCAAATCACGCTGTGATTTGGTCAAACCAGCTTTTTATTTTTATCGAGGGTTCAAATCCCTCGCTAACCGCCTTCATAAAAAAACCGCCCAGATGGGCGGTTTTATATATGGCGGAGAGCGAGGGATTCGAACCCTCGATAGGGATTAACCTATACACCCTTAGCAGGGGCGCGCCTTCAGCCGCTCGGCCAGCTCTCCAAAACTTTTTATTTCACTATTTCCAGATAACCGGTCTTTAGCGAGGCGCTATTATATAGATAACTGCGCCCAGCAAAAAGCCCCGAACAACAATTGTTTGGGGCTTTTAGTAACTGTCCTGTTTAATTTCACCCCGCCTACATGCAAGGTTGTATAAAAACTGTCCAGATATGTCCTTTTATTCGAAGCTATTAACTAGCTACTTCCTTTCCATCCTTTTCATTTTGAATACGATCATAGATCTCTTCACGGTGTACACTGACATCTTTCGGCGCATTAACACCAATTCGTACCTGGTTTCCCTTAACGCCAAGTACGGTGACCGTTACTTCGTCACCAATCATCAGTGTTTCACCTACTCGTCTTGTCAAAATTAACATTGCCATTCTCCTGAATCGAACCAATACAACTGGGTGAGTCTTCCAGATTTCTCGGTATATATAACGTCCAACCGAGCAGAATCTATACCCATTTTTTCCAAAAAAGTGCCAATAAACAGCACCTAACCACTCACCCCTAAGCTGGCCGACCTTGGCCTTATTATTATTGTAATTTTAGTCTTTTATACCCATTCTATCTACATACACGCACAGATAATAGGTCTTAATTTATTCTTGTTCTAAATCAAAGGCTTGATGCAGTGCCCTAACACCTAGTTCAAGATATTTCTCATCAACCACCACTGAAATCTTGATTTCAGAGGTTGAAATCATACGAATATTGATACTTTCTGCTGCCAAAGTAGAAAACATTTTACTAGCGATACCCGCATGTGAGCGCATTCCCACTCCCACCAGTGAGATTTTTACAATCTTATCATCACCTGAAACTTCACGTGCACTTAATTCTTTAGCAACTTGCTCAAGTACTTCCATGCCCCGCTCAAAATCATTGCGGTGAACCGTAAAAGTAAAGTCGGTGGTTGAATCAGCCGCAACGTTTTGTACGATCATATCGATTTCGATATTCGCATCGGCGACCGGCCCAAGAATGCGTGATGCGACGCCCGGTTCATCGGGTACACCTAATATGGTCAACTTGGCTTCATCGCGATTAAAAGCGATGCCTGATATTAATGGTTGTTCCATTTTTTTATCCTCAACACTGATCAGCGTACCGGGGCCATCTTCAAAGGAAGATAACACCCGCAACGGCACGTTGTATTTGCTGGCAAACTCTACCGAGCGAATTTGTAATACTTTAGAGCCAAGGCTGGCCATTTCCAGCATTTCTTCATAAGTAATTTGTGGTAACCGGCGTGCTTCTGGCACAACACGGGGGTCAGTGGTGTAAACACCATCAACATCGGTGTAAATCTGACATTCATCGGCTTCGAGCGCAGCCGCCATCGCCACCGCAGTGGTATCCGATCCGCCACGACCCAAAGTAGTGATATTGCCCTGTTCATCAACACCCTGAAAACCGGCCACAATCACAACACGACCAGCATCCAAATCCGCACGGACACGAGAGCCGTCAATGTCTTTAATACGCGCCTTGTTATGCACACTATCAGTTAAAATATGTACCTGACTGCCAGTGTATGAACGCGCTGGGCAATCACGTGCCTCAAGCGCCATGCTCAATAAGGCAATAGTGACTTGTTCACCGGTTGAAAGCAGTACGTCCATTTCACGGGCAACGGGGCGATCGCTAATTTCGCTCGCTAAACCGACCAGACGATTGGTTTCTCCGCTCATCGCCGAGACAACAATGATCATGTCATTGCCAGCCTGACGCTCACGTACAACACGATCAGCAACAGCTTGAATACGCTCAACCGTTCCTACCGAGGTGCCGCCAAATTTTTGGACAATAAGTGCCATATTGCTTTATTTAACCTGTTCCTGAATTTCGTGTGAAATTCGGCCACAAAAGGCCGGCATTAAACACTAATTTAGACTGAATATAAAGAAAAAATTGCTTAATTATTAAGCGTTTCGCCAACCCACGCTGTCACGCTTGCTAACGCCGTATCGAGTGCAGCCGGATCGTTGCCACCTGCTTGCGCCATATCGGGTCGCCCACCGCCTTTACCACCCACTTGTTGCGCAACACAATTAACTAAATCACCGGCTTTAATCCGATTGGTGGCATCTTTACTCACGCCTGCAATCAAGGTGACTTTATTTCCATCGGCCGAGCCCAGCACGATTGCCGATGTCCCTAATTTATTCTTAAGCTGATCAACTGTTTCGCGCAAAGCTTTAGCGTCCGCCCCATCCATTCGCGCTGCCAATACTTTAATGCCGTCAACATCTTGAGCTTGCCCAGCCAAATCACTGCCTGCAGAACTGGCCAACTTACTTTTTAATTGTTCAAGTTCTTTTTCAAGTTTGCGCTGACGTTCAAGTAGCTGTGTCACCTTATCCGCAACATCATCGCGGTTACCTTTAACAAGTCTGGCTAGATCATCAAGTTTTGCTTCATCATCCATTATTTTTTGAACAGCGGCTTGACCAGTTACCGCTTCAATACGACGAACACCCGCCGCTGTACCGGTTTCGTTATAAATTTTAAACAAACCAATATCACCGGTACGTTTCACATGGGTGCCACCACATAATTCAACTGAAAATTCGCTCATGCTTAGTACGCGCACTTCATCATCATATTTTTCACCAAACAATGCCATCGCACCTGACTCACGCGCATCGTCAATCGCCATGAGTTTTGTGACCACTTCATGATTGGCTCGAATGTGTTCGTTCACAATCGTTTCAATTTCATTTAATTGCTCTGCTGTCACTGGTTCAAAATGTGAGAAGTCAAAACGCAAGCGCTCCGGATCAACCAGTGAACCTTTCTGTGTTACGTGTTCACCCAGTACTTTACGTAATGCCGCGTGCATAAGGTGGGTTGCAGAGTGGTTTAACTCTGTTGCACGGCGTGCCGTGTCATTCACTTCTGCAGTTAGCGTATCGTCGGCTTTAATAGAACCATTTTCCAACGTGCCAATGTGGGCAAACACACCACCACCCTGCTTACGAGTATCAGACACAGTAAACGCGACATCATTCGCCGCACGTAAAGTACCTTGATCACCGACTTGTCCACCAGATTCTGCATAAAACGGTGTTTGTTCAAGAATAATCACCGCTTGTTGGCCTGCCTGAATTTCTTTTACTTGCTGGCCATCAACAAACAAAGCAATGATTTTGCTTTTATCTTTTAATTGTTCGTAACCACTAAACTCTGTTGCACCCTCAACACCTAAATCATCTGTAGTGACCGCTTCAAACTTACCCGCCGCACGTGCGCGTTCGCGTTGTGCTTGCATGGCTTTTTCAAAACCCTCGCTATCCAGCTCAAGATTGCGTTCACGTGCAATATCTCCGGTTAAATCGAAAGGAAAACCATAGGTGTCATAGAGTTTAAAAATTGTTTCGCCGGGGATCGTCGTGCCATCGAGTTCAGCAATGGCCGATTCAAGAATTTTCATACCTTGATCGAGCGTTTCGGCAAAGCGTTCTTCTTCGGTTTTTAAAATACGCTCAACTTGTTCTTGTGCTTTTAATAGCTCTGGGTAAGCGCCACCCATTTCCGCACATAACGGTGCAACCAATTTAAAAAAGAACGTATCCTTAATGCCGAGCTTATAACCGTGACGGATTGCACGTCGAATAATACGGCGCAACACATAACCACGGCCTTCGTTGGAAGGAATCACGTCATCAACAATTAAGAAGCTACAGGCACGAATATGATCAGCAATAACACGCAGCGATGCTTGTTTAAAATCCTTGGTGTTTGCCAAGGCAGCAACGGCTTTAATTAAATTTTGAAATAAATCGATATCATAATTTTCATGGCCGTTTTGCAAAATCGCTGCAAGACGTTCTAAGCCCATGCCGGTATCAACAGAGGGAGCAGGCAGTGGATTAAGTGTCCCTTCTTTATCCCGGTCGTATTGCATAAAAACCAAGTTCCAGATTTCAATGTAGCGATCGCCATCTTCTTCTGGGGTACCCGGTGGGCCACCCGGGACCTCTTCACCATGGTCATAAAAAATTTCAGTACATGGGCCACAGGGGCCGGTATCTCCCATTGACCAGAAGTTATCTTTTGCGCCAATACGGGAAAAGCGTGAAGCATCCACACCGATTTCTTTTAACCAAATATCTGCGGCTTCATCATCTTCTTCAAAAACCGTAATCCAGAGTTTTTCTTCTGGCAGTTTGACGACTTCGGTTAAAAACTCCCAAGCGTACTTGATGGCATCGTGCTTGAAGTAATCACCAAAACTAAAGTTACCAAGCATTTCAAAAAACGTATGATGACGTGCGGTGTAACCAACATTTTCTAAATCATTATGTTTACCGCCTGCACGTACACAACGCTGCACACTGGTGGCGCGGTTATAACTGCGTTTTTCCTGACCAAGAAAGGTTTCTTTAAAAGGCACCATGCCAGCATTGGTAAATAGCAACGTCGGATCATTACCGGGCACCAGCGAACTGCTTGCCACTACCTCATGATCTTTATCATGAAAGTAATCAAGAAATAATTGACGAATTTCGTTAGTGCTCATCATAGTGCTAGTCATCCAAACCTGTTATGGCTGCATTTATTTGTGCGTGGGAAAACCCCCGGTACTGCAAAAATTTCATTTGTTTCGCACGCAATGCAAACTCTGCCGGTTGTTGTTCACCAAACTTCTTATTTCTGACATCATGCGCTAGCGCAATCCAGTCGACATCACATTGTTCAATGGCATGGCTGATTAACTCACTTGCCACGCCACGCTCCTGCATTTCCATGCTAATACGTTGCAGCCCGTAGCCACGCGCACTGCGCATGCGAACGTAAGCTTCAGCAAAACGTTCATCACTGAGTAATCGATCTGCGACGAGTCGCTCGATCACCTCATTAATCAATTCGGATGGAAAATCTTTCTGTTGTAACTTGCGGGTCAACTCAAAAACCGAATGCTCGCGTCGGGCAAGCATGTTCATGGCTGACTGATATGTTTTAGCTAACATAGGCTATGCAACAAAATAGGTTCAGTCCACACATTCCATCAGCGGCGTAGTTTAGCCTTTCTCGGCGGACACATAAAGCAATAGGGGCGCTAAAAGCGCCCCTGTACTGCCTGTTTTTTAGGCAAGTGCCTCTTCTTCTGGCTCATCGTCGGCCTCAACATCGGCTGGCTTTGCTGCTCCACCTTTAGCAGGTAGCAACTTGGTACGGATTTGATTCTCGATATCATCGGCGATATCGGGGTTCTCTTTCAGGAAGTTACGCACGTTGTCCTTACCCTGACCAATGCGTTCACCGTTATAGCTATACCAGGCACCGGCCTTATCAACGATTTCTTCCTTCACGCCAATATCAATCAACTCACCTTCATGGGAAACACCTTCACCATAGAGAATATCAAACACCACCTGTTTAAATGGCGGTGCAACCTTGTTTTTCACCACTTTCACGCGGGTTTCGTTACCCAGAATTTCGTCGCCCTTCTTGATGGCACCAATGCGGCGAATGTCCAAACGCACTGATGAGTAGAATTTCAGTGCATTACCACCGGTGGTGGTTTCAGGGTTACCGAACATCACACCAATCTTCATACGCAATTGGTTAATGAAGATCACCATGGTATTGGAGCGTTTGATGTTAGCAGTCAGTTTACGCAGCGCTTGTGACATCAAGCGTGCTTGTAAACCCATGTGAGAATCACCCATGTCACCTTCAATTTCAGCTTTAGGCGTTAATGCGGCAACTGAATCCACAATCAACACGTCCACCGCGCCTGAACGTACCAACATATCGGTAATTTCCAGCGCCTGCTCACCTGTATCAGGTTGTGAAACCAGCAAATCATCAACATTTACGCCGAGTTTTTCAGCATAAGAAGGATCTAAAGCATGCTCGGCATCAACGAAAGCACATGTACCACCGGCCTTCTGCGCCTGAGCAATAACATGTAAGGTCATGGTGGTTTTACCTGATGATTCAGGACCGTAAATTTCAATAACACGCCCTTTAGGCAGACCACCGACACCTAAGGCCAGATCCAGTCCAATCGAGCCGGTAGAAACGACTTCAATATCATTATTAACGCCGTCTTCGCCTAAACGCATTACCGAGCCTTTACCAAACTGCTTCTCGATTTGCCCTAGTGCTGCAGCAAGTGCCTTATCCTTTTGATCTTCTTTCGCCATGGTGCTTCTCCAATCTGCTTCGTTATTAATGTTGTTTATTGTGGCTGTACTGTTTTGTCTCAGTAGCAGCTTATGGAACTAGGTTAGGCGATATATTTTAATATGTCAATACTTTTTATCATGTACATATTTTATACTTGATAATAGATTTTATTCGAAGTCACCCTATAATTTGTATCCATACTGGCTTTTCAATAAAGTAGAAACATGGCAAGCACTTTTAAAACCGCAGCAGATGTTAAGCGAAATACTCGCCAACGCCTGCAATACATTGAAATTATGGCATTTTATACCGGTGTGGTGACACGCAGTGATGTGGCTAAAAGCTTTGGTATCTCAGATCCTGCAGCCACCAAGGATCTGAAACTTTATAATGAACTGGCGCCAGATAACCTTAACTATCAACATCAGGTATTTGGTTTTGTGCCCACAGACAGTTTTCAGCCGGTCTTTGCCGATCTTTCTCCCAAGGTAATTCTGCCAATGATTGCCAGTAATCTAGCTGTGGTCGCCGAACCCATTGAAGAACTATCTATATATAGTATCCCTGTCGAGACTCTACCCTTGCCAGTACGCCTGCCAAGTAAAGAGGTACTCGCCCCCATCGTCCGTGCATTGAAACAAGGCAAGCAACTTCGTGCCAGTTACAAATCGCTTTCTGAACGTGAAGATATTCAGGATCGTTTAATCGAACCACATGCCATCGTAAACACTGGCCTGCGTTGGCATGTACGCGCTTATTGTCAGCATAGTTATGAATTTCGTGATTTTGTTTTATCGCGCTTTGTTGAGTCTGAATTAAGCAATACGGCGGCTGAATCCAGCCCGATGTATGACGATGACTGGACAGAAACAATGACACTGCAATTATCGCCGCATCCAAAGCTCAGCGAAGCCAAACGCAATAGCTTGCTTATCGACTACAGCGCAGCAGGGGATGTGATCGAGCTGGATATTCGTCGCGCGCTGATCGGCTATAGCCTGCATCGACTCTCGGTCGATACCACAACCGATCATTCACTCAACCCGAATGCTTATCAATTAGTGTTGTTAAATAGAGATGAGGTCGAACCCTTTGCAGGCTGGGCATTTTTATAATGTGACATGTCGCTCTTAAACTTACGTTAATTTTTAACTTATTTGGTCTACAGTAATAATATGAAGATAAAATTGTCTCCCAACAATCTTAAATTAGGCATGTACGTGTCTGAATTAGATCGCCCATGGGTAGAATCTCCATTTATTTTTCAAGGCTTCCGATTAACCAATATTGAAGAAATTCAAAACATAAACAGCTTTTGCCAATACGTTTATGTTGATACGGAAAAGTCAGCTAGCAATGTTTTAGCCTATTTAAAACATACACCGGGAAAATCAAGTGTTCGCGAAAGTACCGTTAAAACCAAAACAGACATCTCTGAAAAAGAACATAGCGGGATTTCTGAAAGTGCAACTAAAGCTGACCGAAAAGCCATTAATGAAAGCATCTATAAAGCAAGTATTATCCGTAAGGAAACACGTTCTTATGTAGATGACATGCTAGCTGAAGCTCGCATGGGGAAAATCATTAACACCAAGGAAGCTAAATCACTTGTCGCCAAATTAGCAAATAACATTATTGAGAATACTGATGCATCAATGTGGCTAACCAATCTTAAGAAGCGTGATGAGTACACTGCCATCCATAGCGTTAATGTATGCGTGTTATCAATCACCTTTGGTAGAGCACTTGGGCTTAAAAAACACCAATTAAACGAGCTGGGACTAGGCGCATTATTGCATGACCTTGGAAAAATGCACACGCCATTAGAAATCCTCAACAAACCGGGAAAATTAACTGCTGATGAATTTGAAATAATGAAATCTCATCCGGTTAAAGGTTATGAGATTCTTGAAAAAAACAATGACCTCTCTGCCGAAACATTAGATATCATTAAAAGTCATCATGAACGTTTAAATGGTAGCGGCTATCCCTCCGGCCTAAAAAACAACAATATTACATATTTCACTCAACTGGTATCCATTACGGATGTTTATGATGCGGTAACCAGTGATCGCGTTTACCATGATGGTATGACACCACATGAAGCGTTAAAAAACATGTACGAGTGGGCTCCCGGTAATTTTAATATTGAATTGATACAGGCTTTTATTCGTACCATTGGAATTTATCCAATAGGTAGCCTAGTAGAATTAAAAAGCGGTCATATTGGCATTGTCATGAAGCTTAATCATGAGCAGCGTTTAAAACCCATACTTATTATGATTATGAACCGTCATAAAGAATATTATGCTAAACGTAAAATAGTTAACCTGGCTAGTTCAATATGGGATACCAAAGAGAACAAGCCAGAGATACACCGCATCATAGATGCTAAAGAGTATGATATTGATGTAACAAGTATTATTGAAGAAGAATTACGAAACAATCATAATTGAAACATTCAGCTCTTTACACCAGATAAAGACAATACACCTGCCAATGCATGCTGCACTGCCTGTCGGCGCACTGCCTCGCGATCACCACTAAACAACTGTTGGTCAGTCGATGTCCTGACTCCCCGCACAACACCCGCATGCTTATCAGCTATCGACCAGGCAAACCAGACTGTGCCGACTGGTTTTGAATCCGTGCCACCACCCGGTCCGGCAATGCCACTTATGGACAAACTGATGCTGGCTGTACTTTTTGCCAAAACTCCTTCGGCCAATGCCCGTACAACTGCCTCACTCACTTCACCATGCTGTTCAATAATTGCCGATGAGACGCCAAGCATTTGGCGTTTAGCCTGACCATTATAAACAACATAGCCACGCTCAAACCATCGTGAGCTACCTGCCACATCAGTCAGGCATTTGGCAACCCATCCACCGGTACAGGATTCAGCCGTGCCCAACCAATGACCGGTTTCAATCATTTTGGCAGCGACTTGCTCTGCAAGTTGATATAGTTCTGTATCCATGATGAATAGTGTCGCATACTACATAAATAAATACAGATGATATTTAGTGTCAATAGAATAGAAACTAAATTATTGTACTAATATATTGATAAAATCGTATCGTCGTTTACTAAAAATAAGGCTCGATATTATGCGTATCCACTGGAATAAAAAATACGACACAGGCCAGCCGCTGATTGATGCTGAACATCATATTCTTGTTATGTTATTCAAAAAACTGGATGTTGCCATCAAAACCAAACAATCAGACGCCGTAATCACTCGAATTGTTTCGGAAGTTAGGCGATTCGTTGATTTTCATTTCTTCAGCGAAGAGAACATTATGCTTGAAACTGGGTATCCAGACTTTAAGAAACATCAAAAAATTCATTCTAATCTTTTAATAGAACTTAATGCCAAAATTAGTAAAGTTGTGTCGCACCGAGAATATCCAGATGATTTACTGGATTTCATGAGCCGCTGGCTTATTAACCACATAGAAAAACACGATCAGGATATTGCCACACATATAAAGCAAACCAAGAACCACGCTTTTGCTGAAGAATATTATTTGGAATTCTTACGACTATAAATATAACAACTGCCTATTTGTGTGTTATGTCTTTTTTAAAAGACTCTCGGCCATTTTTAGTGCATCACTATAATTATAATCAACTATTTCTTGCCTTAACTGATTAATTTTAGCTCCGAACTCTCTAACTAATAATACCTCTGAATTAAAAAACAAATCATTCACCGTGGAATCATCTCTGCGTAGCAATTCAATTATTTCCTGAATTATCTCATTAGCGTCGCCTGATATCATCGTATTTTCATCCGTACCATCAACAGACATAAGGCTATTATGGAAACTAGCTAAATCCTCAGTCAGTGACTCAAAATGCAACTCTGCCCTTGCACCATCACCCACTTTTAATTGCATGTCTAATTCTTGTAAAAGAGAGTAAAGCTTCGTGAGGCCCAATGTTCCTGCAGCGCCTTTATGTCTATGTACTGTCGATTGAGCCTTTGAAATATTTTGTAAACTCAGATTTTTCTTGATTTTTGGTAGGTCGCTTGTAAGTTCAGCATCAAAACGTATAAGCAAACGATGAAAACTTTTCACATCACCACGTAAATTACTAACTCCTTTTTCAACATCAATTCCCTCAATGGCATCTAATCCCTTTTTAAGTGAAGAAAATTCATGTTCAGAAACATTGTCTATTGATTGTTCATCGACAACTGATTTAATGTTAGTAGAAATAACCTCTGGCAACCATTTCAGAATTGTTCTAAACATTTTATCAGGATTAACAGGCTTTGCCACAAAGTCGTACATTCCTGCTTCTATGCATGCATTACGATCTTCCTCAAAAACATTCGCAGTCATAGCTAGAATAGGTAAGTCTTTTCTCTCTTCCATAGTACGTATAATTCGCGTTGCTTCTAGGCCGTCCATCTCTGGCATTTGCACATCCATCAAAACAAGATCATAAGATTGATTGCGTACCTTATCTACCGCCACTCGTCCATTTATTGCAGTATCCACATTCAACCCTACTGAATGTAATAATTCTACGGCCACTTCTCTATTAATAGCATTATCTTCTACCAGCAAGATATGTGCACCTTTATGATAATGGCGAATTTCATACTCAGCATTAATGTTATTATTTTCTTCTTTTACATCAGCTACTATGCCATGCCCTTTCTTTAACCATGCAGTAAACCAGAATTCACTGCCACTACCTAGTTCACTGTTTGCCCCTGCTTCTCCGCCCATTAACTCTGCAAGGCGACGAGTAATAGTTAAGCCTAATCCTGTACCTTCATATTTACGTGCGGTAGAAACATCTTCTTGTTCAAATGCATCAAAAAGCATAGGTAATTTATCTTCAGCTATACCAATCCCCGTATCTTTAACCGCAAACCTGACTAGAATATCATCGTCATTTTCTTGAAGTTTTTTACATGAAAGATTTATCGTTCCTTTCTCAGTAAATTTAATCGCATTACCGGCATAGTTAAGTAATGCCTGCCGTATTCTCGTGGCATCACCATTTAACCAATGTGGCACACTATTTTTATCCACATTTATAACAATATTTTTCTCTTTAGCCTGCTCATGAAGTAAAGACTTAATATGATCAAAAACAACATTGATATGAAAGTTAGATTGTTCTGGCTTTAATTTACCCGCTTCAATTTTAGAAATATCCAAAATGTCGTTAATAACAGAAAGCAGGTGAGTACCCGCACTATTAACTTTAGATAAACGTTTCTTTAATTCAGCATCAGATGCATCCTTTTGCATCAAATGCGTAAGTCCGATAATAGCGTTCATCGGCGTACGAATTTCATGACTCATATTGGCTAAAAAAGAGCTTTTAGCCTCATTAGCAGATTCAGCCCTTTTTTGAGCAATGCTCAATTCCTCTGTTCGCTTTTCAACTATATCTTCTAGTTTATGGCGATAGTCATCAAGTTCTTTAGCTACTTTTTTCTTTTCTGTAATATCTTCTTTAACAGCCACATAGTGTGTTGTTATACCATCTGAACGTTTAAGAGGCGCGATATAGGCATATTCAATATATTCTGTTCCATCTTTGCGGCGATTAAAAAGCTCGCCACACCATACTTTTCCCGCCATTAATGTTTCCCACATATCGACGTATGTAAGTTTCGATGTTTTACCTGATTGGAGAACACGTGGGTTTTTACCTATTACTTCTTCAAGGCTGTAACCTGTGTTGTCAGTAAACGTTTTATTAACATATTCAATTTCAGCATCGACATTTGAAATAACAATACTCTCAGGGCTTTGTTCAACTGCCCGTGATAGTTTTTTCATTTCCAATTCCTGTCGCTTGTTGTTTACGATGCGCCAGATATCATTTGCTATGAGTTGAGATGTATAAACATCAAAGTCATCATAACTTGAGTCTTTATTCCCCACGCATAAAAGCATGACAACATGGTTTTTTTCTATAACTGGTATCGCTATCAAACGATGCAGCCCAAAGACCTCGCCATCACTTTCGCCTGCATGTAATTGCCTACTGTAATGATTAAATATTACTGGCTCACGCTTCCGCAACGCATCTCCCCAAGAACCCACCTGATCAACTGAAATTTTATTTACTTCATATTGATCAAAAGACTGCTTAACCGCTTCATTTGTCCAAGCTGTTAACTCAAGCATTGTCTCGTCTTCATTAACAAAATAAAAAAAAGAAATACTGCTGCTGGTTAATTTTTCTGTCACGTCAAGCGCATATTGCATAAAAGAAAATTCATCCAACAATTCCACATATTTAGGGAACTCTAACAAAGCATCTGCTCGTTGGTTTTGACGTAGAGCCAGCATCTCTTTGTTCTTGCGGCCTGTAATATCGTGAGAAATCCCTAATACACCTAAGACTTTTTCTTTTTCATCAACAATTGGAGTTTTGGTTGTCTCAACTAACTCTTGGTGCCCATCATTAGCATAGGTAAGAACCTCTTCATTAGTTAAAGCCAAAAGAACATCTACAACTTTTTTGTCATGCTTTCTAAATGAGGTCGCCAATTCCACGTCAACAAAATCAAAATCAGTTTTTCCAACAATTTCAGTTCGACTCGTTCCAAGAAGCTGTTCAACTTTTCTATTACACATTTGAAAAACACCTTCTGTGTCTTTCATCCATATTGGGTTGGGCAAGGAATCCATTAATGTTTGTAACAAATTGGTTTGTCGCTCTATCCCTTTTACTATTCTGTTGCTAATAGCATTAATAAGTAGACCACCAGTAATAATCAATATTAAGGAAATAAGAGAGGCGTCAATTGCCGCATCTATAAAAGGAGCTCGAATTTCACCCATATCTATTTTTACAACAATACCTAAACCAGAATCAGGCATAGCCCTATATGCCGCCAACACCTGTTTATTCTGATAATCTAATCCAACCAAACTACCTGCCTGCCCAGATAAGGCCAACCGCATTGGCTCTGCTAATGATGAAGAAAAAGGAATCGCCAACGGCTTATACTGCTCGTTTGATCTTTGTCTCAGAATAAATTCAATATTGTCACCATTTCTTCTGGCTATCGTAATTTCAGCGCTACCACTAAGCGGCGCAAGACCTTGCTTAATTTCTCTTATTGTAACAGCGTCCGCGAGCTTGTTGTTTTTGAGTTGACGCCGGTTAGATTGAGTAATGCTTTCAATGAGACTTGCGTGACTAAATGCCTGCTCTGATATGCGGTTCTTAACCGCATCAAATGCTGATCTGTAAAGCACAATGTCTACAATCACCATAACACACAACACAACACTTCCCATCACAACAACAATTAATAAGAATTGCCTTTTATCAGCCACGAATAAAGAATTAGATTCCTTGGTTTTACTTAAAATTAATCCAATTATAAATAAAAAAACAACAAAACCAGTGATAAGAAAATCAAAATCAAAATCAAAATCAGAATCTCTCGATAACAACCACTTTCTAGATATAGCTTTAAATTCCTCAGTATTTAGGAATCCATCTAAAGAACTATTCAACACTTCATGCAGCTGACTTAAATCCTTTCGTACAGCTATGGCACGTTTTACTTGAGTTAATGGCTCCCCCAGTATTTTAACTTCATTTTGTAAATTTCTTTTCCTAATATTATTTATTGTCACTACTTCAGGGTATACAAAGCCACTTATACGCTTATCTAGCAACGCATCCAACATATCTGAGAAATTATCAAACACTGTTACCTGGACATTTTTAAGTTTTTTAACTTCACGTTGGCCTACATTTGACTTTCGCACCCCAATAACATGACCTGATAAATCGTTTGAATTTGTTAACTGCTGATTTTTAGAACGAACAAAAACGGAAACACGAAAAATATCAGTTACTGTCGTGAATCTCGCGAATTTATTTCGGGCAGGAGTTACGCCTAAGTTTGGGATAACATCAGCCTTACCCTCCTCAAGGCTTTTTAGGGCTTCTGGCCAATCAAGCGGAACATAACGAATCTTTAGTTTGGCACGCTTTGCCACTTCATTCATGACCTCGATCGCAAACCCCGACGGTTTGCCGTTTTCATCTGTCACATAATAAGGAGGAAAATGCGCTGGATGAACGGCAACAATTTCAGTCGGAATATTTTTGTTATCTTGAGCGTATATCGATGATGGAAAACTAATTATAGAGACTATAAAAAAGATAATGCTCAGTGTTTTCTGAACAACTTGAGTTTTAAGTGCTGGTTTTTTAGAATCTCTCAATATACAGGACCTTATAAAATGAATTAAATACCGAGGTTCTCACCAAACCGCGTGGCGATTTCAACAAACTCATCATAACAAGCAACAAAGGCATCAGTGATATCTGGGTCAAAATGCTCACCTCGCTCACTTACAATAATTGAATAGGCTTTATCAAACGGCATGGCGGCTTTATAAACGCGTGGAGAAATGATGGCGTCAAAGACATCCGCAACAGCCATAATTCGTGCAGATAAAGGTATCGCATCTCCTTCCAAACCATCAGGATAACCACTGCCATTCCAACGCTCATGATGCCAATGAGCAATTTCCTTCGCCAAACTTAAAAACTCAACCGGTTGCTCAACATCGACCTCAGCTTGTTCAATCGACTGCGCGCCAATTTTTGCGTGTGTCTTCATGATTTTCCATTCTTCATCATTAAGCTTACCCGGTTTGAGTAATACATGATCGGGGATACCCACCTTACCAATATCATGTAAAGGTGCTGATTTAAAAAGCAGCTCGATATAATGATCAGTAACCATTTCACTAAAACGAGGGTTAGTTTTTAAGTGTTTTGCCAATACCGCGACATAGGATTGAGTACGTAAAATATGCTCCCCTGTTTCTGGGTCACGCGTTTCGGCTAAATGCGCTAAAGCGCGAATACTCACATTTTGGATAACCTGATTTTCCTGCATGCGCCGATTTACCTCTTCTTCAAGGTAATCGTTTTTGTCATTCAAGAAATCTTTTGCCTGTTTTAAAAGCAAATGTGTTCTCACTCGCGCTAATAAAATGGCGGGGTTTATAGGTTTGGTAATATAGTCGACCGCCCCCAGAAATAAGCCTTCTTCTTCCTCTTCTGTCTCACCTAATGATGTGACAAAAATCACCGGAATATGTTCTGTTAACGGGTTCTTCTTCAGTTTCGACAATACGTTATAACCATTCATCCCCGTCATCATCACATCAAGTAGGATTAAATCTGGAATAGGGTTTGTGGCAGCAACAATTAATGCACGTTCACCCGAGTTGGCAGCTCGCACCTGATAAATAGGGCTTAGCACTTTGCTCATTATTGTTAATATCGCTGGATTATCATCCACAATAAGGATAGTTAACTTCTTCATGACCAATAATGGTGCCTTTATAGTGATTAATGACTAGTTACAACCGCTAAATATCATTAAGATTTGATACATAAGATTATGTTCACTGTTACAATAACGAAAAAACCAAACATATTAAATAGTTATCTAATAAGAATATTAACTTAATGCCAATAACAACGGAACAACACACACCCATGATGCGCCAATATTTGGCTATCAAGGCGGAACACCCTGAAACGTTACTATTTTATCGTATGGGTGATTTCTATGAGTTGTTTTTCGACGATGCCCATCGTGCTGCAAAGTTACTCGACATCACCCTGACCCACCGCGGCAAAACCAATGGTGAACCCATCCCGATGGCAGGCGTACCCTACCATGCTGCTGATAATTACCTGGCTCGCTTAGTTAAGCTCGGTGAATCTATTGCGATTTGTGAGCAAATTGGCGATCCCGCTAGCAGTAAAGGCCCGGTTGAACGCAAAGTCATGCGGATTATCACGCCAGGCACCGTCACTGAATCGGCACTGCTGGATGACAGGCAAAATATTTTACTGGTTGCCGTACACCGCCAAGGCAAAGATAACAAACAACGTTTTGGTATCGCCTCGCTGGATATGAGTAGTGGCCGTTTTTGTATCAACGAACTGGAAACAGAAACAGAACTTGCCGGTGAGCTACAGCGCTTACAAGCAGCTGAGATATTGATTGAAGAAGGCAGCTCGTTTTTAGCAACCAACTCATCACGTCAGCCATTAGCCCCCTGGTACTTTGAATACAGTACTGCACACCGTCAATTGTGTGAACAGTTTTCTACCAACGATTTACATGGCTTTGGTTGCGAAGATCTCAAAACCGGTATTTGTGCGGCAGGTGCCCTACTCCAATACGTGCGTAATACACAACGCAGTCAATTACCTCATATTTGTCACCTACAAACTGAATCTTTACAGGATAGTGTTGTACTTGATGCCACCACACGACGTAATCTCGAAATAGATACCAACCTGTCTGGTGGTGAAGAACATACTCTGCGTTATTTAATAGATAAAACAGCCACTGCGATGGGTAGTCGCTTAATGCAAAGCTGGCTAAATCGACCTTTACGTAACCATGATATTTTAAACCAACGTTATTCTGCAGTGAGCAACTTACGCAACAATACTGCTTACGCAGATCTTGCGAATACCTTGCGCGGCGTTGGTGATTGCCAGCGAATACTTGCCCGTATTGCCCTGCGTACAACAAGACCACGTGATCTATCCACTTTACGTGATAGCTTAACCTTGCTGCCCGAATTGAAAAACAAGCTCAGCCATTTTTCTGGTTTGCTAGAAAACATTCATCGTGATATCGATCCACACACTGCCTGCCAACAATTATTAACTAAGGCGATTGTCGAAACGCCACCCGTCGTATTACGTGATGGTGGCGTGTTACGTGATGGTTATGATCAGGAACTCGACACATTGCGCCACACCAGCGATGATGCCGAGCAATATTTATTAGATTTAGAAAAACGCGAACAACAACGCACTGGCATTAACACACTAAAAGTCGGTTACAACCGCGTTCATGGTTACTTTATCGAACTCGGTCGCGGCCATGCCGAGAAAGTACCGGCTGACTACCAGCGTCGCCAGACGCTAAAAGCCAGTGAGCGTTACATCATTCCCGAGTTAAAAGAGTTTGAAGATAAAGTACTGAGTAGTCGTGAACGCTCACTGGCACGTGAGAAACAACTCTATGCCGAATTGATTGATCGCATTGCCGAAGACCTTGAGTCACTGCAAACGACGATTCATGCTGTGTCCACACTCGATGTATTACAAAATCTTGCCGAACGTTCTGAAACGCTTAACTTCTGCGCCCCTAATTTGGTCAACGACGATAAGATTGATATCCGCGGTGGCCGCCATATCGTGGTTGAACAAGCGATTGAAGACAGTTTTATTGCTAACGATTTACTACTGGATCGTCAACGGCATTGCCTGATTATTACTGGCCCCAATATGGGTGGTAAATCGACGTATATGCGTCAACTGGCACTGATCCTTATTCTTGCCCACATAGGCAGCCATATACCAGCATCTTCAGCGAATATCGGAACAATTGACCGCATATTCACGCGTATTGGTGCATCAGATGATCTGGCAGGTGGTCGTTCTACCTTTATGGTTGAAATGACTGAAACCGCCAATATCCTACATAATGCCACCGCACAGAGCCTCGTGCTTATGGATGAAATAGGAAGAGGAACAAGCACTTATGATGGTCTGGCGCTAGCCTGGGCCTGTGCGGAGCGCCTTGCCTCTGAGGATGGCCCCTACACATTATTCGCTACACACTATTTTGAGCTTACTGAACTCGCAGAACAGCATGAAAGCATGGAAAATATCCATTTTTCTGCCACTGAACATGCTCAAGGCATTGTTTTTCTACATGAAATCCATGGGGGTGCGGCAAGCCGCAGCTACGGTTTACAAGTTGCCGCACTCGCTGGTTTACCCACTGGTGTATTAAAATCTGCAAAAAAACACCTTGCTCGTCTGGAAAATAATCCCGTTATTGAACACCAAACTATTCCTGAGCATAAAAATGAATTAAATCAGGCTGTTGAAAGGCTTAAGCCCGATGATTTATCCCCCAAACAAGCGCTTGAAGCACTCTACCAATTAAAATCCCTACTTAAAGATTAAATACATCCATAATTTGCCTGCAGTAAGTAAGCTAGCCCTATCAATTTATTAATAAAACCAACTGAGCGCCGCTAAAGTTTATATACCCTATTGCCGATACAGGAAATAGTGCCTTGATGGTCTTATTCTTCACACTTGTGCAAAAGGATTTTCATTGAAAATACAAATACTTAAACAATTACCAATACGCTACAAGTTTGTTGCCGTTGCAATATTTGGCATGTTAACAATTGCGATAATAATGGGGATTGCAGGAAAAATCTCTTCTACGGCAACAGAAGAGCGATTTAACTCTGAACAACTTTCTATCCAGGCCAGCCTCTGGCAAAAAATTATCCAGACACAGTTTGAACGACTTGAGATTGGTACCAGTAGTCTGCGCAGACAACAAAACATTGCCCGAGCACTAAACCAACAAGATGATGAGCTGGTCAATGAATATTCTGAAGAAATATTTACTCGCTTACTTGGTGCAAAAATGCTTCAAGATCTGCAAGTAACTAATTCTGCGGGTGAGGTAGTCTTTCGTTCTGATGGAATTGATTACAACGGCAAAACAAAGATGCATGTTGTACAAAAAGTACTCGATGTAAAAAAGCTCGATAAAGATATAGAAATAGATAAGACCGGTAAGCTAAGCAGTATTGTCGCCTTTCCACTTTTTTCAGGCGGTGAACTTGTGGGTAGCGGTGTATATATTCAGAGCTTGCAAAGCGCGATAGAAACATTTGCAACAGAGAATAAATTCGACACTTTCATTGTTGATGCTGATGGGAAACTACTGCATAACACTAACCCTGATATCTATGAACAACTAGCACCAACACTTCCTGAACTGGGTAAACAAGCAGTCACAAACTACCAGGTAAACGACCAATATTTCTCCGTAGCGATTCAAGCAATTAACAACAACAGTAATAAACCTGTTGCCCACCTGATTACAGCTCGAAACATAACTGATAGTTATGTTTCAGAACAAAATACACAATGGATTATTTATATCAGTATTGTTTTGTGCATACTCGCTATTGCTGCACTCTTGTCGTACTACATTCTTTTCTCAATGAAACCACTCAACGAACTCCTTAGTACAGTACATAAAATGCGTGCAGGTGATACTGCAGCAAGAATGAAAGTACAAAATGATGATGAAATCGGGGAACTGGGTACGGCGTTTAATAAAATGGCCGATGAAGTAGTTGATTCATTACATAATGAAATGATCAGTAAACAGGATCTTGAAGGAAAAATTAGTTTATTACATGAAACCGTACAACAAATTGGTCAAGGTGATCTAAGTGCCGAGGTGATGGCTTTCTCCGGGGATGAAAGTATTGATCAACTCGCCTCTGGCATTCAGTCAATGATTGATAGTTTAAATAAACTGGTGTCACAAGTACAACAGTCGGGCATACAGGTAACTAGCTCCAGCACCGAGATTGCTGCAACCGCACGAGAACAAGAAGCTACTGTTACAGAACAAGCTGCAACCACTAATCAAATTATGGCAACAGCGACTCAAATTTCTGCCACAAGCCGAGAACTGGCTTCGACCATGCATGAAGTCGCGGACGTCGCAGACAAAACCACTGTCTCGGCTAACGATGGACAAGAAGCACTGGCGAATATGGAAAACACCATGATGCAAATGAATAATGCCACTGCATCGATCACCTCAAAGCTAGCCGTCCTCAGTGAAAAAGCGGCCAATATTAATACTGTGGTCACCACCATCACTAAGGTAGCGGATCAAACTAACCTGCTGTCACTGAATGCTGCCATTGAGGCAGAGAAAGCCGGTGAATACGGTTTAGGTTTTGCCGTGGTTGCCACTGAAATTCGTCGCCTTGCCGATCAAACTGCTGTCGCCACCTGGGACATCGAGCAAATGGTGAAGGAAATGCAATCAGCTGTGTCTGCCGGTGTGATGGGCATGGATAAATTCTCGGAAGAAGTTACCCGCGGGGTTGACGAAGTACGCCAAATTGGCGGGCAGCTTGCACAAATTATTGATGAAGTACAAACCCTCACCCCGCGATTTGATGCGGTTAACGAAGGTATGCAATCGCAATCATACGGTGCCCAACAAATATCCGATGGCATGGTGCAGCTCAATGAAGCAGCGCAACAAACCGTTGAGTCTCTAAGACAATCCAGTCAGTCCATTAATACTTTGAAAGATGCCGCTAATAACTTACAAAGTGGCGTTTCACAGTTTAGAGTCAAATAAAAAGGATTATCATGAAACTGTTAAAGCAATCTCTAAATTTATCAACCAAGAAGAAAATGTATGCGGGGTTTGCGACAGTACTCGGGATAATGAGTATTGTTGTGGTCGTTGTACTGATAAATTTATTACAAGCGCAGAGTCAAGTAAAAACGCTAACCAGTGATATTCAACCAGCTACTATTGCCTCACTAAAATTATCTAACGATTTACAAAAAGCCATCACCGAGCTTGGATTTTATATGTTAAGCAAAGCCGAGAACCGTAAAGATGCTTACCTGAATCAGATTGAACTTGCTAAAGAATCTATTTTAAACCTGTCTGAGAATCAGCTCATTAAAGAAAATAGCGCATCAACTGAGGCCATTCTAGCCATACAAGAAAGCCTGTTGGCATTAAAAAAAATCGAGGAGACAGTCTTTAGTATAACCGAAGACTTTGTAAAAAATTACCCAGCTTCCACCTACTCAGCACAAAATATAAATCCGATTAGTCAAAAAATATTAGCTAATCTTCAAATCGCAATGGACTCCGAGCTAGCTGAATACAGTGATAAGCCACGTCTTCAGATAATTACATCAATTCAAGATATGCGTTATACCTGGTCGCGAACTATGAGCGAGCTTCGTGCATTCCTTGGTTTTCACTCACGACACAATCTTGAGGCCATTGGAGATAATCTAATCGTCTTTAATAAACTTCTATCAACGATAAAAACAACCTATGCAGATGATTTAACCTTTGAACAAGAAGAAGTGTTTGCCGAATATGAAGAACTTATCTCTCAGTTTAACGAACACCTTACCGAAGTCAGCAGTATCCACCTTAGTGAGGAATGGCGTCAAGATGCATGGTTAATAAAAACCCAGATCGGTGATCTCGTTAACACCATCAACCTCAATCTTGATGTGCTGGTTAAAGAGACGCGAAACCAAAGTAATCAATATGCAGAGGATCTGTCTTCAAATGCCAGTAGCACCATATACATTGTCGTAACCTTAATACTTATTGCTATCGCTGCTGTGATTACAATGGTCTGGCTCCTGACAACCCAAATCATTAAGCCCATGACAAACGCGGTTGATGTAAATCTGGTAAAAATTAACGATATTATGACCATGATGTCCGATGATAAAGAAACTAATCTTGAATTCGAATCGTCTGACGATGAAATTGATAATGTTGAGAAAACCCTCGCAGTCATGACAGACACCCTTGCAACTATTGCTGAAAATCAGGTTGCATCTACCAATGCATTAAGGCTAAAAATTCAACGTATTAGTAATATTGTCTCTCAAGCAGCCGATGGTGACTTAACTGGACAACTCGATGGTTTCGATGGCGAGGAAAACATCGACACGCTTGCTACTGGTATTCAGTCAATGATTGACAGTCTGAATAAACTGGTGTCACAGGTACAACAATCAGGCATACAAGTGACCAGCTCCAGCACCGAGATTGCCGCAACCGCCCGAGAACAAGAAGCCACTGTTACAGAACAAGCTGCCGCGACTAATCAAATTATGGCAACAGCTACTCAAATTTCTGCCACCAGTCGAGAACTGGCTTCGACCATGGATGAAGTCGCGGATGTCGCTGATAAAACCACTGTCTCGGCTAACGATGGCCAGGAAGCACTGTCGAATATGGAAAACACCATGATGCAAATGAACAATGCTACTGCATCGATCACCTCAAAGCTGGCGGTGCTCAGTGAAAAAGCGGCCAATATTAATACTGTGGTCACCACCATCACCAAGGTGGCTGATCAAACTAACCTTCTATCACTAAACGCAGCCATTGAAGCTGAAAAAGCCGGTGAATACGGCTTAGGTTTTGCCGTGGTCGCTACTGAAATTCGTCGCCTTGCCGATCAAACCGCTGTCGCCACCTGGGACATCGAGCAAATGGTGAAGGAAATGCAATCCGCTGTGTCTGCCGGTGTAATGGGCATGGATAAATTCTCGGAAGAAGTCACCCGCGGGGTTGATGAAGTACGTCAAATTGGCGGGCAGCTTGCGCAAATTATTGATGAAGTGCAAACTCTCACTCCCCGCTTTGATGCCGTTAACGAAGGTATGCAGTCGCAGTCACACGGTGCTCAACAAATATCCGATGGCATGGTGCAACTCAATGAAGCAACACAACAAACCGTTGAGTCGCTCAGACAATCCAGTCTTTCTATAAACACATTAAAAGATGCCGCTAATAACTTACAAAGTGGCGTTTCGCAGTTTAGGGTGCAACGAGGCTAGCCATGTTGTTACTCAGCTTTAACATAAGCGATGATAGGTACGTCATTGATACACGCAATATCATTGAGGTAACGACGTTGGTGCGTTTAAAAAAAATCCCGGGAAGTATTCATGGTGTCGCTGGGCTTTTAAACTACCATGGTACCGCTGTCCCGATCATAGATGTTAGTGAGCTTTGTAATAAACCGGCACAACAAAACACACTCACCACTCGAATTATTATTGTTAAATATCTTGATAACCACATCCTCGGCGTGAAAGCTGAAAATGTAACCGAAACAATAAGAATAAATAATGATGCGTTTGAAGCATCCGGCATAAAAGTCAACCAAAATGATTTTCTTGGTGAAATTGCTGAAGTAGATAATAGATTCGTACAGCTAATTAACACAAATCAATTGCTATCTAATGATGTCAGAGAATGTTTATTCCCTGAAAACTCAGATGCAATAGGCTGATAGAAAGATGTCACGGGATTTAATTGCAGAACGTCTAAAAAAAGCGATGGGTTTACATGCCCCAACCGTAGGCATGACGACGATATCAAGTGCTATTGATACGCGAATGCGTGAAATTAATATAGACAATGATGCAAAATATTTAACAACGATAATTTCTAACCATGAGGAAATGAAAGAACTTATTGAAGCTGTATTAATACCTGAAACATGGTTTTTCCGAGAAAATCAGCCATATCAATACATTTTGAAATACTTTTATGATAATCCGACGAAGAAAATTAATATTCTTAGTATTCCATGCTCAACAGGTGAAGAGCCTTACTCTATTGCAATGATGCTAATGGACAACAACATTGGCGTCGACGCATTCAGAATTGATGCTGTGGATATTGGTGAAAACAATATTGCGAGAGCTAAAAAGGGACAATACAGGAAAAACTCATTCAGGACGGACGATCTTAGCTTCATGGATAAGTACTTTCACGAACAAGATAATCTGTTCAACCTTGCGGGTTTTGTAAAAAACCAGGTTAATTTTCATTGTGAAAATGTTCTCAGTAGTTCATTTAAACTTAATGCCAATCAGTATGACATCATTCTATGCAGGAACCTGCTTATCTATTTTGATAGTGACACGCAATACAAAATGTTTTGTACTATTGATGAGATGCTTAAACCTAAGGGAATCTTAATACTTGGCCAGGCTGAAACCAATCAAAATTCACAAGGTTTATTTGTACCAGCGGTTGACTGCAAATCATATATTTATGTCAAACAAAGCAATCACATCCAGTCCCTGCCCCATTTACAACAAATGAGAAGACAGAAATTATCAGCACCAAGACCAGCAGTAAAAAACAAAATTTCACGGCCATTTTCAGATGTACAGAAGACCACAGTTATCTCTGAAACCAAGCCAGCTGACTCGAATGACAATCTGGATGTCGCTTTTAAGTTTGCTAATGAAGGCAGACTCGATGAAGCATTAAGTATTTGCAAGGATTATATTAAACATCATATAGATAGCTCAAAAGCATATTACTTGTCAGGGATAATTTACGACAATAAAGGTGATATTGAAAAATCTGAACAATCACTACGTAAAGCGATATACCTTGATCCCCAAAATGTTGAAGCACTTATACACTTATCCTTAATCGCAGAACAGTGTGGTAACCACGACGAGTCCATACGATACAAGCAACGTGCGCAACGTGTTAAGGAAAGGCATTCAGTATGATTGTTACCTCAATAAAAATTAATGACTGCTGGAATACTATTGGTGTCTGGGGTGATAGTGACAGTAAATGCGAGAAACTTAATGATGTTATCCATTGTTATAACTGCGAGGTTTATTCGAATGCAGGTCGTTCATTACTAAACAGAACAACTCCAGAAGGCTATGATAAGGAATGGGCTGATGTTTTAGCTAGCGAAAAAGACACGAAGTGCAGCAACTCGATCTCTGCAGTGGTATTCCGCCTCGGTGCCGAATGGTTGTCATTACCGGTTAATATGATTAATGAAATAACACTTTTAAGAAGTATCTACGATATCCCTCATAACCATAATAAAAAAATTCGTGGCATGGTAAATATACGTGGTGAACTCATTGTTTGTATGTCGCTCGGCTATTTACTGGGTGTAGAAAAGCCAGAGGATGACTTGGTCGATGAGGAACATTCTATAAACCGGCTTATTATGATTAGAGAAAAAAGTGGTTATATAGTATTCCCTGTCAGTGAGATAGATGGAATCATTCATTATGAACCAGACAGCCTTTCGTCCGCGCCAGATACAATTAAAAACTCTAAACTTAATTTCATTACCGGTGTAACCAGTGTTAATAATAAAACAATTGGTTGTATAAACCATAATAAATTGCTCGATAATATTGCGAGCACATTGAAATGAGTAGCTCAACATACAATCCAGCGACTGATCCTGCAATGATGGATCTATTCAGGCAAGAAGCCGAATCTCATACAAAATCACTAACATCAAGCTTACTTGCCTTTGAAAAAACCGATGATGCAACCGCTGAATCAGAACAGCTGATGCGCTCAGCACATTCCATTAAAGGTGCGGCAAGAATGGTGGGCATCGACATTGTCGTTAGCATCGCTCATGTCATGGAGGATTGCTTTGTCGCATCACAAAATGGAAAGATAACGCTATCATCAACACACATAGATATATTGCTGAAAGCTGTTGATGCCATAAGCGCCATTTCAGAAGGAAAAGCTGAAACATTTTCCGAAGCAGAAATTAATGAATTAATTTCTAACCTTGAGAAAATCAAATCCGGAGAAGATGCTAACAGTACACCGCCTTCAGAAAAAGATAACGCCAGCAATGAAACTGACAACCCAATGTTATCGTTATTTCAATCTGATGCAAAGATTATTATTGCTGAAACAAAGTCCATGCTTGATACATCTGATAACGATCCCCCAAGTGATGATATTATAAAGACTCTGAAAGGAAATCTTCACACAATCGCTGGCGGTGCAAAATTATGTGGTGTAAGAAATATAAATCAACTATGCCAGGCTATTCAGAAAAAAATCGATATGGAAACTATCGCTGGGAAAAACATTGATTTATCAAATGACTCTGAAATACTAACTGCGTTCAATGCCATTGATATTGCAGTTAATTCATCAGTAAAGGATGAAGATAACTCACACTTAAATGATATTGCAACAATACTCAATGAAGACAAACCTGCTTCCACTACTACAGAAATGAAGGCAGAACAAAAATCAGTAGATGAAAAAACAAAAAAACCTGAAGAACAAGCTTCTGGCCACTCAATAAAGATAAGTACACAACGTCTAAACCGCCTCGTTGGCCTAGCCGGCGAAACCGTTGTGGAATCACGATGGGTCCGGTCCCATGCTGATTCAATGCTAGTATACAAGCGACGTCAAACAGAAATAATTAATGCCTTTGACAAGTTACGTAACTACCTTGATGAATCACAAGCGGCAGAACATATTATTGAATTATTCGGCGATATTCAAAAACGTGCCAATAATGCGCGTTCATACCTGGGTGAGCGCCTAACTGAACTAGATGAATATGATCGTCGTGTAACAGGATTATCTGAAAGACTCAATCATGAAGTACTTCAAACCAGAATGCGGCCATTTTCAGACTGTACGCACGGTTTTGAACGTATGGTTCGCGATCTTTCACGCTCACTTGATAAAAACATAGAATTTAAAATTATAGGTGAAAACACACAGGTTGATCGAGAAATTCTTAATAGAATTGAGGCACCTCTTAACCATCTAATAAGAAACTCTATCGATCATGGTATTGAATCAAAGCTTGACCGAGCTAATGCTGGAAAACCCGAACAAGCTAGCATCAAAGTCGAAGCGTCTCACAACATGGGAATGCTCTCTATCACCATATCTGATGATGGCCGTGGCGTAGATATGAATGCACTACGTCAACGCATTGTTGAACGTAAATTATCTAACGCTGAAATGGTTAAGCATCTGAGTGATGCTGAACTTTTCGATTTTCTTTATTTACCCGGGTTTAGTACGCGCACTGATGTTACTGAAATATCTGGGCGTGGCGTTGGTCTCGATGTTGTTCACAGCACCATTCAGGAAATGCGTGGTCAAATAAGGACTAGCTCACGTTTTGGAGAAGGTATACGCATTCAACTTCTCTTGCCACTCACACTTTCAGTGATACGCAGTTTATTAGTAAGCATTAGTGGGCAAGCCTATGCTTTCCCATTAGCACGTATAGAGTCTATTCACACTCTCAATCGCGAAGATCTCAAGACAATGGAAGGAAAACAATATTTTACCGTTAATGATAAACACATCGGACTAATTGACTCTGCTCAGTTACTTGAAGTCAAAAGCACGCCAAGAACCAGTGATGAAATACCAATCATTATTCTTGGCGATCGGAATAGTAGCTATGCCGTTGTGGTTGATGAATTTATTGGTGAACGTGATATTGCTGTACATCTGCTCGACCCACGCCTTGGAAAAATTAAAGATATTAGTGCTGCCACATTGCTTGAAAATGGCGAGCCAGCCCTAATTGTTGATATTGAGGATATGATTCGTTCAATTGAAATATTAGTATCTGGCGAACGGTTATCTAAAATTGGTCGACAAACTGTTACATCTGAACAAAGTATATCAAAACGTATATTAGTCGTAGACGATTCTATTACTGTCCGTGAAGTCGAGAAGAAACTTCTTACATCAAGAGGATATCATGTTGATGTGGCTGTCGATGGTATGGATGGGTGGAACACTGTTCATAATCGCGACTATGATCTTATTATTAGTGATATAGATATGCCGCGAATGAATGGTATTGAATTCGTTACCATGCTTAAGTCAGATCAAGATTACCGAAAAATTCCTGTCATGATTGTTTCATACAAAGACCGACAGGAAGATAGAGAAGCCGGTCTTAATGCCGGTGCTGATTACTACCTAACCAAAGGCAGTTTTCACGATGAAAGTTTAATTGATGCAGTCATTGATCTGATTGGCGAGGCAGAATAATGCGTATTGCAATCGCTAATGATAATGATGCAAACCTTATGGTTCTTAAACATGTTATCGAAAAAAAGACAGAACATGATGTTGCATGGACGGCAGCCGATGGTTTAGAAGCTATAGAAAAGTGTAAACAAGACACACCTGACATGATTCTCATGGATATGATAATGCCAGGTGTAAATGGTGTTCAGGCATGTCAAGCCATTATGAAAGAAACTCCTTGCGCCATTCTAATTGTTACCGCCTCTGTAACTGGCAATGCTGCAATGATCTTTGAGGCGATGAGCTTTGGAGCACTTGATGTAGTGCAGACCCCCTTTTCTGGCATTGCCAATACCGAAGCAGAAGTGTCAGATTTTATTAGAAAAATAAATGTTGTAAAAAGTCTTGTTAAGAAAAATGGTTATAACAATAACGCTCCCGAAACAACTTCAGATAACACAGCGTCGGAAGAAAAAAATCAATCTATTCTTGTAATAGGATCATCGACAGGCGGCCCTGGTGTTTTAGCAACAATTCTTAGTCAATTGCCTGAAGATTTTCCGATACCTGTTATTATTGTCCAGCATGTAGATAGTTCATTTACAAATAGTTTTGCAAGCTGGTTGGACAATCAGTCACCTCTTGATGTCAGAATTGCTTGCGAAGGTGAACGACCACAAGCCGGGTCAGCACTCATTGCGGGTGAAAGCGATCACCTCGTTATGCTTGCAAATGGAAAGCTTAGCTATAGTGAAGAACCCAAAGAAATGATTTACAGGCCTTCCGTTGATGTTTTTTTTAATAGCGTTGCAAAACAATGGCAAGGATCTATTATTGCAGCCTTATTAACAGGAATGGGTAAAGACGGCGCTCAAGGTCTGGCAAGCATTCATAAACTAGGTGGTCATACTATTACTCAATCAAAAGATACATGTGCTGTCTACGGCATGCCCAAAGCTGCTGACCAACTCGGTGTCTCAACTGAATCGCTAGCACCTGATGAAATTGCTAATTCAATTATAAATGTTTTAAATGGTAAATAATAAAAATGAACAATAACCAAACATCATCTGAAGAATCCTCTGACACAAAGAGCCAATGTGTTGTATTACTCGTTGATGATCAGGCTATTATTGCCGAAGGCATCAAGCGAATGCTCGCTGACGAGGACGATATTACGTTCCATTATTGTCAAGATCCAGGCGACGCCATTCAAATGGCATCGGATGTTAAGGCCACTGTCATTTTACAGGATCTGGTGATGCCCGATATCGATGGAATGACATTGGTACGCTTTTTCCGCGCAAATAAAGATACAAAAAATATCCCAATCATTGTTTTATCTTCAAAAGAAGATCCACAAGTTAAGAGTGATGCCTTTACCAATGGTGCCAATGATTATTTGGTAAAACTTCCTGATCAAATAGAGATGCTGGCACGGATTCGAGCTCATTCTAATAGTTATATTCACCAACTTGAACGTGATGCGGCATTCCAGGCATTACGTGAAATGCAAAAACAACTGGAAGAATCCAATAAAAAACTACAGGCGCTTTCATCATTAGATGGGCTGACAGGTATTGCCAATCGTCGTCAATTTGATGAGTCCTTAGATAAAGAGTGGAGACGAGCGGCAAGAGCTAACTCACCGCTATCACTTATCTTAATTGATATCGACTTTTTCAAACCTTTTAATGATAATTACGGACACCAGGCGGGGGATGATTGCCTAATTCGTGTCGCTAAAGCACTTCAAGATGCAATTGTACGCCCTGCTGATCTCATCGCACGTTATGGTGGCGAAGAATTTACCGCTATTTTGCCTGATACCGATGCTGAGGGCGCTGCAGTGGTTGCCGAGCACTTACGTGCAGCCGTTGATGCACTGAACATCACACATGAACACTCACAAGCAACCGATCACGTGACCATTAGTCTCGGTATTGCTGATAAAACAGATCTGCCTGATCTGGAGTCATTAATTCAAAAAGCAGATAAATCTCTCTATACCGCAAAAGAATCCGGTCGAAACTGCTTTAAAATCGCAAAATAGAGCTCACAACAGACTCGCCTGACAAGGCGAGTCAGGTTAGAATTGGTTAATTGTTGCTAATTAATAATAACCACTATGACATTCATCGTTACAGAATCCTGCATTAAGTGTAAATACACCGATTGTGTTGATGTGTGTCCGGTTGATTGCTTCCATGAAGGGCCTAATTTTCTGGTTATCGATCCTGAAGAATGCATTGACTGTGCCTTATGTGAACCAGAATGCCCTGTCACGGCCATCTATGCTGAAGATGATCTTCCAGCTGAGCAATCTCAATTTCTATCACTAAATGAAGAACTTGCAAAACAGTGGCCGGTTATCAATGGCATGAAACCTGCCCCAGATGACGCAGATGAATGGCGTGATGTTACTGACAAATTAAAATATCTCGAACGTTGAGCACCAGCACCGACAAAGCATCTGCAGGCATATGGCTACTGCCGTATCATCGTGATCCGGTTGAATATCTTGGCCAACTGATAATTCAACAATTTAAAACCCAACTTCCTGATTTAAGCGGCATCAACATTTTAATGCCAGATACTCATTGCGCCTCACGTTGTCGTAAGCATTTAACTCTTCAAGCCGAAAAATTAGGCTTCCCTGCCTTACTTGGCCCCAATATAGAAAGCTTGAACCGATTTATTGATAATACTTCTACTGAAGCTTCGTTAAGTGTTATCCCCGAAGCAACGCGTGAGCTCATGTTAGTAGAAGCGCTACGTAACCACCCGGACTTATACGGCAAAAGCAGCCCCTGGTTGCTCGCTGAAGACCTGCTGAAATTATTTGACGAGTTATCACAACAACAAACCCTGCTACCTGACACACTTGAGGCATTCACTCAGCAGGTAGAACAAGCCTATCAAGTTATACCGTCAAGCACTGAAAATATTGAAGCGCAATTAAGTCACGAAGCCAAGTTAGTCTACACACTCTGGAAAGCATGGCACCAACAACTTGCCGATGAAAACAGTATTGACAAGCAACAGTTATACATTGAGAAATTATCTCACCATCAGATCACTGATGACGTGCAACATATTTTCCTGCTTGGCTTCACTCGCTTTAGTCCGGCTGAGCAACAATGGTTTAATAAACTTGCTAGTGCTGATAGGGCCACACTCATTATTCAGGGTAATGTTACGCATAGTGATGACTATCATCCGAATTTAGCTATCAAGCAACTATTAGCAGACAACAAACAACACCTGAATGTTTTGGATGATGAAGCGTCTGCTTACGAAAAAACTATTAATGATATCTATACCAACAATGATATCAATATCGCGCATCGTGCTAAATCAATGAAAGCCGAATATACAAGCAGCCCCTTGGAGAAAAAGCTATCTCTACTAGCTGCTAACGATGCCGAACAAGAAGCACAAGGGATAACGTTACAAATTCGCCGGTGGTTACATGAAGAGAAAAATAACATTGCTGTTGTTACACAAGATCGGCGTCTTGCACGTCGCTTACGCGCACTATTGGAAAGAAGCAATATACACTTACGCGATTATTCTGGCTGGGCTTTATCGACCACCAGTGCTGCCGCCGCCTTGGAAAGATGGCTCGAATGTATCGAGCAGGATTTTAATCATCTGCCTTTGCTCGACTTACTGAAATCCTCCTTTGTCTTTACATCAATAGAAAAAGAACACTTTCTCTATAATATATATCGTTTTGAACAAGATGTTATTTTGCACGAAAACATTGCCAGTAGCTTATACCGCTACCAACGACAGATTGATCGTCGTGCGAATCGTATTGATGAAATATGGACACAAACCGTTGTAAATGAAATCAAGACCCTGCTCAATAGCATTGAACACGCTGCCAAGCCTTTACAAAACCTGCAACGTGGTCACCATCATCCCTGTGTGTATCTTGATGCTTTAATATTAAGCCTTGAAAACATCGAAATGCTTGATGCACTGAATAACGATGCTGCAGGGCAACGTGTCATCGATGAAATAAATACAATGCGCCATGCTTTAGGCGAGAGACAGTTTAGTATTACATGGTCTGAATTTAGAAACTGGTTAGGCCGAACCCTTGAGCGTTATAATTTTATTCCTGATTCCCAGATAAGCTCAGTGCAATTACTGGATATCAACACTAGCCTTCTGAATCGTTTTGACGGCGTGATTATAGCCGCGGCAGATGCCGAACATTTGCCAGGCCGCCCTGCTGTTGCTGCCTTTTTTAATGACGCGGTGCGTTATTCACTGCAGTTACAGACTGCTGAGCAATATTCAGTTTCACTATATTATTATTACCGCTGCCTGCTGCATGCCTCACCGAATATATTATTCACTTACACCGCTAGCAACGATGGTAATAATAATCTCGCCAGTCCCTGGCTGGAATGTCTGCAGCATTATCATACTATCGCCTGGGATAACGGCCTCGATGATTTGCAACTACAGCAGTGGTTAAGTCAACCTTATAATGGTTTCAGTGTTTCCGACACTGATTGTAAAACCTCGTTAGTCTATGAACATCCTTCTGTCAGTTGCGAAAATGATTTACTGCCATTCGATATTTCCGCCAGTGGCTATCAGCAACTCGTCAACTGCCCGTACCAGTATTTCGCGGCACGTTGTTTAGGTTTACAGGCAACAGATGAAATTCGCATGGTATTGGAGAAAAGTGATTATGGCAGTCGTGTTCATCGTTGTTTACAGGCCTTTCACTCAGACATAGAAAATTTACCGGGGCCCTTTGCCAGCAAGATTGATAAAAGCAACCAGCCGCAGGCTATTCAATGCTTAATGGATATATCGGAACAGGTTTTTTCTCATGACTTGGAAGACAACTTTCAACACAGGGGATGGTTACAAACATGGCAGCGCCTGATCCCCCTGTATGTATCATGGCAAACCACGCACCAGGTTGACTGGCAGGTCGGTGAAACTGAAAAAAGCCCTGACGATAAATATTTAAATGGACTCAAACTCAAGGGCATTTTAGATCGCACCGATCATAGCGAACATGGCATGGGGATTATTGATTACAAAACCGGCATACCTCCGTCACAAAAAGAGATTAACAATGGCGAAGCGGTACAGCTCCCCTTCTATGCCTTATTACTTGATGCAACAATTCAACGAGTTGAGTACCTTAAACTCAGTGATAAAGTCGAGACAAAAGGACAGCTGGAAGGTGATTATCTGCAAGCATTAGTCGAAGCCCAGTCTGAACGCTTAAGCACACTCTTTACACAATTACAAAATGGTGACGGGCTGCCCGCGTGGGGAGACAGTAAAACCTGTCAGTACTGCGAGATGGATGGCCTTTGTCGACGTGATGCATGGCAAGCCCCTAACGAGGCAATGCGATGAATACAACCCAGCAAGCCTGCCGGCCACAAAATAATACCAGTGTGCATGCCTCTGCGGGCAGTGGTAAAACCTTTCTACTTATTTCACGGCTACTTCGCCTATTGCTTAGTGGCGTACAACCGGATGCCGTTCTCGCCATAACATTCACTCGTAAAGCCGCCGCCGAAATGCAGCAACGCTTACTAGAACGTTTGCGCAACATTAGCACCATGCAAGATACGCAATTAAAAGCTGCGCTTGATGAGATCGGTATGCCAACCGACACACAAACCTGTCAGCTTGCCAGCAATCTTTATGAAAAATTATTAAAACAGCCCCGACAGGTTAACATCACCACCTTTCATGCTTTTTCCCAGCAAATTCTTAGACGTTTTTCATTGGAGGCGGATATCCCTGCCGGGTTTGAGTTACTCGATAAAACCGGAGTACTGGAGATTGAAGCATGGGATGCCTTATTTGCCGATGCCACCAAAAACCCCGACAGTATTTTGGCAAAAAGTCTTGAAACCTTATTTAGACACTGTAATGGACTCCCTTCCACGAAGAATGCGTTACAAAGCTTTTTAATGCATCGAAGTGACTGGTGGGCACTCGCTCAGGGAAACGAAGACATTATTAGCAGTGCATCAAATATACTGCAAACACAGCTGGAAATTAATCCAAAGGAATCTCCTGATGTTAATGCCTGGTTCTGGCATTGGCACAAAGATATCTCTGAGCTTGCTGAATTAATCGGCATGCATGATACGGCCACGAATAAAAAACATAAGGCCAGTATTCTTCGCATACTGTCTGAACAGGATTTTACTATTGAATCATTATTGACTATCAAGGCAATGATTGTTAACAAAGGCAATGGTTTACCTAAAAAACTCGATAGTAAAACCGTCATTAAAAGTCTTGGAGATGCGAATGTCGAACGTCTGCTAACAATACAAAATACACTCGGACCAACCTGCAGTGATTTTCAGGACCTATTAGCACGACATAAAAGCTATGAAATCAATATTGCCTGGTATCAGGCAGGCCAGGCCTACCTTGATCATTTTCAAACCATTAAACAGCAACAACGTTTACTAGATTTTACCGATCTTGAATGGCAAGCCTGCCAGTTACTAAATACTTCTCACCACGCAAACTGGATACAGTACAAACTTGATCAGCGTATTGATCACCTTCTTGTCGATGAATTTCAGGATACCAACCCAACACAGTGGCGACTATTACTGCCCTTGTTAGAAGAACTTGCCGCGGGTGAAGCAGAACGACAACGTTCTGTATTTCTGGTTGGCGATGCCAAACAGTCTATCTACCGTTTTAGACGTGCCGATTCACAGCTATTTAGTTATGCTCGAGACTGGCTCAGTAAAAGGCTTGATGCCAGTACCACTCCACTTAACACTTCCTGGCGTTCAGCACCGGCCATTATTGATTTTGTTAATTTAATCTTTACCGACACACCACTAGGAAAACAGATTGGCGACTTTGATGTACACAGCACACATCAACAATCTGTTTATGGGGAAGTTCATGTCCTACCGCTTATTAATCTGGATGTTCCAGAACAAACTGAAGAAAATACTGATGAGATTATACTGCGGAACCCATTGCTTGAATCAAGGCAGGAAAAACCCAACGCCCGTGATGAAGAAGCATCAATCATTGCCAACAAAATACATGAGTTAGTCGAATCCAACACCGTCATAGATGATAACGGTGTCATGCGCCCTGCTCACTATGGCGATATCATGATTCTCTTACGTAATCGTACCCATTTATCACGTTATGAGCTCGCGTTACAGAAACAGGGGATCCCCTATAATGGCAGTGCACCTGGCACACTTTTAAGCAGTATCGAAATTCAGGATATGCAGGCACTACTTGATACGCTCAATACGCCCTATAATAATCTTGCTCTTGCACGCGTATTACGCAGCCCACTTTTTTCCTGTACTGAACAAGATCTAATGGCACTGTCTCGATTTGGTCGAGGTAAAAAAATTAACTGGTTTACACGTTTAAAAGAGTTAGACATACAAGGCTCACCTTCTCTTGCAAGAGCCCAATCACTACTGCAAAGCTGGCATAAATTGGCTAACACACTACCCGTACATGATTTGCTCGATCATATTTATAGTAGTGGCGATGTCATGGCACGCTTTAAGCAAAGTTTTCCATCCCACTTACACAATCGCGTACTTGCTAATTTAAGGAGATTTATCGAGTTAGCCTTGGAAATAGATAGTGGTCGTTATCCCAGTCTTGCGCTCTTCCGTGCAAGACTTTCCGCATTACACAAACAAGGTAAAGATGGTCCTAATCCTGCGTTGGATACAAGCATTGAGAGTAAAGTTAACATCATGACTATTCATGGTGCCAAAGGTCTTGAAGCGCCCATTGTGTTTCTGGTTGACAGCGCCAGCGTACCTGAGAATAAACAAGCTTATAAAGCAGTCATCGATTGGCCTAGCGGTGAACTGCAACCACGTTTGTTTCAACTTATTGGCAAAAAAGAAAATCTTGACTCAAAAACCATTGAAGTCATTGAGCAACAACAAGTCCTGCAAAAAAGAGAGGATGCTAACTTGCTTTATGTCGCAGTTACACGCGCACGTCAGTATCTTTATATCAGTGCCAGCAAACCAGGTCGGCAAAAAGAAGCCGGCTGGTATGAGCAGATTCATCAGCAGCTTGAGGCATTAAATTTACTTGATACAGATAATGGCTATATGAATAGCAGCAACACTGCCGCTGCAGTCACAACTAAGCCACTCACATCAGAAGCAGTTAAAGAAACACATCTGCCCGATTATTTATTTCACAAACATATTGATGATCAATCCGATACTACTATTTCACCCAGTCAGTCCGAACAGGAAAATGAAAACCAACAAAGCCAGCTTCGGGGTACCGTTATTCATGAAATCATTGAAAAACTATTAAACAATACTCCTCGCGATATCCTTAACAGCCAAATACAAAACAAATATCTAGCGGTGCTGGGCAATGAGTCTCTTGATACGTGCTGGCAGGAAGCCAGCAACGTCGTTAATAGTGAACTACATTCAGCACTATTTAACAAAGATTATTTTGAAAAAGCATGGAATGAAGTAAGCATCAGTTATACCAACCATGAAGGAAAAACCATTCATGGCATTATCGACAGGCTGGTGCAATACAAAAACGAATTACTAATTATTGATTATAAAACCCACCAACATGCTGATGAGCAATCCTTGCTCAACGAATATAAAAAACAACTACAATATTACGCTGCGGGAGTTCAAAAGCTATGGCCAGGCATGAACATAAAAGCCTGCCTTCTGCTCACCGCTTCTAATGAAATAATCAATATTGACGTCTAACTAGGGCATTACTTTACGTTGTTTTAATAGTGCGGCCAATCGCGATGGGGGAATGTAACCGGGTAAGACCGTTCCATCATCAAAGAACAATGTCGGTGTTGAGTTAATACCCATTTTATTAGCTACTTCAACATGTGTCACAACTGGGTTGTCACAATCAAGCTGTTCAATCCTTTTTCCAGCTTTAATCGCATCCATTGCACTACGCTGATCGTCTGCACACCAGACTGATACCGCTTTTTTATATGAGTTTGAACCTATTCCCGCACGTGGGTAAAAAGCATACTTCACTTCAATACCCAGCTTATTATAGCCGGCCATTTGACTATGTAATTTACGACAATACGAACAATCAATATCAGTAAAAACTGTCATACTGGTTTTCTTATTGATAGCTGGATAAGTAATGGTATTGTTGTCCGTAATATCTTTCATGGTTTCCAAGCGATTTTCTGCACGCTTAATATCGGTCAAGTTCGAATTAGTGAGCATATGGATAATGTCACCCTTTACCGCATATTCCCCATCACCAGTGATATACATAAAGGAATCACCAAAGTCGACTTCAAACAGACCTGGCACGGGTGTTTTTGAAACAGTAAACGGCGCTTCATTTGGAAACATCGCTGATAGTTTTTCCTGAAGTTTTGTCACCTCATCATCAGCTGCGATCAACGGCGAACTTAGTAGCAGTGATAACAACAACACTAAGGCTTTCATATTTTTTACTAAATTCATTCTAATCTCTAAAATTATTAAATTGTAACGGAATACCAATATTGGCATCTTTTAGTAGTGCCATAACACTTTGCAAATCATCACGCTTCTTACCGGTAACTCGTACCTGTTCACCCTGAATCGCAGCCTGCACCTTTAATTTGCTATCCTTAATCTTTTTGGTCACTTTTTTGGCCAGCTCTTTATCCAACCCTTCTCTTACCTTAATAGTTTGTTTAGCTGTTTTGAGCGCCTCTTCAACATCATCGGCCTCAAGGCAATTCATATCTATGCCACGTTTGGCTAATTTCTGATGCAATACAGAAACCACCTGTTCAACACGAAACTTACTGTCACTAAGTACTTTCATCTCGGATCCGTTCAGTTCAATCTTTGAATCCGAACCCTTAAAATCAAATCGATTCGCAATTTCGCGGTTGGCTTGGTCTACGGCATTTTTAAGTTCATGACTATCTACTTCAGACACCACATCAAAAGAAGGCATAATTGGCTACCATTTAAATAAATTAACAGAGAGCAAGTATAACCTGAAATAGCATCCAGTCTCTATTTAGAAGCAGGTTTTATTGACGCGCATGCACCGCTTCGGTATTCGATGACTTTAGGATCGGCACAAGCAGTACAGGCATTACCATAAGTTTTATACTCATACGAAGCACAGGGTGTTGTGACACAACGAATACCGGTGTCACGAGTACCACAAACAGGTCGGTATTCTCGTGTACAAATTTGAGGGCGTGGATCTTTGCACGCTTTATATAAAGCATCGTCTTTCTGTTTAGGCTGGGATACGCTACTGGCACAACCACTTATCAATGCGCTAAGTAATACTGATAAAAAAATAGAACTAGCTTTCATGACGACTGCAACCACTCTATCGCCGACTTTTCGTCCTCAAAATATTCAATTTCGCTGGAAACAAACCAGCCCGCAATTTTCCCCATCCATTCTAGCCATGGCTTGCTTCCATACACTGCGATACGTACAAATTTATTGCCATGCTTTAGACCAATTTTGAAATCATCCCAGGCCGCCTTTAACTCCCAACCTTCTAAACGAGTCACATCAACAAATGCCTTAATCTGCGGCTCATTAATGCCTTCAAGTGCTGAATCAAGCATTGGGGTAATCACCTCATAATCAGCATGTGTCAGCTTGCCTATAACGGTGAGGGTCATATAAAAATCATTACCGGTTCGTTCAATTCCAACTGAAATACCATGTCTACTTGTTGTCATAATAAAACCTCCTGTAATGGCGATTCATGCGATGAGGTTAATAAATTTCTACGATAATGTCATTGATCTCACTCATAAAGTGGAGATTATTGACCAAATCCGATAATCTCAGCGCCTGATTAAATAACGGCACAACAATGAGTCACTCTAAAAACAAAGACAATCTTTTTGATAGCCCTCAGGACATGATCGTTGATTTTGTCTTTGACAAGAGTGTCGCACATGTCTTTCCAGACATGATTCGACGTTCCGTCCCCGGCTATGACAACCTTATTCCTTTAATAGGCATTATTGCCGAGAAATTTGTCACAAATCATTCAACTATCTATGATCTGGGCTGTTCGCTAGGTGCTTCAAGCCTCTCGATTCGCCGTAGGCTCAAAGTTGAGGGCTGCAAAATTATTGCCATCGATAATGCCGAGGCGATGATAGAGCAATGCCGTGAGAATATGGCCAAAGAAGCTACCGATAACATTCCTGTAGAAGTGGTTTGTGGTGATATCCTTAACACCAATATAAGCAATGCGAGTTTAGTGGTTCTAAACTTCACGCTACAGTTTATCGAACCGGCCAAACGACTCGAGCTACTTCTTAAAATATCCCATGGCTTAAACCCCGGTGGCGCATTAATTATTTCCGAAAAAATCGTCAGCGATGATGATAGCGAACAAACATTAATTGAAGATCTACAACTAAAATTTAAGAGTGCAAATGGTTACAGCGATCTGGAAATCAGTCAAAAGCGTTCTGCTCTTGATAATGTACTGATCCCGGATACTCTCGACACACATAAAAAACGCCTTCATGATGCAGGCTTTAGTCAGGTGATTGTCTGGCAACAATCTCTCAATTTCATATCCATGATTGCAATTAAATGAGTTTCTACGATAACTTTCTATTAGGCCTTAAAGATGGCCCACTTGCTACATGGGCTGAAACACTACCCCAACAAATTAGTGGTGGCCTTAACCCAAAACGTTTTGGCAATATACCTAAATGGCAAGAAGCAATACATCAGCTTCCAGATGTATTGGCTTCCAGCATTGAACTAAATAGTTCAGCAATAACGATTGGACAACCCAGCGATATTGATACGCAACAACAACTGCAATTTCAGCAACAATTGATGCAACTACATCCCTGGCGTAAAGGCCCCTATTCATTGTTTGGTTTATATATTGATACCGAATGGCGTTCCGACTGGAAATGGGATCGCCTCAAAAATGAATTATCCAATTTGAATGATCGCCATGTGCTGGATGTTGGCTGCGGTAATGGCTACCACTGTTGGCGCATGGCCGGTGAAGGTGCAGCAAGTGTCACCGGCATTGACCCCACCGTGGTGTTTAACATGCAGTTCCAAGCCATGCAGAAATATATTCAATCTAACAAAGTCATGGTGCTACCTGCTGGCATTGACGACTTACCCGAAAAATTAGAAAGTTTTGATACGGTTTTTTCGATGGGCGTACTCTACCACCGTCGCAGCCCAATTGATCATATAAAACAACTCATGGACTGTCTGGTCGATGGTGGTGAATTAGTACTTGAAACACTGATTATTGAAGGTGATGAGAATACCGTACTGGTGCCGAAAGATCGCTATGCGAGTATGCGTAACGTCTGGTTTATTCCTTCAATAGAATTATTAACACGCTGGTGTCAGCGCGCAGGCCTAAATAATATTCGCGTTGTTGACATCAACCAAACCAGTACCGAAGAACAACGCGCCACCGACTGGATGAATTTCCATTCACTGAAAGATTTTCTTGATCCTGATAATGCCAATAAAACTATTGAAGGCTACCCTGCTCCACGACGAGCTATTCTCATCGCGGAGAAAGGCTAAAGAACTATTCCATTTTCATAGCAGTGGTGGGTCTTTTTTCCAATGTCCACTGGTGCATTGACCCATCGTAAAGTTTTGCCTGTTTATTACCCATCACCTCACTCATTACAAACCAGGCACCCGAAGCTAAGTGGCCACTATTGCAATAAGTAATGGCAGGTTTTTGTGTATCAAGCCCAAACTCAGTCGCCAGACTTGCAAGATCATTACTGGGCGTAAATGTGGCAGGAGAACTTGCGTAGGTTAACAGTTCATACGGAAAGGTCTTTGCAGTAGGAATATGCCCTTTATCGTAAACATACGACTTCTTATAATAAGTACCTAGGTATTGGCTCAAAGCACGTGTATCAATCAATTGAACGTTGCTGTCTTTTACTGCCTTGGCAACATCATCACTAGTCGCCAAAATAGATTTATTCTCTGCCGATGCAACCCAGTTTCCATTGCCACCTTTTGCTGGTTTGGTACTCACCTTGTTGCCATCCTTTAGCCATTGCGCCATACCACCATCAAGAATAGCCATGTCTGTATGTCCATAGTATTTCAATTGCCAGTACATGCGTGTTGCAATCGTCATGTCACCTCCACTTTGGCCTTTAGTGACGATTACCACCGAGCTATTTTTATTTAGCCCTGCTGCTTGCATCAATTTTTCAAAATCCGCTTTCGCTGGCAACATCCGTGTAACGGTTTTACCATTAATTTTCTTTTTAGCGCGGATCTTTTTGTAATTAACAAGCCTTGCGCCAGCAATGTGACCACCGACACGGACAAGTTTTAACTTACCCGTCTTTTTGTCTTTCTTGTACGCAGGCTTTGCTGTAAAGCTTTTCAGATCCTTACGCACATCAAGAATGGCAACACTGTTAATGTTTTTTGCTAACCATGCCGTATCGACAACAGGATCCGGTATGGTCGCTGCCTGCAAAGACAAATTGAATAGGAACAAACTTAGAAAGGTAATTAAATGGCGAATATTCATTAGAACACTTCCTTTTTAAAAAATCGGATTCTAGGCAGATACTGCCAAATGCAAACGTTGCTGAAGATCAATCTGCTGTCTGCTCAACACATAAACATCTCTGTTATTAAACGTATCATTCATACTCGCACCTGCATTGATCTGGATCAACTGTCTGTCACGCTCGAGTAATAACACTTTTAAATCATCATGATACAAACCAAGCATCGACTGGAGAAACACTTCTGTCACGACAAGATCATCATACGTCGAGATATCTTCTAGCAAAGCGATGGTATCATTGGCAGACAGCCAGCTTGCACCGGTTACCCACTGGTTAACCGTAAACCATTCTCGTGGTTGCCCCTCGTTATCGATTGATAATGCAGCAACATGCGTCCACTTACCTTCACCACAAGAAACAAACAAATGAAAATGACCATGCTCGGCAGGGTTTTTATCTTTGGCCGAATGACAGTGATAGAAACCACGCCAAACAGAATCTGCAAAGCTTAATTCACCGTGAGGAAACTTCTCATTTTCATGTGGCGTTTGTCCGCCGAGTACATCCAGGACAATATTAGAATTTTTTGCCGCAAAAAGACTTAATGACTCAAGTATATTTAGCGCGTGTTTGTCAGCCGACATATCTCAATCTAGGCTACAGGGAGAAACATCCAGTGAACATGGTGAGGCATCGGCTTCATCATCAATAATAACAATATCATTAGCCTGCGGCGTTGGCAGAGTGTGCCGAGTATGATCGATCGCGGCAGCAATTGCAGCGATGCCTACTGCCGTTCCCATGATCCAGCGATTCGCTTTATGTTCCATAATCAGGCCTCTATTGGTTTATCTATTTTAAAGATAATACGTAGCCGTACACCAACAATCGTACCAATAAATCCAGCTATCAGCCAGAGCCAACCATGCAGGCTGCCCGAACTAATACCCGCTAACAAACCGCCAATATTACAACCAAAGGCAAGCCGTGCGCCATAGCCCATTAACAGGCCACCAACAATAGCCGTTATCAAATCAGCCTTCTTTATCTTGCTATCCGGTGCAAACTTACCTGCCAGTGCTGCCGCTAACATTGCACCCAGAACAATTCCGAAATCCATCAACGTCGTGGTATCCGCCAGTACACTGCTATTCAGTGCTTTAGCTGCGTAACCTGCCTGCCAGAAAGCCCATTGGCTAACATCACCACCGATTGCCGCCCACAATTTAGTTCCCCAAAGTCCAAAGGCAAAGGTAATCGTCCAGGGATGACCGGCTAGTAACAAGGTCGCAAAATTAAACAACGCTAATGCAACAACCGCCCAGACTAATGTCCAAGGACCAAATACAAGTCGTTCTGTCACCGTCTTATAACTCGGCTCGATAAGCTGCTTAACATCACCATGACGTTTTTGCTCGATTAGACGCACCACAAAATAAAGTACGGCTAATACGACTAACTGACTTAACAGTGCCGGTAACCAACCCATGCTATTAACGATTGATATCTTGCCAAGGCTCGGCAAGGCTAACCAAGCTGGCAGATGCACTGTACCAATGGTTGCACCGACAATAAAAAAGGCCAGTACGACCAACATACGCACATGGCCACCACCGACAGTAAACAAGGTGCCTGAACCGCAACCATTACCAAACTGCATACCTAAACCAAACACAAAAGCACCCACAAGCACCGAGATACCAACCGGCGCCAATGCTGCACTAGCTGTTAATTCAGGAAAGGCCTTACCAAGTAAAGGAAAAAATAAAATGGATGTCAGCGACAGCAGTAATATCTGGGCACGAATACCGCCGCCCCGTCGCTCTCGTACAAATGTGCGCCAGGAGCCGGTAAAGCCAAAGGCAGCATGCAATAGTGTGATACCCAGACCAATACCAATAAGAAAAAGTAAAGCCTGTTTTAATGCAAATTCATGTTGCAGGAAAAGACTAAAGGCAATAATACCCACTATGATGATCAGAACAACGGAATTATCTGTCGTGGCTTTAGAATTCATCGACTCACACCTCGGCTTACCCTGTCACAATATTGAACTTCACCTCATTGAGTGTAGCAATGGTTTCATGCACAGGGCAATGTTCTGCCACATGTTCCAGAGCCTTACGCGTACAGTCATCATCACAGTGCGCATTAGGTAAATCAACATTAACAACCACATCCGTCATTCTGTTTGGGTGTTTGGCAAATTCATAGTCGACACCAATTTTAAGGCCTTCTGGATCCAGACCATGATGCGTACAAAAATCCCTGACCAGCACACCCACGCAAGAACCCAGTGAAGCAATAAAAAGCTGTGGTGGCATAGGGGCACGATCTTTACCACCCATACTTTCAGGTACATCAATCTTTAAGGTATGCGAGCCTAATTCTGTTTCAAAAAGCGCATCACCTTTATATTCCGTTGTAATAGTTGGCATATGTCATCACCTTCTCAATATTATGCGGATCGGTACTACATTAAGTATATAGGTATGTAGAAGAATAACTGAATTTTACCCATATATAGTCGTTTCCACACTCATATCCAACCACTCCAGAATCTCGTTCTATGTCAGTGTACCTTTCCATGGTAATAATCCTTTTGAGATAGATATTGTTTCTTCAAATATGCAGTGGTTCAAAATAAGGTACAAGTGCTCTTATAGTTGTTCCTTTACCTAAATCAGATGAATATGAAATGAAAAACCCATGTGTTTTTGAAAAATCTAATATGCTTTTTGTACCTATGCCATGATGAGTTCCATCACCTTGTTGAGATAGCATGATTTTATCAAGTTCATTTTGCGTCATTCCTTTTCCATTATCTTTAAATATCACAATTAAACTACTGGCACCCATTTCATAGCTGATGTCAAGTTGAGTTGCTCCTGCCGCCAAAGCATTGCTAACAATATTTTCTCTAGCTCTTACCAAAGAAACTGGATTTAGATAAACTGATTTATTTTCTTCAATTAATGAGAATTTAACATCGATATTTATATCGTATATTTTCATCAACTTTGAGATAGCTGGTGTGACATTATTTTTCAAATGTTCCTGAACTGGAATTATCACAAAATCTTGATCTTCAGTATTTTTTTCTTCTTTAATGTCTTTGCAAGCGTTAGAAATGTCTTTTGATAATTCACTTGCTCTAAGTAGACCGTTCAATATGTGCGTGGTATATGGGCTATCTTTCAAATCAGGTGAGTTTTTCAGTAGCAATTCAAAGTAACCAGTTGCAATCGCGAGGTGATTATTGATGTCATGATTGATATAAGATATATTTTTGATACATTCTTTCATAATTCAATATCCCTTACGTACAACGATTGAGCTCAGTTCATAGCAAACACAAGCGAAGCGCCGCTTTTGATAGTCAACTGGAGTGCCTTGTTAATCACAATTTTTTTTCAACACCTTAGCTGATTATCACTCTACTATTGCTATGCCGTAAGCGTCAATAAACATAAATAATTTAGCCTCTAGGGTGATGCTCTGCATGCAAAGACTTTAATCGTTCTTTTGCGACATGGGTGTAAATCTGTGTTGTCGATAAATTGCTGTGACCAAGTAATAGTTGCACCACGCGTAAATCAGCACCATGATTAATGAGGTGTGTGGCAAAAGCATGGCGTAGAGTATGTGGTGAAAGATCTTTTTTTATACCTGCCTGTTTGGCATAGCGTTTAATCAATTGCCAAAAGGCCTGACGTGTCATGGCCGCACCACGGTTGGTTGGGAATAAAGCATCGACAGGTCGACCTTTAGTAATATCAGCACGTGCGTTGCGAAGAAATTGTGATAACCAGTCCAGTGCTTCTTCTCCCAATGGTACCAGACGTTCTTTACCCCCCTTACCCATCACTCGCACTACTCCCTGTTGCACATTAATTTGTGACATTTCCAAACTAATGAGTTCACTCACACGTAGTCCACTGGCGTAAAGCAACTCCAGCATTGTCCGATCACGTAAACCTAATACAGTGTCGCAATCTGGCGCGCCGAGTAGGTCATCGACTTCATCTTCAGTGAGTAATTTGGGTAAAGCCGGTGCAACTTTTGGGGCATCAATTTGTGCACTAGGATCATCTTTTAAATAACCTTCGCGAATTTGGTATTGGTAAAAACGCCGAATACTAGAAAGGAGTCGTGCTGTAGTGCGTGCATGCGCTCCCTGCTGGGCACGTTGCGCCAAATAACTGAGCAAATCCTGACGCGAAGCGGTATGTAAACTCTGGTTTTGTTTTTTTAATACTTTGGCAAGCCCTTGTAGGTCGCTCCGGTAGGCCGATAAAGTATTGTCACTAAGACCTCGCTCCATCCACAAGGCATCGAGAAAGAGTTCAATATCGCTTTGATCGTTACCCGCCTGTACGCTCATGTTCTATTAGCCACTTTTTATTCGCTAACGGCTGTCCATCCAACTCGCCTGAAAACCCGCCTAAACCATTTGCTGCAACAATGCGATGGCATGGCACGATAATCGGAAGCGGATTTCGACGACAGCCACCGGCAATTGCTCTTGCGCTGCTCGCGATTGTTTTCGCTACATTACCATAAGTCATGGTTTTGCCAACAGGAATACGCAGCAATGCTTGTCTTACTTTTATTTGAAATGGCGTAATTGCTTCTGTGAGCGGCAAATTAAACTTATAACCAGGATCTAAGAAAAATTGGTTTAACTGCCTGGCTGTTTCTTTTGCAAGTGATGACTTTGCTTTGCGTGGTGTCGTCGTATCGTAAAGAAAATTAACGGCCTGTATAACCTTACCGTTATCTAAAATACCGAGCATGCCCACTGGGCTATCAATGATTGCCGTATAATCATTAACGGCAACATTAATCATGCTGGTGTTTTACCGCGCTTTAACCAGAGCTGCTGTAAACGCCGCTGCAATTGGCCACGCCGCGCTTCGTCTTTAGTAATACGCAATAATTTTTTATATAAACGCCCTGCATCGTCAACCAAACCGGCATCTGCTAACGCTTGTGCTGCCTGATACATCGCTGACTGTGCCCATAAATCCGGTTGCGGCAATATTTTTGACTCGGAAGACTTTAAGTATAACGCCGCCGCATCGGCATAACGTTTTTGTGCTTTGCGTGATTCTGCCATCCAATAGTAAAGCTCGCGGGTTATTTTAGGCAACTCTACTTTTGCCAAAAGCGATTCAAATAATAAATAAGCCTGTTCATGTGCTTCGATTGTTTGCAAGTCAAAGACAACCTGCATGAAGCGATCCAGAAAATTCTTCTCAGTAAAATCTTGCTTTGCGACCATTTCGTTTAATACGATGGTCGCGTCATCAGGTTTTCCTGCCATGACAAACACACGCGCGCGACGCAGTTCCCATAGTAAAGGATTTACCCCTGATGGTGCTTGCTGTAAACCCTGCATTAATTGCGAGGCCAACTTTATGTCTGATTCTTTGAGTGCCTGCTCCAGCAGATTATAACTGGCCAAAGCAGGTAACTGTTCTTTACTGTTTAAATACAAATGACGAATCACTTCAATGCCGCCATCCTTTTTTTGTAATGAATTAATTAATAATTCATTCGCCTTATCACGTGTAACAGCTAACCGTGATTCAAGTGCTAGCAATGCATAAATGCTGCGTTGGCGTAATGTTTGTTTAGGTCGCTTTGCCGCTTCTGCAAACCAGCTTGCATCATCACCGAGGAGTAATTGTTGTTTGTTTCCAACTAATTGAGCATAAGCCCGATAGGCTTGCCATAATTGATCGCCGGTAACATGGAACAAGCCATCGTCAAGTTGTTCTTTCCTGCTTAGCCGCAAATAATTTTCTGTTGCAACGGCCGTTTGTACTTTATCTGCCTCGACTTTACTTGCCTCGGCCTTAATTGCGAGTAAACGTAAGCGGTTTTGCTTAACTAATTTTTTCTTTTTAAGTTGCTTGTTGATTTTTTTAACTATTTTTGTAGCGGGCATGCGTGCGCTACGTAATGCAGCAAGCAAATACAATGTCTTTGCATTAGTCGTTTTACTATGACGAAGTAATTCTGCAGCATCATCCGCACGATCGGCCAACAATAACACGCGCGCTCTTAATAGCACTGCTGACTCAGAGTTATCCGATGGATAATCCTGACCATTACGTAACATCGCCGCATGCGCATCATTGGCTTTGTTATCCAGCAAATAGCTGCGCACAATATGTGAACGCCACATTTCCAGTGTTTGTGCATCCAGTGCCGTATCACGTTTCCATATAAGTTGGCGATAAATAGCTCTGGCCTGACGCCCCTGCCCTAATGCCAACATGGCTTCGGCTTGTTGCGCGATGAACCATTCCTGATAGGCAAGATCAATAAAACCTTTTTTCTCATTAATACGCGTGATCAAGCTCTGCCATTGTTTGGCTTGTTGATAAAGCGCAATACGCTGGCGCTCCCAACGTAACCAACCTTCAGCATCACTCAGTGGGTTGGGTTGCTGTGAATCAAGTTGCTGTAGCGCAAGTTCCGTTGCACCTTTTTGCGCTAATTGAACAATGCCAGAAAGCGCATCGGCGTTGGCATTAAGAGGAAGGACTAACAGCAGACATGCAAACGGCGCCAATAGGCGCCGTGAGCAAGAACGAAGTAGGGAAGCTAAAGTGACTAACTGCTGGTCACGCATAGCCATGCAATTCGTTTTAAAGTTTCTCTTTAATACGTGCTGCTTTACCAGTCAGTTCACGCAAGTAGTAAAGTTTTGCCTGGCGAACATCACCACGACGTTTTACTTTAATACTGTCAATCTGGTTGCTGTGTGTTTGGAAAACACGCTCAACACCTTCACCGTGTGAAATTTTACGAACAGTGAATGCAGAATTAATACCGCGGTTACGTTTAGCGATGCAAATACCTTCATAAGCCTGAATACGCTCACGAGTACCTTCTTTCACTTTCACGTTTACAACGAGTGTGTCGCCCGGACCAAATTCTGGTACGTCGCTCTTCAGCTGATCTTGTTCAATCTTGTCAATAATATTACTCATGATGTACTCCTACGCTAAATCTAATTACTTTTTTCGAACTCAGCCGCATATTCATCTAATAAGCGCTGTTGTTCTTCATCTAATTCAATTTTTTCCAGCAAGTCAGGACGCCTTTCCCAAGTTCGACCTAATGACTGCTGCAGTCGCCAGCGCGCTATCGCTGCATGGTTACCGCTTAATAAAACCTCTGGCACAGTTTGACCGTCAATATCTTCTGGTCTGGTGTAATGTGGATGGTCTAGCAAGCCATTCATGAATGAATCTTGCTCGGCCGATGCCTCATCACCTAGTGCACCCGGCAGTGTTCTTATCACTGCATCGATGATAACTGCTGCTGCCAGTTCACCACCGCTTAAAACATAATCGCCAATCGATACTTCGGCATCTATTTCAGTATTGACCAAACGTTCATCAATACCTTCATAACGTCCTGCCACCAACACCAAATTTTCATGTTGTGCCAACTCGGCTACGCCTTGTTGGTCTAGCTGTTTACCTTGCGGCGACATATACACCACATAAGGTTTACCGCTATGACTTTCGCGTGCATCGGCTATCGCATCGCGTAGTGGCTGCACCTGCATCAACATGCCAGGGCCTCCGCCATAAGGACGATCATCAACGGTTCGATGTTTGTCCTTAGCATGATCACGTGGATCATGGGTTGTCAGATCAACTATCCCTGACTTCAATGCGCGACCACATACACCAAACTGCGTCATCGATTGCACCATGTCAGGAAACAACGTAACAACGGCTATATGTTTTAAGCCTGACATGTTGTTAAAACTCGGGATCCCAGTCGACCGTTATATGGCCTGCCTGTATATCCACTTTTGTTACTACATCATTTTGTAGAAACGGTATTAATCTTTCTTTGTCACCGTTGATAACAAGTACATCGTTCGCACCTGTTTCCATCATTTCCGTAACTTTGCCTAAGTCCACACCCTCTAAGGTAGTGACGTCTAATCCGATTAAATCAGACCAGTAGTATTCATCGTTTGCCAGTTCCGGTAATTGCTCTGGCTTAATGGCAATTTCTGTTTCACGTAACGCTTCGGCGGCATTTCTATCGGTGACACCTTCTAATTGTGCAACGATACTTTTACCTTGTGGGCGACCGTTTAATATCTTAACCGGTTGCCACTCACCTGAGCGTTTTAAGTACCACGGTGAATACTGCAAAATATTTTTGCGCGGTGAGGTATGAGAAAAAATCTTACACCAACCTTGCACGCCGAAAACACCGGCGATTTTCCCCACTACGATCATCTCGCTCATGAGGAAAATTCAAACGCTGTATTAAGCTGCAGCAGCTTGATCCTTCAATAACTTCGCAACACGTTCTGATGGTTGTGCACCCAGTTTTACCCAGTGATCAACACGATCTTGTTTAATGCTCAAACGAGTTTCGTTATCGCTACGTGTAACAGGATTGAAGTAACCCAGACGCTCAAGGTAACGACCATCACGGCGGTTACGGCTGTCTGTGACAACAATGTGATAAAAAGGACGTTTCTTAGAACCGCCGCGTGATAAACGTATGGTGACCATAAGTCGGTTAAACCTCTTAGTAAGAGTCAGTTCCCGCCTATGGCAAAACACAGGTATGAACCGACACAATAGTAACTTGCCGGGGTGGATATTAATCGACCCCGAAAAATCGCTGCATTTTACGCTAATTTCAGTAAAAAGAAAGACCTGGAAGCACTTGATTACCGGTTCTGGCGGACTATTTTAGCAGTAACCATGTTGAGCCTATGGTTTTAAGCTCAGAAAGGCGTTTTAAGACCCCGGAAACGGCATTTTACCCATACCGGGGATGCCACGCATAAGCTTTTTCATCCCGCCGCCCTTCATTTTCTTCATCATTTTCTGCATTTGCTTAAACTGCTTGAGAAGACGATTCACATCTTGAACTTGTGTACCGGAACCGGCGGCAATTCGGCGTTTGCGAGAGCCTTTAATTACTTCGGGACGCTGACGTTCACCGGGTGTCATGGAGTCGATAATCGCACCGAGACGCAACATATCCTTATCATTCACCTGATCTTTCACATTCGCGGGAATATCACCCATACCGGGTAATTTATCCATCATACTGGTCATGCCGCCCATGTTTTGCATCTGTTTAAGTTGCTCACGAAAATCACCCAGATCAAAGCCTTTGCCCTTCTTGAACTTCTTCGCCAGCTTCTCGGCCTGCTTGTGATCCACCTTATCCTGCACTTCTTCGATAAGGCTGAGCATGTCGCCCATCCCCAGAATACGAGAAGCAACACGATCAGGGTAGAAAGCTTCCAGCGCCGTGGATTTTTCACCCACACCGAGGAATTTAATCGGTTTACCGGTGACCTGACGTACTGACAAGGCCGCACCGCCGCGTGCGTCACCGTCGGTTTTGGTCAGAATGACACCGGTTAGTGGCAAGGCTTCATCGAAGGCTTTGGCCGTATTGGCCGCATCTTGCCCGGTCATACTATCGACCACAAACAGGGTTTCGACCGGATTAATGGCGCTATGTAGGCCTTTAATTTCGTCCATCATATCGCTATCGATATGCAGACGGCCGGCGGTATCAATGATCACCACATCAATGAATTGCTTACGCGCCTGCTCTATTGCCCCGTTGGCGATAAATACCGGTTTTTGTTCGGTGGTACTGGGAAAGAAACTCACGCCAACTTCTTCTGCGAGTGTTTCAAGCTGCTTGATCGCCGCAGGGCGATACACATCGGCACTGGCAACCATTACTTTCTTTTTATGCTTTTCAGTCAGAAAACGCGCTAATTTAGCGACACTGGTCGTTTTACCCGCACCTTGCAGGCCAGCCATCATAATCACAGCGGGTGGCGTGGTTTGCAGGTTTAAGCCTTCGTTCTGCTCGCCCATGACCTTAACGAGTTCGTCGTTAACAATTTTAATGAAGGCCTGCCCCGGTGTGAGGCTTTGCATGACTTCCTGACCGACCGCACGCTCGCGCACCTGATCAATAAAACTCTTCACCACTGGCAATGCAACGTCGGCTTCAAGCAGTGCCATACGTACATCACGCAGCGCGTCTTTAATATTGGTTTCGTCTAAACGCCCCTGCCCACGCAGGTTTTTAATCGTTTTCGACAGGCGTTCACTCAGAGTGTCAAACATGATGGGAAGTCCAATTCTTCTTTAAATAAAGTGCCCACAGGGCGAATTAGGACATTATAGCGTAAAAGTCTCTCCGCCCTCGAGTCCTGTGATATCCAGATCGGGCATTAATTCGAGACATTCTTTAAGAATGGTGTCTTCTTCACCCGGTTTGCGGTGAGTGATGTAGATTTTGGTGTCATGCTTGAGCTTTTTAATATCATCTGCCAGTAATTCAGGGCAGTAATGCTTGGCTAATTTACTCAGCATCAAGTTGCGATTTGAAAAGGCCGATTCAACAATCAGCATATCCAGTTTATCGTGAGCATTCAGTGCATTCCAAAGTGAATCATTGGTACTGGTATCACCACTAAACGCAAATGATGCACCCGACTCACTTTCAACCCGGTAGCCAACAGTCGGCACAATATGCTCAACAGGGATCATTTCCACGCTACGACCATTATTTGTCCATGTCGATCCTGGCTCAATCGTTGAATAACTTAAAACAGGCGTCTCTGGGCGAGGTAATTCTGCAAAATCAGGCCAAACCACCCAGTTAAAAATGTAAGCCTGTAATGCCTGCAAGGTTTTTTCCTGACCATGAATTAATACTGGTTCTTTAACACGATCAAAAATGGTATCAATCAGAAGTGGTAAGAAGGTGACATGATCAAGGTGTGAATGCGTAATAAAAATATGCTTAATCTTGCTCATTTCTTCGAGCGTTAAGGTACCGACCCCGGAACCGGCATCGATAAGGATATCGTCATCAACGAGTAAAGAAGTGCTATTTAAGCCCGCACTAATACCGCCACTACATCCCAATATACGTAGCTTCATACTTTCTGGAAATCCTTAAGAATTCTTATTGTTATACAGCTTAGACTTTCTATCTAAAACAGCCAACTTAATTAAACAAAAATGTCGAAAAAACACGATTTTTCCTACATTAGGCACCAATCCATGTTTTATATCTCCATATCTGCGGCTTTTAAGTGCCTGTACTTCGCTTATGCTTCTATAGCGAGGCTGAATATGAGATTATTCCTGACATTCAGCCTAACAGAGAAAAACCAACGAGGCTACGCCCTCAACGGGATTTTTGCCTTGGAAGATCAGTATTTTGACTATGAATATAATAACAATTAGTACGCTTTCTATCGCCCTGTATCTCGTGACGACAGTTTTGCTCGGCAGACGTTTATTTCAATCGGCCCAAGCCATTCAGAGCACACGAATAGCGTTGATTTCTTTAGGCATTGGCGCGGCCATCCTTCATATCGGTGTGGTTTATAACAGTGTCTTTACTGCAGCCGGTATCAATCTTGGTTTTTACAGTGCTGCGTCACTGATTATGGCCATGGTAGCAAGCCTGATGCTGACTGCGGCCATTAAACAGCCCATTGAGAATCTTGGCATTCTTATATTGCCTGTCGCGGCACTAACGCTACTACTCGATCAACGCTTTAGTGCACAGCACATTCTAAGCAACCAATACTCAAGCCAAATTGAGTTACATATTATTCTTTCTTTACTTGCCTATAGCTTGTTAACTATTGCTGCATTGCAATCCGTTTTACTCGCTATTCAAGATCGCCAATTACGCCACAAACATCCCGGCGGATTTATGCGCGCTCTGCCGCCGATGCAGGTCATGGAGTCATTATTATTCCAGCTCATTGCACTGGGTTTTGCTCTACTTAGCCTCGCGTTAATCACCGGCTTTGTTTTCCTCGATGATATTTTTGCTCAGCACCTGGTACACAAATCGGTGTTATCGATTGTTGCATGGGTCGTGTTTGCAATTTTATTGCTCGGTCGTTGGCAAGCGGGTTGGCGTGGCCGCACAGCGATTCGCTGGACACTCTCTGGTTTTGTTACCTTGTTACTCGCTTACTTCGGTAGTAAGTTGGTACTAGAAATTATTCTGACATAAAGTCGCCACAAAGGACTTCCCTGTTTGTTAAATGAACTTTCGCTAGGCGCGTTATTTATTATCTTCATTGTACTGATTCTGATTTCAGGATTTTTCTCTGGTTCAGAAACAGGCCTAATGTCACTAAACCGTTATCGACTTCGTCACCTTGCTAAAGATAAACATCATGGTGCGATGCGTGCGCAACACTTGCTTGAAAAACCTGATCGTTTAATTGGTCTGATATTGATCGGCAATAATGCCGTTAACATTATGATCACCTTGCTTGCGGCAGTGATCATGATTCGTCTGTTTGGTGAACTAAGTGTCTTCACCTCAACCGCTATTCTGACTGTTATCATGGTTTTGTTTGCAGAAGTCACACCAAAAACATTGGCCGCACTGCGCCCTGAACGCTTTTCTTTTCCATCAACACTAATACTAACGCCGTTAATGAAGGTCGCCTTCCCGCTGGTTTGGCTGGTCAATCAATTCACAAACATTCTATTTAAAATACTTAAGATCGATATTGATAAAGCCGATTCCATGCACCTGACACAAGATGAGTTACGCACTGTGGTGTTGGAGTCCGGCAGTTTAATTCCCGGCACGCATCAGGATATGTTGCTTGGCATTCTCAATCTTGAGCAAGTCACTGTTGATGACATCATGGTGCCTCGTGGCGAATTAACCGGTATTGATATTGACGATGACTGGGAAGACATTGTTGAGCTATTACAAAATGCACAACATACCCGACTACCTGTCTTCAAAGGCGACATTGACAATATTGTTGGCATCATTCATTTGCGTCGCATTTTAAAATTACAAACTCAGTCCAATTTTAATAAAGAGAATTTAATCAAAACAATTCGTGACCCTTATTTTGTTCCCGAAGGTACCAGTCTCAATACACAGTTACTTAATTTTCAACGCGCCAAGCGACGCATTGCATTGGTTGTAAACGAATATGGCGAACTGCAAGGACTTGTGACACTGGAAGATATTCTCGAAGAAATTGTGGGTGAATTTACCTCTGATCCCGCCAACAATTACCGCGATGTGCACCCTCAAGAAGATGGTACCTGGCTCGTTGATGGCTCAGCCAATATTCGGGAACTGAATAAAATGCTTAATTGGCAACTGCCTACCGACGGCCCTAAAACGCTCAACGGGCTACTATTAGAACAACTCGAAACGATTCCTGAACCGGGCACCAGCTTGAAAATAGCCGGCCACCCAATCGAGATTCTTCAAAGCCATGAAAATGTTGTAAAAACAGCCAGAATTTACCCTTGTTTAAATAAGGAAATCGGCGCAGATGAATTGGAAACGGACAATTCTTAGCTAAAATCATCGCTAATACGACAAATGGTTAATAGAATGTGACCAACGACACGATTCATTGCTTTAAAGGTCGACTATACTGATACTGTAGCAATTAGATGGTGACGAGCTTTGGCAACACTGACATTGGCATTCAAAGGTAAGACGCTTCACGTATACCCATTGAAAGATGGGCTGCTCACGATTGGCCGTGATCCGGGTAGTGATATTCAAATTGACAGCCTTGCCGTTGAACCACAGCATGCTCGCCTCATTATCAATGGCGATACCTGCACACTCTCTCAGGGTAAACATGACAACACGACTTATCTCAATCACGTTCCTGTAGAGGAGCAAGTACTCGAACACAAAGACATCATTCGCATTGGTAAACATGTTTTAATCTATCGTGATGATGAAATGCTTATTGAAACAGATGAGACACCAACAGCTATTGTCACTGCTGCAGAATCTGAACCACAACTAGCGACAGCAATAATTGAAGAACAACCAGCACCATCCATACCAACTAATGGATGGTTACAAGTTATGAACGGAAAGATGCTAGGTAAAACATTTAAGCTCAAGTCCGGCCTAACTGATTTAGGGCAATTAGGGATGCTACCTGCATTAATCGCACTGCGTAGCAGTGGTTACTATATTTCCAGCCTTGCAGATAATGACAACGTCTCTGTTGCTGATGAAGAAATTGGCGATAAAAGTCATCCGCTCCATGATGGCGATATGATTAAACTGGGTAAAGTGACACTGCAATTTCACCTACAGGCATAAAATATTATTTCGGGGGTTAACATGAATCAAGCGACTAATGAAACAGAGCACCGGGTACATCACCGCATTTTATTTGACACCCTTGCGAGCATTCACATCAATGCTAACAACATGAATACGCAACTGATCGATATTTCGTTAAAAGGTGCGCTGGTTAAAAAGCCCAGTTCATGGACAGCCGATGTAGGAGATACGGGTCAGCTTCGTATCGTACTCAGTGATAATGTGAGCAGTATCAGCATGGACATTAAAGTTGCCCATATTGAAGGCGATCATGTTGGTTTTCATTGTGAACACATCGACATTGATAGCATTACGCATCTGCGTCGACTGGTTGAGCTTAACCTGGGTGATACCGAGTTGCTAGAACGTGAGTTTTCAGCCTTAATCGCCTAAATACAATCTAATACTTCTGAGAGGCGACTCACTGCCTGCACTTCTATACCTTCAATCGCTTGCTTGGGGGCATTGGCTTTAGGAATAATTGCCTTAACAAAACCATGCTTGGCCGCTTCACGCAAACGCTCTTGACCATTTTGCACTGGGCGTATTTCACCGGCTAAACCAACTTCACCAAATACAATCCAGTCTTTAGGTAGCGGTTTATCTTTAAAGCTAGACAAGATAGAAAGGATCACACTGAGATCAGCACCGGTTTCACTAATTCGCATCCCACCCACAATATTAACGAACACATCATAGTCATACATGGCGATACCACCATGACGATCAAGTAATGCTAACAACATAGACAGGCGTTGTGCATCAACACCTAAGGCAACGCGACGCGGGTTCGATGTATGGCTTTCTGCCACCAGTGCCTGCACTTCCACCAGCATTGGCCGGCTACCTTCACGCGTGACCATCACGACACTACCCGGGACATCTTCTTCATGGCGAGATAAAAATATTGCAGAAGGATTATTCACTTCACGCAAACCCTTCTCCGTCATTGCGAACACGCCCAGTTCATTCACTGCACCAAAGCGATTTTTAACGGCACGAATGACGCGGTACGGGCTTGAGCTATCACCCTCAAAATACAGCACGGTATCAACCATGTGTTCCAATACGCGCGGTCCTGCCAGTGCGCCTTCTTTGGTGACGTGGCCAACTAAAAATAAAACTGTACCAGTTTGTTTTGCATACCGAACCAACTGCGCAGCACTATCACGCACCTGTGCCACCGAACCGGGTGCTGACTGCAACATATCAGTAAAAATTGTTTGAATGGAATCAACCACCATAACCTGAGGTTTTTCTTTTTGTGCTGTTTCAACAATCTTTTCAACACAGGTTTCACTAAGCAGTCGAATTTCGGTGTCTTCCAAACCAAGGCGATGTGCTCGCATACTGACTTGTTGTAAAGATTCTTCACCGGTAATGTATAAAGGTCTTAATGTTTTTCCTAGTTGCGCCAGTGCTTGTTGCAAGATAGTTGATTTACCTATCCCCGGATCGCCACCAATCAAAACTACCGAACCGGGCACAACACCGCCACCCAGCACACGATCTAATTCAGAAATGCCTATTGAGAAACGTTTTTGTTGTTCCGGGCTAACTTCAGTGAGTGATTGAACGGACTGTTCACCTGCATAGCCATGAAAACGTGCGCTACGTGGGTTACTGCTACTAGTAATGCTAACAATGGTTTCTTCAAGTGTGTTCCATGCACCGCAATCACCACACTGACCATTCCATTTACCTGACTGCGCACCACATGCTGTGCAGCTGTAAACTTGCTTTGCCTTCGCCATGAGTTAAAACATCCTTATTTTATTTCAATGCGTGGTACACGCGGCGCAACATTACAGAACAGTTCGTAAGCAATCGTTTCGGCATGTTGTGCTACTTCATCTGCAGGCAACTCGTCACCCCAAAGCATTACTCGATCACCCACCTCCGCCTCACAACCACGTAAATCGACTGCAATCATATCCATAGATACACGACCGATTAAAGGAACACGCTGACCATTGACTAACACGGGTGTCCCTTCCGGGGCATGGCGCGGGTAACCATCGCCATAACCACAGGCCACAACACCCACAGGCATTGTTTCGGGACAAATCCATTCGCCACCATAGCCGACCGATTCACCGCGCATCACTTCACGTACCGAAATAAGTTCACTCACCAAATTCATCGCAGGTTGCAATGATAAGGATTCAATATCCGTATCTACAAAAGGACTGGCACCGTAAAGCAT
>Ga0316207_10000496_pt1 | contig 62497 bp, 64 predicted proteins | sample 6weekpyrite_MG_FD_204943 | JGI IMG/M metagenome (GOLD analysis project Ga0316207, IMG submission 204943) | Microbial mat bacterial communities from mineral coupon in-situ incubated in ocean water Damariscotta River, Maine, United States -... | ecosystem: Environmental > Aquatic > Marine >... | reverse complement strand
GCATCAGTGACTTTTGTTCGCTCACGTCCTGAACAATTAAAATGTACAGAATTTCTGCACCAACTTGCATCTGACTAACTTTTACCAGCAACGATGCGGAGCGCTTGTGTTCATTTGCCGCTTGTATTTCACCTTCATAGTTATGATGGATAGCATTGTCGCCATGGAAGAAATCATACAAACCTGTTTCGTTATATTCATGTATTAAATCAGAAATATTTTTATTCTTGCTGGCAGCTTCAGTCAAACCAAAAAGATTTAACCCTGCCTCATTAATAGATTCTACTTTACCACTCATATCTATCGTAATAATGCCCTCAGCAGCATTACTAAAAATAGCTTCCAGACGTTGCTGCCTGGAGTTAACCTGATCACGCATATAAGCGAAGGCTCTGTCCAGCAGCTGAATTTCATGTAGGTTACTTTTCACATTTACAACTCGATGCTCATTCCCAATTGCCTCAGCTTCCATCGCTTCGGCCACTTCAATGACAGGGTTTCGAATAACCGATTTAAATACAAAATAAGAAATCATTAACAACATAATAACACTGGTCGCAAATATCCAGATAAAAACCGATAGCGAATTTGCTGTATCCAGTGTTTGAGTAATACCAGAATTAGCATTTTTATTAATGATGACATCAATCTGAGCCACTGTCTTACGTAACAGATCAAACTTGGGAGTAATAACATTTTTAAGCATCGGAAGATCGGCGCGCCAGTTATCTGTAAAGTAAGTTGAAACAGCTTTATTAAAATGCGCTTCATATTTTTTTGATGCTTCATGCATCACTTCAAGAGATTCTTCCTGCTGCAAACCTAAAAGCTCTTTCTTATCAAAAGCATCAAGCTTTTCAAAAAGTTTTTCAACAGTATCAGCATAAATCTGCCTGTTAACAAGGTTACGTCGCATAGAAATCTCCGGCTCACCGAAGGCACCCATTCGGTTTGAAATCATCACACGTAACCAGCTTACTTTTTGTACCCAGGCATAACGTATCGCCTGGAATAAATTCACTATTTGATATTGAGTTTGATCCAGTCTTTTAATATGCGCATCGGTCATATTACTTTCCTGTAACGCTGATTCGACCGCTTCAGAAAAGAGATTATTATTTGGCTCAAGATACTCAAGCAAGTATGGCATTCCCGGGAAACGGGTGCGGACATTCCCCATCACTTCAAAATATTGTGCAACATCCTTTTTTAATTCACCTAAAACATCAACCAGGTTATCGACATGACTATCAACCTCAGCATATCCCTGTCGATAAGCAAGCTTTTCATAGGCATGAATCGTTGTAGAAATATCACTGTGCTCCTGAGTAACAAGCTTCTGTTCATCTTCTCTGGACATTTCCACATGTACAAACTTGACCAGATCCAGTAACTCAAGAGTTAATGTATGCAGATCCGTTTCGGTATTAAACTTTGTTTCATCATCTAAAGATGTTGTATATTCAAGGACATTGCTTTCGATTTGCTGAATACGATACTTAACATTGGAGACTTTCTTTTTCAGCTGGGTGTTTTCCTGGATAACGTAATATCCTTCGCGTGCAGAATCTGTTACCAGATGTTGTGCATAGAGTGTGATGCCAACTAAAACTGCTGATATAACAACAGCTATCCAGAAATACCGGCCATTAAGTTGATTAAATCCAAGTTTCATACAACAAACGCTGCCACCAAGTTTAAGCGAGAAGAAAACACGAATTTGTTAATACCAAATTGGTATAATCGGTTCAATTTATAGTATTTTTGAAATAATTTCATGCCTAATCTGTATTTATTTAACAAACCTTTCGGTGTTCTTTCCCAGTTTACTGAACTGGATGGAGCCACTAGCCTTTCCAGCTTTATCTCGGTACCTGGCATTTATCCTGCCGGCCGATTAGATAAGGATTCAGAAGGCTTACTACTCCTTACTAATAACGGCAAGCTACAAAATAAAATTAGTCACCCTGACAAAAAAATGGAAAAAACATACTGGGCACAGGTAGAAGGAATACCCGACAAAAATGCTATAGATAAATTAATTAAGGGTGTTAAGTTAAAAGATGGCATCACCTTGCCGGCAAAAGTGCGCATAATCGACGAAACTGAAGTTCTTCCCAAAATCTGGCCACGTAACCCACCAATACGCTTTCGTGCTAAAATTCCAACCTGCTGGCTTGAAATCCGGATCAAGCAAGGCAAAAACCGTCAGGTACGCCGCATGACTGCAGCGGTTGGTTACCCAACTTTACGCTTAATCCGCTACGCCATAGGTGAGTGGACTGTAGACAATATTCATCCTGGCGAATTTAAACAAATAACTGTGTAATTAAGCTAAATGAACGAATGGATACCCCACGTAACCGTTGCCGCGGTTGTTGGAAAATCAGTTAAAGGCCAGGTTAAATACTTAATGGTAGAAGAGCGCATTAATAGTCAGCTCGTTATTAACCAACCTGCCGGACACTGGGAAAGAGGTGAATCTCTGGTTGACGCAGTAATCCGGGAAACCTTAGAAGAAACATCATACCGCGTAAAAGTTGAATCACTCACCGGCATTTATAACTGGACGATCCCACAATCAGAAAATGCTGCGACAACAACAGATACATTTTTACGTTTTACCTTTAAATGCAAGCTAATCGAAAAAACAGACACTCAACTGGACCCGGATATAAATCGCTATTTATGGTTAACTAAAGATGAAATCACATCAGCAAATTATTTAAAACGCAGCCCACTTGTATTGACCTCACTTAATGATTGTCTTGATGGAAAAAATTATCCCTTAAGTCAGTTTGTCGATATACAATAATTGATTTGATTATAATCAGGAAATAACTATCTCTACACATTCTACACAGTCAATCTATGTTGGTGTTTCCGGTGGCGTTGACTCGTCTGTCGCATTATTGCTATTACAACAACAGCAGTACCAGCTTCATGGTGTATTTATGAAAAACTGGGAAGCTGACGATACCGATGAATACTGTGCCGCAGCAGCGGATCTTGCTGATGCAGAATCTGTTTGCAAACAGTTAAACATACCTCTTACCAGTGTTAATTTTTCTGACCAATACTGGGATCGGGTTTTTGAATATTTTCTGTCTGAATACAAGGCTGGTCGCACACCAAACCCGGATGTTTTATGCAATAAGGAAATAAAGTTTAAAGCCTTTCTGGATTATGCATTGGAACAAGGTGCTGACTATGTTGCCATGGGACACTATGCGCGTGTTGAAAAGCACGGCAATACATTTCAACTGCTTAAAGCAAAAGATGAAAATAAAGACCAAAGTTATTTTTTACACTTATTAAATCAACAACAATTATCTAAAAGTATGTTTCCACTTGGAGAACTCAATAAAACAGATGTACGAGCATTGGCTACACAAAATAATTTTATTACACAAAGCAAAAAAGACAGCACCGGCATTTGCTTTATTGGTGAAAGACGTTTTAAAGATTTCCTGCAAAAATTTATTCCTGCGCAACGCGGCATTATGCAAACACCGGAAGGTGAACAAATTGGTCACCACGATGGTTTAATGTATTACACCATTGGTCAACGTAAAGGTTTACATATTGGCGGAAAACAAAAAGGTGACGGCAATCCCTGGTATGTTGCCGATAAAATTGTGGATAAAAATATTTTAATTGTTGTTCAGGGAAACAAGCACCCCATGCTTTATAAAAAGTCCTTGCAAGCAACCAGACTTCACTGGGTATCTGGGCAGACCCCACCACTCCCCTTTTCCTGTACTGCTAAAACACGCTACCGACAAGAGGATGAAGCCTGTACGATTACCCAAATTGATAATGAAAATTGCCGTGTTGAATTCGAAAATCCTCAATGGGCAATCACCCCCGGGCAATCAGTGGTCTTTTACGACGGCGAAGTATGTCTGGGTGGCGGTATAATTAACAACGACAAAAGTTAACTGACAATTATGCGTAACCTTCACGACCAAACTATTGCCCTGGCTGCTTTATATCAAGCCATTAAGTCTATCGATGAGTTAGCCAGAACCGGTTCAAGCTCCGAGCACGATATACAAATTTGCATTAATAGCCTGTTTGTTTTTGACGCGCCAACAACTGAAGCCATTTACGAAAGTGTTGTTGACTTAAAAAGCGGTCTTAACGGGTTAATTAAACAACTTGATGGCGAACCCTATCAACCTGATTCACCAGAGAAATCAGACTCGATCAAATCATCAAAAGAACGGCAAAAAATAAGCCTGACATTGGCACAATATGCTATTGGCGTAATGCACCTACAAAAGAAACTGGCACGAAATCCAACTATACTGGAGTCAGTAACAGCGCGACTGGAAGCTGCAAAAAGGCAATCTGAACACTTCACTTCCACGTTACATGAGAATGTTCTAGCTAATATTGCTGACATTTACTCTGAATTAATCAGCCCACTGGCTGCCAGGATTATGGTTCAAGGAGAGCAAATACATTTGTCAAACCCGCTAATCGTGAATAAAATCCGTAGCTTGCTTTTGGCCGCGGTACGAGCGGCTATTTTATGGAATCAGCTTGGCGGTAGGCGTTGGCACATTATTTTTAAACGGAACAAAATTTTAAAGATGGCCGAAACCATTTTGAAACATGAAATACCGCAATATATTAACTGAATTATTTAAATTAACTTTTACAGCTAAGTATCTGTAAATAAAATGAATTTAGCACTTAGTTAAAGTGCTTTCTTAAGGAGCTTTCATGAGCAGTAACGCAAAATCAACCCTCACAGTAAACGGTAATGACTATGAGATCTTTCGCCTCGATAGCGTAAAAGGCGCCGAGGATTTACCGTTTTCGCTCAAAATACTGCTCGAGAACCTGCTCAGACACCATGATGGTTTAAACGTTACCGATGATGATATTCAGGCGATGGCGAATTGGGACCCTAAAGCAACGCCAGAAACTGAAATAGCCTTTACTCCTGCGCGTGTCCTCATGCAGGACTTTACTGGTGTGCCTGCAGTGGTTGATCTCGCAGCTATGCGCGAAGCAATGAAAGCTCTCGGCGGTGATCCTGAAAAAATTAATCCATTACAACCTGCTGAACTGGTTATCGACCACTCAGTTCAAATTGACTCGTTTGGCAACAAAGATGCAGTAGCAAAAAATGCTGAGATGGAATATCAACGTAACCAGGAACGTTACAGCTTTTTAAAATGGGGGCAATCAGCTTTTTCTAACTTCAAAGTAGTTCCACCAGATATGGGCATTGTTCACCAGATTAACCTTGAATACCTGGCACGTGTTGTTTTTGATGCTGAAAATAATGGAACTCGTCAGGCCTACCCGGATACATTAGTCGGTACCGATTCACATACCACCATGATTAATGGTGTGGGTGTATTAGGCTGGGGTGTCGGCGGGATTGAGGCTGAAGCTGCCATGTTAGGTCAGCCTGTTTCGATGTTAATTCCCCAGGTTGTTGGTTTTAACTTAACCGGTAAGTTACCGGAAGGTGCAACTGCAACTGACCTTGTTCTACGTATTGTTGAACTTCTACGCCAGCATGGTGTGGTTGGAAAATTTGTTGAGTTCTTTGGTGATGGTCTGGATCATTTATCGCTGGCCGATCGCGCAACCATAGCGAATATGGCTCCAGAGTATGGCGCGACCTGTGGTATTTTCCCTATCGATAACGAAACATTAAACTATTTACGCCTGTCCGGTCGCAGCGAAGAACAAGTTGCCTTAACCGAAGCATACATGCGTGAACAAGGTATGTTCCGTGATGGCACCAAACATACTAATCGCTACAGCAGCATGGTTGAACTGGATATTTCAACTGTCGAACCAGCCCTTGCTGGACCTAAACGTCCACAGGACCGCATTGCATTATCTCAATCAAAACCGATGTTTAATGATGCTCTGGCTGCTTTAAAAGCAGAACGCAGTTTAACCAGCAAAGCCGTTACAACAAATATTAAGGGTGAAGAAGTAAAATTAGACGATGGTGCAGTAGTCATTGCATCTATAACGTCATGTACTAACACATCCAACCCCGGTGTTATGTTAGCAGCAGGTTTGGTAGCACAAAAAGCCTCTGCTTTAGGAGTAAAAGTTAAACCCTGGGTTAAAACTTCGCTTGCACCTGGTTCACGTGTTGTTACCGAGTACTTTAACCAGGCTGGCTTAATGGACTCAATGGAAAACCTGGGCTTCCATGTTATTGGCTATGGTTGTGCAACCTGCATTGGTAACTCCGGCCCTCTCCCAGCAGAAGTTTCTAAAGCCATTGCAGACGGTGACTTATCAGCTTGTTCTGTTTTGTCTGGTAACCGTAACTTTGAAGGACGAGTACATGCAGAAGTGCGTATGAATTACCTTGCCTCGCCTCCACTTGTCGTTGCTTATGCTATAGCTGGCACCATGAATATTGATATTTATAACGAACCACTCGCTCAGGATAAAGATGGTAACGATGTTTTCCTTAAAGACATCTGGCCAACGCATGAAGAAGTACAGGCAGTTGTAACTAAAAGTGTGACACGTGATGATTTCACTCAAAGTTATGATGAAGTTTATAAAGGCGATAAACAGTGGATAGACCTTAAATCACCTGAAGGCCAATTGTTTGACTGGGTAGATGATTCAACCTACATCAAAAACCCGCCTTACTTTGATGGCATGACCATGGAAACAGGTGAAGTCAGCGACATTAGCAACGCCCGTGTACTTGCGATGTTAGGTGACTCCGTCACAACTGATCATATTTCTCCGGCCGGTGCGATTAAAGCGGATAGCCCGGCTGGTATCTACCTAAAAAATAATGGGGTTGCAGATAAAGACTTTAACTCACTCGGTTCTCGACGTGGTAACCATGAAGTGATGATGCGAGGTACTTTTGCCAATATTCGTTTACGTAATTTACTTGCACCGGGTACTGAAGGTGGCATTACTCAACACCAGCCTGATGGTGAGCAAATGAGTATTTTCGATGCTGCCATGAAGTACAAGCAGGAAAACACGCCGCTTATTGTACTGGCCGGGAAAGAATATGGCTCGGGTTCATCACGAGATTGGGCAGCAAAAGGCCCCCGATTACTGGGCGTACAAGCCGTTATTGCCGAAAGTTATGAACGTATCCACCGTACTAACCTGGTATGCATGGGCATTTTACCGCTACAGTTTAATGACGGAGAAAGCGCATCAAGCCTTGGCTTAACTGGGAAAGAAAGTATTGATATCAAAGGCCTGGGTGATGGTTCTAACAAACAGGTAGAGGTTACTGCCACAGCCGAAAATGGTGATACCATTCAATTCACTGCAAAAGTAAGAATTGATACACCGAAGGAAGTTGAATACTACCGACATGGCGGCATTCTTCAATACGTACTCCGTCAGTTGGCTTCATAAATATTTATTTCGAAACGACTATACAAAAAGTCAATACGTTGGCGAGTCTTTCTCGCCAACTTTCGTGTCATTCTTTCAGAAAAATTGTCATTTTTTGTACCTGTTCACAATATCAAAGGCTTCTAAACAAATTCTAAATTTTGTCTAAAGTCTGACTTCCTTAAGCCGATATTTCTATAACTAGAGCAAGTGTTTTAAAATCCACCACATTGAAACACATGCTCGTATTTAGTCATTCAAATCCTGAGGAAAGTAATTGTGAAAAAAAATATTGACCATACCACTGTTGGCACACATCTTGGCAAACCTATCCGTAAAACAATTGAATCAGAAGGCACCGTTTTTCAATACGATCGTCTGGCTGATTGTGATAATGACGGCTGCCCACTCGATCAATTGAACAAAGATGAAGTCATGTTAAAAGCAGGTTTGATTTATAAAAAAACCGGTTAAATTAATTAACCAGGCTAATTAAAACTAACCACTAATTTTTAAATCGGGTTCAGAAACTGAACCTGTAATGAAACGAATTATTTCACAGAAGATTGATTCCATTCGAGAATCAACTAAAAGAAATATTTAATGCATCCGGGAAAAGCATAAAAAATCCGGATGCAAACTCTTCTCAAGTCTTGAATAATCTTGCTTATGATGTACCTCCAGATTTATTTTTAGTGTAAAATAAGTCATTAAAATATATAGAATTTGGAGATTTTTCATGGGCTTAAGTCCTTTAACCGCAGTATCCCCTGTTGACGGTCGTTATTCATCAAAAACCGAAGCCCTCAGACCCTACTTTAGTGAGTATGGGTTAATCTATCACCGAGTGCTTGTGGAAATTCGCTGGTTACAGTTTCTCGCCAATGAAACCACTATTTCAGAAGTACCAGCTTTTTCAACTGACTCAAACTCATTTCTTAACTCAATAATTGAAAACTTCAATGAAACCGATGCACAGCGCGTTAAAGATATTGAGAGCACAACTAACCACGATGTTAAAGCTGTCGAATATTTCTTAAAAGAAAAGATTAAAGGGCAAAGCGAAATTGAATCTGTAAGTGAATTTATTCATTTTGCCTGCACCTCAGAAGATATTAATAATCTGTCACATGCTTTAATGCTTTTAACTGCACGAGATAATGTTTTAGTTCCAGAAATCAATGCCATAATTGAGAAGCTACGTGAGTTTGCCCATCAATATGCCGACATCCCAATGTTATCGCATACACATGGTCAGCCTGCTTCGCCAACAACTATTGGTAAAGAGTTTGCGAATATTGTTGCCCGTTTGACTCGTCAACGTGATCAAGTAACAGCAGTTTCTATGTTAGGAAAAATTAACGGTGCTGTGGGTAACTATAATGCACACGTATCCGCGTACCCTGAACAAAACTGGCCTGTTTTAGCTGAAAAATTTATTACTAGTCTGGGGCTTGTGTTTAACCCATACACAATCCAGATAGAACCACATGATTACATTGCAGAATACTTTGATGCCCTGTCACGTTATAACAATATCGTGATGGATATGGATCGCGATATCTGGACCTATATTTCAATGGGCTTCTTTAAACAAAAAGTGATTAAAGGTGAAGTTGGCTCATCCACTATGCCTCATAAAGTTAACCCAATTGATTTTGAAAACTCTGAAGGTAATATAGGTATCGCAAATGCTTTGTTTAATCATTTATCCGGTAAGTTGACTATTTCACGTATGCAACGCGATTTAACTGATTCAACCGTCCTGCGAAACCTGGGTGTTGGTCTCGCGCATTGCTTAATCGCTTACTCTTCTACCTTGCGCGGGTTGAATAAACTTGAAGTAAACGAAGAAAAGCTTGCTGAAGTATTAGATGCAAACTGGGAAGTACTGGCTGAACCCATACAAACAGTTATGCGACGTTATGCCATCGAAAACCCATACGAAAAACTCAAAGATCTGACTCGTGGCAGTAAAATTTCAGCTGAAACTCTAATCGAATTTATCGCAAAACTTGATATGCCAGATGAAGCAAAGAAAGAATTAAGCAAGTTGACTCCGGCAAATTACATTGGCCTGGCAATACAACTAGCAAAGGATATTTAGTCTATAATTATTGAGCTGCCAGAATAATAGAAACTACTTTGGTTATTTAAAATGAATCAACCAAATACTTCAGAAAATAAATTTACAACAGCGTCTGAACATCACGACTACACGCTCAAATTAATTCAGGAAGCGTCACGTAGTATTTATATTTATTGCCATGACTTAACACCGAGAATATACAATCACCCAGACATAGCAGATGCACTTTCAAAATTTATTACTAAAAACAGCGCTGGCCGGGATGTAAAAATACTGGTTCATGATATTCAGTATATTGTTAACTGCGACCATAAAGTGCTTAGCACATATCAGCGCCTAACAAGCAACTTCTCTATCCAGAAAATGTCGCAACAACATATTCATCATACAGAATCTTTTGTTATCACTGATAAACGCAATACTCTTTTCAGAAATGACTATTCCCGATTTGAAGGGAGCATCGTAACTGATCCACTACAAACGAAAGAACTGTTAAACTTATTTGAGGAATGCTGGTCTCAAAGTACAACCGACTCAAATTTAAACCGGGTTTACTTATAACAGGCTATGCTCTTTAAATAAATATGAAAACACTAAAACACACTGGATTATATTTATTACTACTTTGGTTACCACTCATGAGTTTAGCGAATGAGTTAGAAATCATTAATTTAAACCACCGACCTGCTAAAGATCTTATCCCCATACTTAAGCCTTTACTTGCTAAAAACGCATCAATTAGCGGTGAAAAACATGTTCTGTTCATCCGCACATCCGAAAAAAACTTACGCCAGATTAAAGCAGCTATAAAGGTACTTGATGCTGATTTAAGACAATTAAAAATAAGTATCATGCAGGAATCTGCGCAAACCATGAAACAATATGGTTATAGTATTTCCAAAAACAAACAAGCAACTAATGCTAATATTTTTTCTACAACTCGAAGCAGAAAAAATCCCAGACAACAAAATGTACAGGTTACTGAAGGCCAATGGGCAACCCTTCAAACAGGCATTTCAGTCCCGGAAATAACAAGAACAAAAAATAGTAACGGAACAATTACTGAATCTATCCAGTATCAAACAGTCATTACACGGTTAAAGATCCAACCTGTTATTGTTGGCAAAAAAATAAACATAAAAATACAATCGTCAACTGGTTTAAAAAGAAATGTAAACCAGAACAATGAAACCAGGGGCATTAATACAACAGTAACTGGTAACCTTGGTGAATGGATTGCACTAGGCGGTATCACTACCGCAAATGCGAACAGCAACTCTGGGTTTATTTTTTCAACCCAGCGTACTTCGGATTCAATGCAACAAATTTTTGTTAAAGTAGAAATCAGCACTTACCAGGACTAACTAAGACGTGAACAAAGCCCTTATTCGTTACTCTATTAAACCGTCCCATCCAGAAGCACACATATTTACTGTTACCTGTCAGGTAGGTAAACCACACTCTGATGGCCAGAAGTTTCAATTACCCAGCTGGATCCCGGGTAGTTACATGATAAGAGACTTTGCGAAAAATATAATCCGCTTTGAAGCAAAAGATGCAGAAAACAATGCCCTTACATCAACAAAGGTTGATAAATCTACCTGGCAGGTTGAATCAACACAAAATGTCTTAACAATTGAATATGACATCTATGCATGGGACTTGTCTGTACGGTCGGCTCACTTAGACACAACGCATGGTTTCTTTAATGGCACTAGTGTCTTTTTGGCTGTAACAGGACAAGAACAGGAAGTTTGTGATATAGATATTCAGCGACCTGACGGTGAAATTTATAATTCATGGCAGGTTGCAACAAGCCTCGACACACTTGAACAAAAACTATATTCATTTGGTATGTATCAAGCAAAAAATTATGATGACTTGATTGATCATCCTGTTGAGATGGGCACTTTTGATATTGGCACTTTCTCAGTAAACAATATTCAACACGACATTATTCTAACCGGCAAACACCGCGCAGATATTCCTAAGCTATGCAATGATTTAAAAATTATCTGCCAAACACATGCTGACTTTTTTGGTGAAATACCTTCTGATGTAAAGCGTTATGTTTTCTTAACAATGATCGTTGGCGATGGTTATGGTGGCCTGGAGCATCGTTCTTCAACCAGCTTACTCTGTAGCCGCAATGATTTACCATTAAAAGACCAGGAACAAACAGCTGAATATAGAAATTTCTTAGGGTTATGTAGCCACGAATATTTTCATACCTGGAACGTAAAACGTATAAAACCTGAGGCTTATCTACCCTACGATTTAACACAGGAAGTCTACACCGAACAGCTCTGGGCATTTGAAGGCATTACTTCCTATTACGATGAACTCGCCCTGGTACGAAGCAAAGTAATATCTAAAGAACATTACCTGGAAATGTTGGGTAAAACCATTACTCGCGTGTTACGTGGCAACGGTCGTTTCAAACAATCGGTAGCCGAATCCAGCTTTGATGCATGGACACGTTTTTATAAACAGGATGAAAGCGCACCAAACAACATTGTTAGCTACTATGCTAAGGGGACTTTAATTGCTCTTGGTTTAGATTTTGAAATAAGAAAAGCCACTGACAGTAAAAAATCACTTGACGATGTTATGCAAACATTATGGATAAAACACGGTAAAACACTAACAGGTGTACCAGAAAAAGCTATTGAAAAGATTGCAGCTGAGATATCCGGAGCAGATTTAAGTGGATTTTTTGATGCTTATTTATATGGCAAAGAAGATTTACCTCTTGAAGGATACTTAAACTCTGTAGGCATTAGCTTGAAGAGTTATCTGGCAGAGTCAACAGATGACACGGGTGGCACAAATAAAAAACTTGATACAGCTAGCACTCAATTTCCTACGCTGGGCGCCCGCATCATGAATGATAGTCTTGGTGCAAAGCTAACCCATGTTTATGATAAGGGTAACGCTCAAAATGCCGGATTATCAGCAGGTGACATAATTATTGCAATTGATAACTTGAAAGTAACAAAAGTTAATTTGGAAAAAACAATAAGGTCATATCCAATAAACAGCGAAATAACTGTACATGCATTCAGACGTGATGAATTAAATATATTTAAATTAGCTCTTTACAGTAACAGGGATAACACATATTTTCTTGAGCAAGAGAGTGAAGCTGAGAGTAAATCTCTTAATCAAAAAATGAGCTGGCTGAAAGTTTAGTTTCTTTTGAGAATTTTATCTAAGCGCCCGATTACTTCCAGCTCAGCAAGATCATCAAAGCCACCAATATGTTTATCGCCTATAAATATTTGTGGCACAGTATTTCTTTTGGAACGCTTTAGCATTTCTTTTATCTTGGATTTATTTCCTTCGATATTAATTTTATCGATAACAACACCCTTCTTCTTTAATAGTTTTTCTGCTTTTTGGCAATACTGACAACTGTCTGTGCAGTACATTACAACTTTATTCATTTACACCTCTTTTACTCACCATCGAGATAACTAACGCTTGTAATTTCTAATCCGTCTACATGATCATTTAACCAACGATGAATCAGATTCTTGGTCATGCGTTCTGCGGTTACCGGATCATCATAGTTTTTTATTGATGTTGCTATAAGACTAACATGCGCATGATCAGGTGTGTAATGTGCAGCAAGATCATGTCTTGAATTTTTCTTTGTTGGACGTACCGTTGGCATTTTTAATGCGTGCAGCTGAATATTTTCAAACTTAACATTTGAAAATGCCGGACGTAAACGTTTTGTTATTTCTTCGCGAATTAAATTACTTACTAACCAGGCAATATTTTCAACTGCATTTGCCAAATCTTCATCAATTGCATTCTGCTGCTTTAAGAACTCAACGGCTGGATAATAGCCTAAATTATTATCCTCTTCATACTCTATCGCTTTATCTGTGATTTCTTCACCTACAACATAAGGGGATGCCGGCAAATGTTTTTCCAGATCCTGCTGAGATATTTTTAAATCCAAAGTGGCTGCAACACGCGAAAAATTCACATTAAGTACCCAACATTATAAATTACAAGTTAACTAACAAGCTTACCAACATAATCTGCAACCGGGTCAAATACCGGCGCTAACTTCTTCCGCATAACCGTTCCCATTGAATCTGTCCGCGCAAAAATAGGATTAACCAAATGTATATCAAGCTGTGCTAATACAATCATAGACTCAATTAGCGACCTCGCATCCGGTATAGTCTTTACTAATTTATCAATTAATATAGTATAGTCACATTTCGCCTCATCAAGACATTCATTTGCTGTTTTTGGCAAACTCTCAAATTCATAACTTGGCACAAAATCAGTAGGCCTTGCTGGCATAAAATAATCAGCAATGGCTTTTAACAGCTCAATCACAACATCTTGCGAACCCGGTTTTTTAAGCACAACCTGCGTTGTTTTTAAAAATGCCTGTCCTTCTGCCGAAAGCACCTTTAGTAATAACTGAGCAATGGGATTATCAGCAAGCTCAGACAATGTATTCTGATACTCCGTATACTTTAGATTAGCCCTGGATTGCAATGGTAAAGAGTCCGGAGTGGCACGTAAAAATCCAGTTAGCAAAGCATTTTTGCGCTGCCCCTTTTTCCATAAACTTTCTTTTACTTCATCTGCAACCAACCCAGGTTGTAAAACTAAGCGTACAGAATCGACCATTGCTTTCGGTTCTTCTTCGAAAGGTAAAAACTCAACCAGAAATTCTGCCAAGACAGGTCCCATTTCTCCTTCAGCAACTTTTTTCTTTTCCAACATTCGTCTTGCGTTATCAGATGTTTGCATCACCCACCATGCACGTCTTGCCAGTTCATCTGTTAGACTTTCTGCATGTACAACAGCAATGACTGCTTCAGTTTCACCAAGTTGTAATAAACGTTCCAGACTATCGTGTTTAGCCTGCCCCATTCGTGTCCAACGTCTTAGATAAATTGGATAACCACCTGGTGAGCCTAATACATGTGTTGATATAAACTCTTTTACAATTTTTGTATATTGCTCATCTCGACAGTTTGGATTGAGTTGAACTTTTGCCTCCCCTTTATCCGACAAACCATAAACAATCATTTTTGATTCATCGATACGAACTGCCTGTAATTGCTGTGTAAGCAAGACATTCATTCGCAAACTGTCTTCTGCTGATAATTCCATACTAATTTTTCTTGTAATAAATCTTTCTATTAATTCAATTGAATCCGATTACCAAACGGTACTTTCTTTTTACCTTTAATTAACCATATCACCGGGAAGCTCGGCTCATACTCAGGGAACGCGCCTTCTGCATCAGTAAAGTAAACAAGCAAATCCGGCGGCATGTCACGTTGCTCAGCCCATTCAAAAACAGGTTTAAAACAGGTACCGCCACCACCTGAAATCTTTTCAGGCACTTTGAATTCATCCCAGGCTTCATAAATCCATGGACCATTTTCATTAAGATTAGAATCGCAGGTGTGCAAGGTAATTTGTGCACGCATTAAACTTTTAATTGCATCTATCTCTGAAACAAACTCTGTAATTTCACTATCAGATATCGAACCACTGGTGTCCAGTGCAACAATAATATTTATTTGTGCACTTCTTAAACTTGGAAAGATAGCTGGATCACCTCGACGAGAGCTTGGCCGGGTGTAACTATAATCATCACGTGCAATAGAAGTCATATACTGCGCAAGCAAGTTACGCCATGGTAATTCTGGTTGCAGCAGGAAGTCCAGCATTCTTGCCATATCATCACCAAGTTTGCCTGCCTGCATCGCAGACTGTGCAGCACCTGCCATGCGTTGCTTCCACTGTACATTTAAGTTTTCACGCTCATCGTGATTTAAGGGTTTAGGCTGCGCAGCACCACGGTCACTTTCCTGTTTGGTTTCCATGTTGTCCTGATGCTTTTCAGTTTGTTCATGTTGTTGAGGGCCAGCTTTATCAGAATGATTGCCACCACTGTCACCTTCACCTGTCTGATTATGTTTTTGTGAGCCAGAGTCTGGTGAACTTTTCTGCTCACCCTCACCTTTATCATCTGATTTATTATGAAATGGATTTTTAGGTGGTTGTTCACCTTGATTATTTTGATCTTGCTTTTGTTTTGGCTTCTCTTTAGGAATTTCTTTTATCTCATCGTTCTCATTACCTTGTGCATCACCACTTGAATCTTCTGTCTCATCATAAATATGTTGATCCTGTGTTTCTTTATTTTCATTTTCATCCAGCAAAGGATAAATTTCTTCTGCTGTCATTCCGTCATATTCACGCAAATACAAAGATTCAGGTGGCGGTGTTAAACCATCTTTCATTAACATCGGGTTAATTGCAAAATCGCAGGCTAAATCCCATCGATGTTTAATGCGATGTTCGCGCCGGGCAAAATGAGATAAAGCACAATGCAGTGCTTCATGTGCCAGTATAAATTGTGTTTGATCCAGGCTTAAAGATTTAATGTATTTTTCGTTGTAGTAAAAGCTTTTGGCATCTGTTGCAGTACGTTTACACCAGTTCGGATCGGCTTTAATCATAGGCAAACGTAAAACCAGTGCGCCTAAAAATGGTTTATCAATAATAAGTTTTGTTCGAGCAGCACTAAGCTTTAACTCAACTTCTGATTGCCCGACATTATCAACCACTGATTCCATTAATATACTTGTTAACTGTATAACATGATATCAGCGACCTTATTTGACCACTGTGCAAACTGAGGAACAGCAAAAATATCCTGACCAATAGCCCGGTGCATATCAGACACCAACATAACACCCATTTCTTTTTGTGAAAATACACTGGCGTAATCCAGGATGTTTCCAAATGTTGTTTGTGCAGCTTCACTGCCTTTAGCACGTATTGCTCTACCAACCAGTGATGAAGCAACTGCGTATTGCAAATCAATTTCTGATGGTGCTTTAACATCTTCACCACGAATAATGGCGTCAATATCTGGTAGTTGATCCAGGTTTGTAATAAATGCATTTAATTCGATCCCAGCAGCAGGACCAACACAGGCCTGAAAACCACCTAAACGTAATTCAGGGTTGTTTTCAAATTTTTGTAAGGCACGATGTGCAAATTCCCATGAACGTGGAGAAGGAAAAGCAACCGGGTTATGTGCAGGATCAAAATCAAATAACAGCTCTGGACGAAAACGTACAAACGCAATAATCCGATCATCGATACCATTTTGGTAAGCCCAGGCTACCCAGTCATCCAGATTAATTTCGAAATCGAAATGAGAAAACCTATTTGCTAATGGCGCAGGCATTGTATACGTTACACCACGATCGCCCTGGCGATTACCCGCCGCAAAAATTGCCCAGCCATCAGGCACTTCGTATTGCCCTAACTTTCGATCAAGAATCAATTGATATGCCGCAGCAGAAACGCTTGGTGGTGCTGATGTAATTTCATCTAAGAACAAAATACCTTCAGTGCCATGACGATCAGCATCTGGCAACATGGCAGGAATAGCCCACTCCACTATTTCATCATTACGAAAAGGGATCCCTCTTAAATCACTCGGTTCCATTTGTGACAAGCGTATATCAATAAGCGGAACATCATGTTTGGTAGCTACCTGAGCAATAATTTGAGACTTGCCTACACCGGGTGGTCCCCAAATCATCACTGGAGTATGGTGACCATCCTTTGTACTTGTAAATTCTTTATCGAGCACCGTATTTAAATGAGCTGGGCGCATTTATGTATCTCCAAGTTTCAAATTAATTTTTATTATTTAATAGCTTTTCATGGATAACGAGAAGTTAGAGTACAAGGCAAAAGCTAACGATAAAGCGGAATTTACACGAAGTAAATGAGCATTTGAGTTAGGTTTTAACGCCGTAATCTAACTTCTCGTTCTTCGTGATAAGTTATTCGAGATCCATGTCGGTAAAGCCTGCTAAGTCATACCATTTCTTAGCTTCAACCAAGTCTTTCTCAACCCCATTACCTTCATGGTACATCATTGCTAAAGTTGTTTGTGAGCCAACTAAACCCTGATCTGCAGCCTTTTTAAACCATTCAATCGCTTTAGGAATATCTTTATCAACACATTCACCTTGCATATACATAAAACCTAATCCATGTTCAGCAATGGCATAACCATTTTCTGCAGCTGCAGTCATCCACTTAACCGCTGCATCATCATTTTGAGCACAACCCAATCCATTTTGGTACATAATTGCCATCCGGTGCTGCGCTTCTGCATTACCATCTTCAGCAAATGGGCTTAATAAACCCATTGCGGTTGAAAAATGCTTTGCTTCAAACGCTGACATTGCGCTCGCAAAATCAACTAATTCATTATCTGTTGCCATAAAAGTATCTCTCACAGTTCTGATTAAATTTCTGCTGCAGTAGAGGCCCAAAGACCCTCAAACAACACAAAAACGTATAGTATATCCTTAAATACTAATTTTAGGCATCTATTCCTAGTATTTTACTCAACAATTTGATTTTCAGTTATTTTCAGTCTAATTATATCCCTCCATAGGGATATTCAGACTTTTAATACCACTAGGTATACTTTCATCCACTTAGTAATACCCTATATTAAGTAAGGTTATATTATATGAATCACGAATCAGCTGCAGCAATGAAGTCCTGTATCGGTAAAGTTGCTACAGGGCCAGAATACAGTAAAGACCTCAGTTTTGAGGAAGCTTATGCTGCAATGGACTACATTCTGGATAAAGATGCAGACCCTGTTCAAGCAGCGGTTTTCCTTATTTCCCTGCGAATGAAGCGTGAAACCATGGACGAAAATAAAGGCATTTTAAAAGCCATTATTGATCGCGCTAATATTGCTAATGCAAATGTTGACGAGTTAGTTGATATTGCTGACCCATACAATGGTCACAACCGAAGTTTACCTATCTGCGCGTTTATTCCCCCTGTACTAGCAGCCTGTGGTCTACCGGCTGTTTCACACGGTCTGGAAACCATTAATCCTAAATACGGTATTACCACACACAAGGTTCTAGCGGCAGCTGGCCTGAATGTTGGCTTAAACTCAACTGAGGCTGCAGCAAATATCGAAAACCCGGATATTGGCTGGGCTTACGTCGACCAGCAGGCTTACGCACCTGACTTACACAATTTAATGAGTTTGAGAGAACGCATTATTAAACGCCAGGTTATTACAACAGTCGAAGTGCTGGTAGGGCCTGTCAGAGCAAGCAACAAAACGCACTTGCTAACGGGCTATGTACACAAAGCCTACCCGCCTGTGTATGCTGAATTAGCGCGCTTTGCAGGGTTTGACTCAGCAATGATTGCTCGGGGCGTTGAAGGCGGCGTCATCCCGTCACTGCAACAGCCTCATAAGGTATTCAGTTATTCAAACAAAGGCGAAGAAAGCCCAGCTACCTTCGACCCGACCAGTATTGGCATTAAGCAGGAACACCGGGCAGTTCCAATCCCAGATTCACTGCCTGCTGGTAAAGAAGATAAATGTAAAGAATTTGATGTTGATGCTGCCGCAGCAACAACAGCAGAAGCAGGTATAGCAGCACTGAAAGGAAAAAAAGGCATATCCTATGACAGTCTGGTATACTCCTGCGCCATTGTTTTGGCTCACACCGGAAGAGCCGAAAACCTTGCTGCCGCGGCAGACAAGGTTCGAACCGTATTAGATTCTGGAGCAGCATATGCTCGCTTAACCGGAAGCTAGTAAGACTATAGTTTAACTTTTAATGATAATCAGCTGATTTTACAGGAGAAATTCATGAATCAAGAGTATTATGATGCCGTTACTAAGATGGAAGAAATGGGTGTAGATCCAGAGTACATTCACGGATGGCAAGGCGGATACGTATTAAACCCAGAACGCGAAGAGCAACGAGTTACAGAAGCTTACAGCGCTGGCTACGAAGATGGTAAAGAAAAAAACCAGGACAACTTTGGTAACTGGACTAAATAAGTCTTTTTTGACTTATCATCTTTAAAAAAAGCGGAGTTGGGGCCCCTTCTCCGCTTTTTTTATGTCTAACCGTAGTTACGCCTCAAGATTTGCATCTTCATCCGTGTAAATATGCACCTGATTTCGTCCATTTTCTTTACAATAGTAAAGCGCTTTATCTGATGCACCTAACCATCCAATGTGATCAGTAATTTTTTCATTAAATTCGGCAATTCCGATACTGATAGTAAATTTAATTTTAAGATCTTCAAACTTCACCGTGAGTGCTTCAATCCTTTTGCGCAAACGTTCTGCAATAATCATTGCATCTTTTGCACAAGTATCAATCAAAATAACACCAAACTCTTCACCACCGTAACGCCCGGCAATATCTGTACCTCGAATAGTTGCAAGCAACTTTTGCGCGGTTAAACGTATCACTTCATCACCCGCCTGATGACCATAGGTATCGTTCACATTTTTAAAGTGATCAATATCAAACATAATTAACGATACAGATTCTTTGGTGCGTTGAGCACGATTGAATTCATTAACCAAACACTCTTCCCAGTAAGCCCGATTATTTAACTTTGTTAAACCATCAGTACGACTTAATTTTTTTAATTCCTCGTTAGCTTGTTCAATTTGAATTTTACCAACGGCAACATCGGTAACGTCATAAATAATAATTCCCAGATGATCAACCGTTCCATCCGCTGAACTCAGTGGTAAAAACGTAATATTCTGGTACATGAATTCTGCAGCACCTGTTATTGGCTGATAATTTTTAAACCGGAACAGATATGGGCGTTGCTCCCATGTTGTAAAAGCACTGTTGTTTAACATAAAAACAGACTTGGTTTTATTAATTAGCCATTCCTTTGGTAAGTCTCCAAACGTGTCAAATAAATTACCGCCAATTATGTGCTCTCCACGAACGCCGCTGTGATTAGTCATAAAATCATTCCAGACTTTGATTGTGAATTCTTCATCAAGCACAATCAAACCCACATCAATGGAACGTAACATTCCCATTAAGCGATGTAGTTCATGAACGTCTTCAGTCATTTATAACAAACCTTTAAAATAGATTATTCAATTAAATAAGAAACCAGCTCATTAAACGGCTCAACTGAATCTTCTGTAAAAAGTAACAATAAGTCACAAGACACATTTCTGTCTTCTATCCTATAACCCATTTCAATAGTCAAAGTTTTATTCCAACGATTCGCATTACGTGCAAGCAAATCATCAATTTTAACGTGGCGACCTAATACTAAGGGATGTCCCTGACTAAAATTAATATCCAGCTGCTCAGCAATTCCTTTCAAACAAGCACCTATTAATATATTTGCAATATCCATTAACAATTCAACTTGCACTGCCTCATCAATATCACCAACAAACTTCATTAAATCAGCTATATCTTCAAAACTGGAGTCGTTAAATATTAATAACGCTTCTCCTGCAATACCTGCACCAATAAACCCCTGACAAACACCTGACACCATATCGTCATCATCAACTTGCTGAATAGCCATGCGTAATTCAGAAACTTCAATCATGTTAACAACGGGAATAGGCATTAGAACAAACGAATGTAAAAGTTTTGCTAACAGATCAGCTGCACGCCCCATCGCAACATTTGCAACTTCCTGATACCCTTCCTGTATACCAACACTACTTTTTTCTTCAGGTTTGATTTTAGTTAATGCTCGTGTTGATTTGGCCGCAACAACACTTTCATTTAAATCGAAAATAGAATGAGCATGAAGAACTTCAGTGAGCTCTTCACATTTAATGGGTTTTTTTATAAATTCAACAGCACCCATTTCAGTGACACGTTCAACAGCCTGTGGCTGAATATCACCGGATACAACAATCACGATAACTTCAATATCTTGCTTAATGATTTCGGAAAGTGTTTCGTAGCCATCCATCACCGGCATATTTAAATCAAGAAACATAACTTTAGGTGAGTCATTCACCAGTACTTCTAGCGCTTCTTTTCCGTCGCCAGCATTTAAAACTTCTACACCCCACTCAGGTGGAAGCGCACGCAGCATCTGCTTACGAGCAAAGCTTGAATCATCTGTAATGAGTATTTTGGTAGGCATGTAACGCTGCCATTTCCTTATGTTCTAGTTATCTACTAGAAAACTATCGGCACACTGTTACAAAATATTTAGCGGTTTTAAAAATGATTGTAGAAATAATCATTCTTGCAATAAAGCAAACCTTAAAAAAGAGTTATATTGTTGATTTTACTCAATAATATTCTTCATGATACGTTTTAAGTGACGGTACATCGCTGGCACCTCAATATCTATCATTTGGGAAGTTACCCACTGGTTATACTTCTCTCCCATGATGGCTCGTATGTATTCACCATAGTAACGTTTCATAGAAAAACCCGGCCCATCATCATTAAAATCGAACTCCGAGTACTCCTGCATACGTTCGTTGAGTAAATCAATAAAGTCCTGTTTGTAATTACCACTTCCATAAAGTTCATGGTAATTGTCTGCTAAATGCTTACCACATTTATTAGCTAATTCCCCCAAAAATCGTGGGCGTTCATCTTCATCAAAGTATTCAATTGTCATACGATCTGCAACATGAATTAAAAACATCAAATTTTCTGCAACCAGCTCAAGCCGCTGTTTGTTGCTATCAGTTTGATAGTCCGCATTTTCGAGGTTTAAGATAGCATCCATTGCTACTTTCCACATGTTATAGGCAATCACACCCGCTTCTTCTTCAATAGAATGTGACTTATCTTTATGCCATTTCGTCTTTAATCTAACCATGGAAATACCTCAAAACATTTATACCTGACTGGTGTGTAAATAAAGCGCATGCTAATCTTAAATAACATAGTGTGAGCTTCTGATATTGACACTATTTTACTTTGTTATCGCAGCTGATACCAACATTGAATGAGGAAGCAATGGATACAGTGGCAGATAAAACACTACATACTCTACGTGATATTGTGCAGCATAATTGCCACATTTCAGATGCCAATCATGCCGGAAATTACACCATGTGTACCTATCTACTCAAAATGCGCGAGTACTTTCGCTGGGAACAGCAAAAATCTGCTTCATCAAAATTAAAAAACACACAAGTTGGAGAGTGGTTAAGAGAGCGTGAAAACTTGTGGGACAGTCTTGAAACTGCCAATTTTAAAAAAATTACAATAAAGAACCAGTGTTTTGATCCATTCGATGCTGATTCTATTAACGCCATCATTAATACTGAGGGGCTGGTATACAGTGGAGGGTTTGGCGCTAAAATGACGCCACACTTTTTCCTTGCAAAAATAGAGTCACAGGAAAATTATGATAATTACACTGTATATATTTCATCAACTGAATATGCACGTGATCTCACCTCACCACCTGCTATGACATTAGGTAATAATATTTTTATTCGCCGAGAGTCTATTAAACGTATGCTTTGGGAACGCTATGAGACATGGCTTTGGAATAAACCTGAAAACGCCATGAAAAATGCCATCGACTGCTATGACTTCGCAAACAACCTTGATGCCTCGCTTGACGCAATGACAGATAACGAAATAGAAAATATCTTGCTGCATGAAATTGGTGAAATACAGGCTGGCGAATTACTGGGTGAACAATGGGAAGAACTGCTAAGTGATTTACCTCATACCCAGGCTGAGCTTATGTTAAGAGCAATTCGCGATCACATTGCAGACAGCATCATTACCCTCCCCACCTTAATGCATAGTAAAAGCAATGCTTCTATTCATTTTTACTTTGCCAACCTGACAAACATGAGAAAGCATTTAGCCCCAAGCCTTCTAAAGGCATATGATAAATGGTTATATTCTAATGACTTCAGTAACATTAAAAATGTAGTCTCAACAAGTCGCGACCACTGGCTTGAACTAACCGATAAGATATTCTCAATTTACAATAAAACAAAAAACCCTCAAAAACAGATTGAAGCATTGATTGAATCCAGTCATTTATAAGATAATAGCAACTTTAAATATCACAGTTGTATAACCTATGCCCCAGACCAATCAAGCAAAGCTAAAAAGTATTAAAGAAGTTAAAAAAAATTCATTCGTTTTTGAAAAAAACAATGCTCTCACTACCGAACAATGTGAGTATATGATTCAACAATTTGAGTCGCATAAAGAAGATCAATACCTCGGCCGTATCGGCCAAATGGCAACAGAAGATACCAGTATAAAAAAATCTACTGATATGGTTGTCAGCGGTAAGGAGCATTTTAAAGATATTGATAAAGCACTGTTTACTTCCATTAAAGACACACTGGTTGAATTTAGAGAGGCCTACCCTTTTTTTAAAGGTCCGTTTAAAGATATGGGCTATGCCATTCAACGAACCAACCCGGGTGAACATTATCATTGGCATATTGATGGTGGCAGCCATGAATTTAGCCAGAGACAACTTGTGGCAGTTTGGTATTTAAATGATGTGCCCGGTCCTGGCGGTGAGACCGAATTTTTATTTCAGAATGTAACGGTTAAACCTCAACAGGGAAAATTAGTTTTATTTCCACCCTTCTGGACACATGAACACCGCGGCATCACATTAGTAAAAGGCGTTAAGTATATTGCTACAACCTGGGTTGTATTTCGTTAAGACTTGTTATTTGGCATAAAGGTATAATATTTATGCCCATAGTAACTTGTAATAACAGGCACACTTATACCAATTAAGTGTGCCACTTCTTCCGGATAAAAACTAAAGTTAATCGCAGGAAATCCATATTCTGCAAGCCCAACACTAATCAGCCACACCTGGATAACTGCAATAATATTTACGATTGTAAATTTTAAAAACTCGTGTGAAGCTGCCTGACCACTTTGTTGAAAAACAAATATTCTTGATAAAATAAAGGCTGTAATCATTCCTATTATGTAGGCAAAGAAAACTGCATAGCGGTATGACATTAGTTCGCTCAAACCAATACGACTTAAAAAATTAACCCCAGCAGCAAAGCCACCGGTTAATACAAAACGGGAGAATTCAGAATTTAATTTAATGTTGAACATAAATTATTTAAAGATTAGCGATCTGACGTCCTAACCCAACACTCTCGGTAATTGAACGATCTTCAGGGTAATAATAAGAAGTATCGGCAATATATAAACCTTCAATATCAGATTTTATTGGTGGTAAATCATCATTAAAGTTTGGCGGGCAAATTGGTTGAGCAAAAGCGTAACGTGATACATTAACATCAATAACATCGTCTTCAGATAGTTGCGGATTTATTTTAAAAATATATTCTTTAGATTCATCAATAAAATCCTGATCATCACGATTAAATTTTGGGTGTGTCTGCGGCATATAAAAAGGAACATAAGCAATATGATGCTCCTGTTGTGTGTTTAAATTACTGTACTCAATAATACCCGGGATTTCCATTGCCTCATCATTAACATTAAGCCAGAAATTTTCTGTTACCGCTTGCTTCAATTTAAATATTAGGCACACACAACCAATATTCTGAATTGAAGCGTATTTTTGCTGATGTGCTTCAGGTAGCCTATCAATTAACCTTGTCACGAAAGGTAATGGAACTGTACTATAAACCTTGTCAAACGAATCAAATTCACCATTGCGCATTAGGCCCTGTACTCTTCCATCCTTATGTGCAATTTTTTCAACCGGGCTTTTTAAATGAATAATCACGCCCATTTGCTCAAGCTTTTCTCTTAATGCATTTAATAAAGTTTCTGAGCCTCCCTCAAGATACCCCATTTGCTCTTCAAAAATACTTTTACGTGAGCGCCCTACTCGTCTGATACGCGCCCATATCCATGGTGCAGATAAATTATCAGTAAACTCATAAAATTTCTGTGCAAATAATTTCTTCCACAAAATATTAAATACCGTTTCACCTTCTGCATCTTTTAGCCAGGTAACAGCATCTTTCGATTCAAGTACTTTCCAGTTTTTACGTTTAGTCGATAAAAACATATGAATGCCATATCGCATCTTGGAAATAAAAGAAAGTTTTGGGAACTTTAAAAGTGCGAATGGATTTCCCCACTCATACAATTGGCCATCATAAAAATAACCCATTTTTGTCGGATGCCAATGTAACTTTGATTCGAGGTTTAATTCTTTTAATAAAGTAAATAAATCGAAATCTTCTTTACAAATAAAATGATAGTAACGCTCAATACTGAGACCATTAAAGTCAAAGTGTGCTGACATCCCGCCTAAACGATCATCAGCCTCGAATATCTCAACCTTATCGCCATTTAATGCAAGTTGATACGCACAAGCCAGCCCCATAGGGCCACCACCAATAACAGCAGACCGGGTCATTTAATTATTAATACCTTTGTTTTTATTAAAAATGGATTAGTTTAAACCGCCAACAATAATTTCTGTCTCATTGATGTCTCCATCTTCAGAAATTCTAATCGCAGTTGAGCCGGGCATTTTATATAAAACATAAGCTGCCATCATTATTAACATGTTTTTATTTTCATTCTCGATAGCAGATAAAATTTTATCACCCACAACCTGACAACGTTGCTCAGAGTTTAAGTTATCTACCCACTCACGGCTCATTTGCCAACCTTGATCCATGTCTTTGTCCATTTTTTTAAAAAATTCCTGGGCCTCAGTCAGCATCATATCCGGCACATCGACAGTAACTGATTGACCATGGACTAAAACATTTAAATGCATGAATACACCTTGCAATTGATAGGCTTAAATATTTGAATTGGAACGCGATTATACCGCATACTACCCGCTGTTGCGAAGTGCGTTTACTAACAATTAAAGACAATATTATGCTATTAACCTTACAGTCTGTATTAAGTTCTGAACACCTTAAAACTGTGCGAAGCCTGCTCGATAATGCTCCTTTTGTTGATGGAAAGCTATCTGCTGGCAGCGCAGCAAAAAAGGTAAAGAATAACGAAGAAGTCGCGATGAATGCGGCACAAATGAACCAGCTAAATAACGTGGTAATGGGTAACCTTGTTGCTAACCCGCAATATAAGAGTGCTGCTCTACCCCATCGTATTGCCGCTCCTTTTTATGCTAAATACAGTAGCGGTATGGAATATGGTGACCATGTTGATGATCCTGTTATGGGCGATGTAAATCGTTATCGTTCAGATGTTTCAATCACTGTTTTTTTGAATTCCCCTGAGGATTACGATGGTGGTGAGCTCGTTATAAATTCAAATTTTGGGGAACGACAGGTTAAGTTATCAGCAGGCGATGCTGTGATGTACCCTTCATCCAGTCTGCATCATGTAAACCCTGTAACACGAGGTGAGCGTCTTGTCGCTGTTACCTGGCTACAAAGCATGATACGAAGTTCTGAGCAACGGGAGCTGCTTTACAAATTAAATACCGCCAGAGAAAGCCTGCTAAAAACCAGCCCTGAATCAGCAGAAGCAAAAGACATAGATATCTGCTATGCAAACCTTATTCGTATGTGGGCTGATGTTTAGTTGCGGTAAATTACCTCTCGCAGCTCCACGAGCTGCTGAAGTGCAAGTAACAGTAAAAAAACAACTCGCACTAAATAAAAAAAGCCGCTTTATAAATAAAGCGGCTTTTTTAGAATCAGTAAACTAAACGTTTAGAAGAAACGTGTAGAACCTTTATCTTCATGAGCCATCGCGTTTAACTTGTCAGCTAACTCATCGTACTTAGCTACATAGTTAAATAATGGGTGACCTTCCTGACCAGCGTAGTAATCTTTCATATCAACGCCATTTTCCTGTTCAAACGCAATAAATTTCTTTTGCATTTCTAACATTTCTTCAATGATTTTAGCTTTATCGCTCATTTTTTTAACCTCAATTTCAAAGGCTGAAGCCTTTATTTTGGTGATTTGAATTCGGTAATTCCAAGTTTAAAACCTATGGCCGCAAATTTAGCAGTCTGATGACAGCCCATCTATATCTCTGATGGGTTAAATCTAGACGAAATTTGGCCAAATGATACCTGAATTAGTAGCCACCTTTACGTGTGCTTTGTGGTAATCCGCCGATTTTACGGCCTTGCTTAGAAGGCATACCAGGAAACAGTTGGTACATGTACTTAGAAGTAAGTTTTTTGCCCCACTTTTTAGCCATGTCTTTCATGATGCCACGCTCATTTGGCTCAACACCTGGGTTTTCAGCATGTTCAGCACGTAAATAATTGACGATATCCCAGTGTTCATCAGTCATTTCAACTTCTTCATCAACCGCAATTTTAGCGCCTATAGCTTCAGTCCACTCGTTGTAATCTTCTAAATAACCGTTTTCAGTTACTTCTACTGACTTACCGTCTGCTTCTAGTGTAGGCATAAGATCTCTCCACAAAACCAATGTTAAATACTGTATTCATGACAATTAGTTGTCATGCTCTAAAATTTCGGCGCTATTTAAACAAATTTTGCCAGTTGAGCCAAGCCTCTCTATGGGGATATTCAGTCAATTTGTTCCATTTAGAACTGAAAGAAACCGAAAATCAGTCAGGATTGACTGCATCAATGCCCTTTTGGGGTAAAAACAAGCCGCAGCCTAGCTTACGACCAACTCCAAGACCATTTTCCTGAATTTTTACCGATTCAGCTTTTTCTAAGTCAGCAATCATTAGTCCACGCGTAATTAGCTTTCTATCCGGAAGCTGAATATAACGCTCACGACCACACATCATTTTCTTTATTTGAATGCCAAGCTCTCGAATGCTCGCTGCACATTCTTCCATAAACTCATTTTCTGACAACCCAGCTTCGTCAACTACTACATGACGTGCAAACACAATGTTCATATCACTTAGCTTACGGATTGTAGATTTCCCAATACCCAGCTCGTAACCATCTAGTTGGAGAGTTTGGCCAGTTAGTGACTGAATATCGTTTAGTCGCTCTTTAGGAACTCGAATTGTTAGTTTTTGCCTTTTAGACAAGTGTAGAATTTCTGAGTTAGTATTTTCTGGCCGTAACCAGCCATTACCTGACTCCGCTCCGAAAACCTGGTGGATTCCAACCTGATCGTCTCCAGCAACCCAGGGCAAGACCTCTTCTATCGCCTTTGATAGTACATGGGCGTTATCCAAGGGGATTGACTTCCCTTTTACGCTAAAAACAACATCAACAATATTCTCTGGAATGACAAACTCTTCTTTTTTGTCAGTATCTTCAGACCAATACATATTAAAAACCTACTTAAATTCGTTTAGTTTAACGAGCCGAAGTAAACTTGGCTTCCAGATGTTCTTCCCAGTTGTCCGGCGTATCAGGATACGGTGGTTTAACATCCATCTGGAAAAACATTTCACCCTGCTTAGCGACTGCCTGAACAGCTTCAACCAAGTCCGCATACGACTCAACATCATTGCCTATTAATAAATCACTTAACATCAGCATAATTAAACCTTAACCTTTATTAACTTTGAGCTACCTAAATCACAGTAAATTAAATACTAATGCGATCATAGAAACGCGCTCTATAAATTAACCGCTTACTTTCCAGCGACTCGTCTTCTTCAAATGCCGTGCGGTTATGCAAAACATTATTGCAGAGTATACCTTGACCTGCCTTTAGCTTGTTTTTAAAAATAAAGCTGGAATCACCATTTAAAAACTCGGTTATTCGTTTCAATGCAGCCTGCAAATTGCTATTTTTTGCCCACTCAATACTACGTGTTCTGGCGGTATAACGTAGATGGAGACTTTTAGTCTGATTATCAAGGCTAAAAACAGGTCCAGTTTGAGCTGCACGCTCAACACCATCTTCTTCATTTGCCGGGATTGTCAAAGCCGACTCATCCATTAATGCTTTAATATAATCAGGATTTTCGTCTCTCAGCTGGATATACAGTATTTCTGGATCAAGTAGCTGATTCTCTCCACCTGTGGGTGCGTTATTAACACAATGAAGCATCATCCCGCGAATCGTACTATCAGGCTTATTATAGTAACCATCGGTATGCCAGCTAAGCTTTTTAGATGAGTACGGGATATAACCAACATGACGCCCCGAATCCCGTGTTTGAAGAGAAGTGATACTGTCCTCATCTGCACATATATTAGTATCCAGTCGATTAAGCCCAACCTGCGCTGCCAGGGCTTTCATCTGTGATTTACCAAACTGTTCCGGGTTAGAAAGCTGGTAAACACACATATTTGTTTTAGAAATACACTCACTAATGGCATCTAATTCACTATCAAACAAGCTCACTGGATTTTTGATGAACACCACTAGCTCATCCACATTTTGTGGATACTGATGTATTTTTTTCTGTTTCCAGACTTCATAAGCCTCATTATTCATTAAATTATAATGTTCTAATGTCTCTGCCTGTAAACTGTCCTGAGATCTCACTTGCATTTACTTCCTGAATTCGTACAATACGCGCACTTTTTATATGTGTATTGAGGATACTTTTAGCACGATATTATACTGGATATTTAATTAATTCGTTTATTGATTGCGAACTAAATATTCTTGACTAAACTGATTAAACTTCAGCTTGCTGAAGAAATTTTTATACCCGTATTTAATCAATTCAGTTAAATCACAGCCCTGATCTACAAACCAGATATCAAAACTGGCATGGGTCTTAACCTGTTGTTTTAATTGAATATATTTCAGGGGTTTTCTGGTTTGTAATGAATCAGGTGTGAATTAAACTGCTATTGGCCGCCATGATCTATCCCTTAAGGGATACCCTATGGGTAGGAATTCACCCCATCAGGTGGGTTTTCCATATGTGATTCACGCCCTAGACTTCGTCGCAAATTATAAATGCCTGCAATTGCAGCTTTTATACGAAATTTTAGTTACGAATTATAAATAGTAGTTAGCTAACAGGTAATGCCTCAAGGAGAAAACCATGGCTAAAAATCAACACCCAACACCAATGCTCGATGAATTAGAAAAAGGTCCCTGGCCTTCTTTTATTTCAGGTTTTAAACGTTTACGTGATGAGCACCCTAAGAAAGAAATCAACGTAGTTGCTAACTCATTACTGGGTCAGCTAGAACACTCTTACGAAACACGTAAAGGCTACTGGAAAGGTGGTACTGTATCTGTGTTTGGTTACGGTGGTGGTATCATTCCACGTTTCTCTGAAGTTGGTGAAGCTTTCCCTGAATCAAAAGAATTCCACACTTTACGTGTACAGCCTACTCCAGGTAACTACTACACTACTGACATGTTGAACCAACTGGCTGATAGCTGGGAAAAATACGGTTCTGGTCTTATTACTTTCCACGGTCAAACTGGTAACATCATGTTTATCGGTGCTGACACTGAAAACGTTCAACACTTCTTTGATGAAATCAATGAATACGGTTGGGATTTAGGTGGTGCGGGTCCATGTGTACGTACTGCAATGTCTTGTGTTGGTGCTGCTCGTTGTGAACAGTCTTGTGCAAACGAACACGCTATCCAGCGTTACCTTGTAAACGAATTTGTTGATGACGTTCACCGTCCTGCACTTCCATACAAATTCAAATTCAAAATCTCTGGTTGCCCTAATGATTGCCAAAACGCTATCGAGCGTTCTGACTTCGCAGTAATCGGTACATGGCGTGATGACATGATCATTGACCAGGCTGAAGTTAAAAACTACATGGGTACTAAAGGTCGTCAATACCTGATGGATAACGTTATTTCTCGTTGCCCAACTTCATGCATGACTTTAAATGATGATGAAACTTTAGATGTTGATAACAGCAACTGTGTTCGTTGCATGCACTGCATCAACGTTATGCCTAAAGCATTATCTCCAGGTAATGACAAAGGTGTTACTGTTCTTATCGGTGGTAAACGTACACTGAAAATCGGTGACTTAATGGGTACTGTTATTCTTCCATTCAAAAAACTTGAAACAGAAGACGATTACGAAGAGCTTGTTGAATTAGCTGGCGACACAATCGATTTCTTTGCGGAAAATGCTCTAGAGCACGAACGTACTGGTGAAATGATTGAGCGTATCGGCCTTGTTAACTTCCTTGAAGGCGTGGGTGTTGATGTTGATCCAAACATGATCTCATCTCCACGTCAGTGTTCATATGTACGTATGGACGGCTGGGATGAAGAAGCAGCAGCTTGGTTTGAGAAGAAAGCTGAACAGGCAGCAGGTTAATACCTGCCGCTTTGCGACTTTTCATTCGATATAAATTTAATTTTTAAGATTTAGGAGAACTATAATGGCAATGGCAGATATGCGTGAGCCTATTGAATCAGGCTGCCCAGACGGGTTTCAATATATGCACCCTGCGATGCGTAAAAACTTCGGTATGTGGAACTATCATGAAGATCCACAACCAGGTGTTCTTAAGCACGTTTCAAAAACAGGCGATGTTGTTTACACAGTTAAAGCTGGTACTCAGCGTATCCTTGACGTTTTCACTATTCGCAAATTAACTGCAATTGGTGATAAATTTGCTGACGGTTACATTCGTTTCACAATTCGTTCTAACATTGAATACACAGTTTCTGACGAAGCTAAAGTACAGCCTTTAATTAAAGCACTTGAAGACGAAGGCTTTATCGTTGGTGGTACTCGTAACTCTGTTGCAATGATTTCTCACACTCAAGGTTGGTTACACTGTGATATTCCAGGTACTGACGCATCAGGTGTTGTTAAATCTATGATGGATGAGCTTATTGATGAGTTCAAACAGTGGAACATGCCTAACCGTGTTCATATCACTACTTCTTGCTGCCAGATTAACTGTGGTGGTCAAGGTGATATCGCGATTAACATCCAGCATACTAAGCCACCTAAGATTGCTCACGACTTAGTATCTAACGTTTGTGAACGTCCAACAGTTGTTGCACGTTGCCCAGTTGCTGCGATTCGTCCTGCAATGGTTGATGGTAAACCTTCACTTGAAGTTGATGAGAAAAAATGTATCTGTTGTGGTGCATGTTTCCCTCCTTGCCCTCCAATGCAAATCAATGATCCAGAGCACTCTAAGTTAGCTATCTGGGTTGGCGGTAACCACTCAAATGCTCGTAGCAAACCTTCTTTCCAGAAACTGGTTGCTGCTGGCGTACCAAACAATCCACCTCGTTGGCCTGAAGCGACTGCGATCGTTAAACGTATTCTTAAAGAATACAAAGAAGGCGCGAAAGATTGGGAACGTATTAATGACTGGATCGACCGCATCGGTTGGCCACGTTTCTTCGAAGTTACAGGTTTACCATTCACTAAGTATCATATTGATAACTGGCGTGGTGCACGTAACTCATTAAACGCTTCTACTCATATCCGTTTCTAAGAAGGTATTGGCTATGAAATTTGGTATTAGCGTTCACGAAGGACCCTATACTCATCAAGCTGCTGACACTGCTTACTATTTTTGTAAAGCAGCGTTAGAAGCGGGTCATGAGATTTTCCGAGTATTCTTCTATCACGATGGTGTAAATAACGGCACTCGTTACGGCACTCCGCCACAAGACGATCGTCATGTTATGAACCGTTGGACTGAGTTAGCTAAAGAGCACGATCTTGATCTGGTTATCTGTGTAGCAGCGGCACAACGTCGCGGCATCGTAGATGAAGGCGAACAGGAACGTAACGGTAAAGACGGCAACAATATTCAAGAAGGCTTCCGTATCTCTGGTTTAGGCCAGTTAATTGAAGCGGGAATTGAAGCTGATCGAACTATCGTATTTGGCGATTAATACAAAGGTAAATCAGAATGTCTGACGTGAAAAAGTTTTTATATGTAAATCGCAAAGCACCTTACGGAACGATTTACGCATGGGAATCATTAGAAGTTGTCTTAATTGGCGCTGCTTTTGATCAGGATGTGGCTCTTGCTTTTATTGATGATGGTGTTTATCAATTAGTAAAAGGTCAGGACACGAAAGAAATTGGCATGAAAAACTTCTCGCCAACCTACTCTGCTTTAGGTGACTACGACATCAACAAAATTTATGTTGAAAAAGAATCACTCGAAGCACGTGGCTTAACAGTAGATGATCTTCAACACCTTGTTTGGGAAGATGAAGATGAAGATTGGGCTGAAAAAGACTCAATTAAAGTTGTTACTGCTGCAGAGATGGCGGAAATCATGGATCAATCAGAAGTTGTTTTAAGCTTCTAGGAGAAATAAACATGTCAATGTTACATATTGTAAATAAATCTGCACTCGATCGTAATTCATTAGAAACATGTGTTAACCACACTGTTAAAGGTGCCACAATTTTAATGATTGAAGATGGCGTTTATAGTGCAATGAAAAATACTGCATCAACCGGAATGGTTGAAGGTGCAATGAAAGATGTATCTGTTGCAGTTCTCGGGCCTGATTTAAAAGCTCGAGGCATTAGTGAAGACAAATTAATTGATGGCGTAACAGTAGTTGACTACGCAGGATTTGTTGAATTAACAACTAAGAATGACAGCGTTCAGTCTTGGTTATAGTTTTTAATTTAAAGATAAGTTCACCTGAACGAGGATAATATTATGTCAAGTATTGAAGTAAATGGTAAACAACTTGAAGTTGATGAAGAAGGTTACTTAGCTGACCTTAATGATTGGGTACCTGAAGTTGCAGAAGTTATGTCTAAAGCTGAAGATGCAGAATTAACTGAAGCACACTGGGAAGTAATTAACTTCTTACGTGAATACTACGAAGAATACCAAATTGCACCAGCAGTTCGTGTTTTAACTAAAGCTATTGGTAAAAAATTGGGTAAAGACAAAGGTAACAGCAAGTACTTATATGAGTTGTTCCCATATGGTCCAGGTAAACAAGCTTGTAAATATGCTGGCTTACCAAAACCAACTGGTTGCGTATAAGTACTCACGCACAAATTAGGGAGTTAGAGTTTTCTAACTCCCTTCTTTAAAATTTTTGATTGAAAAACACTTTAATTAAAGTTAACAACAGCGAGACCTGATAAATGTCAGCTCTATCAGTTTTTTATACAATTTTATTTTATTCAGCGGCTACTATTTTCATAGTTGGTCTTGCTTATCGTATTTCCGATTACGCAAGAACCCCTGCTCCACTTAAGATTCCAACGACTCCGGCACCAACAACTAAGCCAGGTGTTGTTTTCCGCCTTTTTACAGAAGTAGCCCTATTTAACAGTTTATTCAAGTCAACCAAGTGGACATGGCTATTTGGTTACATGTTTCATTTATCGTTATTGCTCGCGTTTTTCCGTCACCTAAGATACATCGTTTCACCTGATTCATTTATCTGGCCTCTCATTAATAACTGGTTAGTATTATTTGCTGGTCAATACGGTGGTTTCTTAATGTTAATTGGTTTGGCAGGTTTGTTTGGTCGACGTATTTTTGTGGATCGTGTTCGCTATATATCAGCCCCATCAGACTACGCAATGCTTATCCTTATTTTTGCGATTGCTGCTACAGGTATGCTGATGTCTTTTGTTACCCATACAGATATCGTTCAACTTAAAGCGTTTGCACTCGGCTTAGTTACGTTTAATCCTCAGAATTTACCTGAAGATATACTGGTGCTTGTTCATCTCGCACTTGTAGCAATATTAATGATTATTTTTCCTGTTACTAAACTATTACATGCTCCGGGTATCTTCTTTAGCCCGACACGTAACCAGGTTGATAACCCGCGTGAACAGCGACACCTCGCTGAGTGGGCAGCAAAATATGATGCTGATAAAGAATAAGTAAATATAACGATTTTTTGAGGAATCTACTGTGGCAGATTTTGAAGTAGCAGAAATAACTAAAGGATACGTCAGTATCCCTAAGCTTAAAGAAGGCACTATGGCGCATAGCCAGCCTTTTATTTCTAAAGAAAAATTTCAGGAACCATTAGGCTATCCAGGTGAGTTAGTTGATAACTGGAAAGAAGTGGTTATTGATAAGCTTAAAGAACTTTCTGATAAATATCGTTCATTAAAAGTATTCCTGGATTCTTGTATTAAATGTGGTGCATGTACTGACAAATGTCACTACTACATTGGTACAGAAGATCCTAAAAACATGCCGGTTGCACGTCAGGATTTATTACGCCAGGTTTATCGTTACTACCATACATTCACTGGCCGTTTATTTGCAAAATTAGGTATTCCAGGTTTTGTTGGTGCAAAAGAATTAACAAAAGATGTTATTGATGAATGGTATGCATACTTTCATCAATGTTCACAGTGTCGTCGTTGTTCAGTGTTCTGCCCAATTGGTATCGACACTGCAGAAATTTCAATGGCTGCTCGTGAAATTCTTGATCAAATTGGTGTTGGTCAAAAATACTGTAATGAAATTATTGAAAAAGCAGGCCGTATTGGTAATAACCTCGGTTTACCTGAACCTGCTCTGGCAGATACATTAGAAGGCCTGGAAGAAGAAGTTGAAGAAGATACTGGCGTAGCCGTTAAATACCCGCTTGATGTTAAAGGCGCTGATATTTTGTTGGTTACTCCATCAGCTGACTTTTTCGCAGAGCCCCATGTCGATGGTTTAATTGGTTACGGTAAAGTTTTTCACGAAGCTGGCGTTAGTTGGACAATCAGTTCATATGCTTCAGAAGCGGCTAACTTTGGTATGTTTATAGGTAGTTATGAAAACATGCGTCGTCTTTCGATGCGTGTTCGTAAAGCCGCTCTAGATTTAGGTGTTAAACGAATTGTATTCGGTGAGTGTGGTCATGCATGGCGTGTTGCTTACAGCTTCTTAAATACCTTAGCAGGCCCATTTGATTTCCTGGATCCAAACTACCCTGTTCCACAACATATCTGTGAATTCACTTATGACTTAATTCAGAAAGACGAACTCAAGTTCGACAAATCTGAAAATGATCACATGACTTTAACTTTCCATGACTCATGTAACGTTGCACGTGCATCGCGTATGGGTGATGAACCTGGTGGACAATTTAAAATTCCACGTGCTGTTATAAAAGCAGCATGTAATAACTTTGTAGACATGCCAGCTGACACTATCGGCGAATCAACTTTCTGCTGCGGTGGCGGCGGGGGACTGCTAACAGATGACTTAATGGAGTTACGTGTTAAAGGTGCTTTGCCTCGTGCAACTGCTCTTAAAAACGTAACCGAAGAAAATGGCGTAACACATATGGCAGCTATTTGCGCTATTTGTAAAAGCCAATTCACCAAGGTACTTCCTTACTATGGATTTACTATGGACCAAATCGTAAGTGTGCATCAACTAGTTAGTGACGCAATTATCCTGAGCGACGCTCCAAAGGATGATGAAGAAGCTAATGAAACAGATGCTGCTTAACAAATAACTTTTAAAATATACTTGTATCATACGTATTGGAGAACATAGATATGGCTACATCAAAAGAAGACATCAATACAAAGCTTACGTTTCGTAAGTTTGAAGATGGCGATCATACCGTTACTGATTTTTCTAAAAAAATATTTGTAGAAGATACTTCTTACAAATGCCCTACTTATGTACACCGTACACCACCTTGTCAGGGTAGCTGCCCTTCAGGTGAAGATATTCGTGGTTGGCTAGATATCGTTCGTGGCATTGAAAAGCCAGCTGGCGACATGACAATGCAGGAATATGCATTCCGTCGTTCTACAACTGCTAACCCATTCCCTTCAATTATGGGTCGTGTTTGCCCTGCTCCATGTCAGGACGGTTGTAACCGTAATCAGGTTGAAGATTTTGTTGGCATCAATGCTGTTGAACAGTTTATTGGTGATTCAGCTTTAGATGCAGGCTTTAAATTTGAACCAGCTGCTAAAGATACCGGTAAAAAAGTAGCTATCATTGGTGGTGGTCCAGCTGGTTTAGCGGCAGCATTCCAGTTACGCCTTAAAGGACATGCGTGTACTATTTTTGATGACCATGAAGACCTTGGTGGCATGATGCGCTACGGTATTCCTGGCTATCGTACTCCACGTGAAGTTTTAGATGGTGAAATCAAACGTATTATTGATATGGGTGTTGAAGTTAAAACAAGCACTCGCGTTGGTGTTGACGTTAGCATGGAAGATGTTGAAAAAGAATTTGATGCTGTTTTATGGGCATTAGGTGCGAAGAAAGGTCGCCCACTTCCAATTCCAGGTGCTGAAGCCGTTAACTGCTTAACAGGTGTAGATTTCCTTGAAGCATTTAACACAGGTAAATTACAACTTGTTTCAGAACGTGTTGTTGTTATCGGTGGTGGTGATACATCAATCGACGTTGTATCTGTAGCGCGACGTTTAGGTCACATTACAGAAACTCACGAAAAAGATCGTCCAGAAAACGTTGTTCTTGGTCACACTGCGCACGACGTAGCCTCAAGTGCAAAACGTCAAGGTGCAACCGTTACTTTATGTTCACGTTCTGCAATTGAAAACATGCCAGCAGCGCAACACGAAATTGATGATGCAACACGCGAAGGCGTAAGCATTCTTGGTTGCATTAGCCCAGTTGAAGTTGTTCGCGATGCTGATGGCCGTGCAACTGCACTTAAAGTTGTTAAGCTTGAAGAAGATGGTAAAACGCCTATCGAAGGTTCTGAATATGACATCGAGTGTGACTTAATCGTTGCTGCGATTGGTCAAGGTGCAGACTTAACAGGTATTGAAGGTCTTGGTAATGATCATGGTTTTATCGATGCTGATGCACACTTCCAGGTATCTGGTAAGAATGGTCACTTTGTAGCTGGCGACGTTGTACGTCCACACTTGTTAACAACTGCTATTGGTCAGGCATCAATCGCTGTTGAAAGTATCGAACACTTCTTCGCAGCTGAAGAAATGGGACGTCGTCCAAAAGTTGATAAGCATCACTTCAACTTAATGCAAAAATTAAAAGAAACTGGTTTAGAGCCAGCTGAATACGATCACTCAAGTACATGGGCTACAAACTCAAGTGATTTTGCAATTCATAACTTTGAAGATCGTTCGGCACATGAAATCATTGCTTCTGATGAGTTATTCTTAGGTCACTTTGAATACACTCCACGTCAAGTACGTAAGGAAGAAGTGCCAAATGCTGATGAAGTACTTGGTCACTTTAAAGAGCGTATGTTTGGCTTAACTGAAGAACAAGCAGTTGAAGAAGCAGATCGTTGCATGAGCTGTGGTATGTGCTTCGAGTGTGATAACTGTGTTATCTACTGCCCACAAGATGCTGTTTACCGCGTTAAGAAAGACCAGGCTACTATGGGCCGTTATGTTGCGACAGATTATGACCGTTGTATTGGCTGTCACATTTGTGCGGACGTATGTCCAACTGGTTACATTGACATGGCAATGGGCGATTAAGAGAAACCTTGAGGTATAACTGTGTTAAGCCATAAAACTATAATAAGCACACTGGTAGGAGCATTATTGCTCCTGCCTTTGTTAGCACAAGCAAACGACTTGTTGCCAACTGTGCCAAAAGCAAAAGCAAAAGCTAATCCTGATACATTATGTATCCGTGATGTTAATGATATGCGTAAAAACCATATGGATTACATCATGCACAAGCGTGATAAAACCATGCGTGAAGGTGTACGAACCAAACAGGATAGCCTGGCTGAGTGTATTAGTTGCCATGTTCCTAAAGACGACAAAGGACACTATGCAAGTTTTGGCGATGACAAACACTTTTGTAGCTCATGCCACAATTACGCCGCAGTTAGCATTGACTGTTTCGATTGTCACAACGACAAGCCAACAGAGGCAAGTAAAACTGGGAGTACGAAAAAATGACTCAACCAGCTAAAAACAACGAATCAGCAACTGACATTTATCGACGTCAGTTTTTAGGTAAAACTGCTGCGGCAGCAGGCATTGCACTTGCTCCTGGCATGTTACTAACAGAAATTGCCCATGCCCGCCCTGCCGATCAGGAAGCAAGCGATAAAAATCGCTGGGGTATGTTAATCAACACCAACAAATGTGGTAACGGATGCAATGCATGTGTCACAGCTTGTGAAACTGAAAATGGTTGGGGTGAATCAAATAAATCTGAACCTCATTCAAATGCCTCACAGAAAGCTGTTTGGATTCGCAAGGTTAAACTTAAAGACAAGCAAACCGGACACGTTCAATCATTACCTTTAATGTGCCAACACTGTGAAAACCCTCCTTGCGTTGATGTTTGCCCAACAGGTGCATCGATGAAGCGTAAAGATGGCATCGTTCAGGTTGATAAACATATTTGTATTGGCTGTCGCTATTGCATGATGGCTTGCCCATATAAAGCACGTTCATTTATACATGAAGCGCTTAAAGATCAAAAAGTACACGCACCTCGCGGTAAAGGCACAGTTGAATCTTGCAATATGTGTGCTCACCGTGTTGATGCCGACGGTACACCAGCATGTGTTGAAGCATGTAATGCTGACGGTCACCAGGCAATGTACTTTGGTGATTTAAAAGACAACAACAGTGCAATTTCGAAAGAACTTGCTAAAAACGGTGGACAGCAACTACGTCCAGACCTTGCTTTAAATACCGGTGTTCGTTACCAGGGTTTGTAAGGAGCTTTTATATAAAAGCTAACAAAGATATTAACTTTTAATTAATTTAAAGTTGTTTATAACGATGAAAAAAAACATACCATTTCTTGCAGTTGAAGGCCGTAGTTCAGGCTACTATTTGTTACTCGCGATACTCGGCGCAGTTATTCTCGCCTCTCTTGGTGCTTTTTATTACATGGAGCATAACGGTCACTATGTAACAGGTATGTCTAACGAAGTCGTATGGGGCATGCCTCATGTATTTGCGGTATTTTTAATAGTCGCTGCATCAGGAGCACTCAATGTTGCTTCTATTTCATCTGTTTTTAATAAAAAAGCTTACAAACCTTTATCACGTTTATCTGCATTACTATCACTTGCCTTGCTTGCGGGTGGCTTGATGATTCTTGTTTTAGACTTGGGTCGTCCAGAGCGACTTGTAATTGCAATGACCTATTACAATCTAAAGTCTATCTTTGCATGGAACATGCTTTTATATAATGGTTTCTTTGCAATTGTAATTGTGTACCTTTGGACAATGATGCAACGTGGTCTGGGTGAATACACCAGAGCTGCAGGTACTGCTGCATTTATCTGGCGTTTAGCATTAACTACTGGTACTGGCTCTATCTTTGGTTTCCTCGTTGCGCGCCAAGGTTACGATGCAGCAGTTATGGCGCCAATGTTTATTATTATGTCATTCTCGTTTGGTTTAGCTATCTTCATGTTAGTGTTAATGGCTTCTTACAAATGGTCAGAGCGTCCACTCGGTGATGCTATTTTCAATCGTCTGAAAAACTTACTGGGCGTATTTGTTGCAGCGGTTATGTACTTTGTATTGGCATACCATTTGACCAATCTCTACGCCACACAACACCATGGCTTTGAAGCGTTTATTCTTATGGATGGCGGCGTATATACCCAACTCTTCTGGATTGTTCAGGTGATTATTGGTGGTATTATTCCTCTTATTATCTTCTACACACCTTCGCTAGCTAAATCACGTAGTCTGGTTGGTTTTGGAGCATTATTAGTTATCATCGGTGGTCTTGCTCAAATTTATGGCATCATTATTGGCGGTCAGGCTTACCCAATGGAAATTTTCCCAGGTAAAGAAGTCATTGAATCAACATTTGCAGATGGTGCAATTGCTGCATACACTCCTACTTTAGCCGAAACACTTCTGGGCTTAGGTGGTATAGCTGTTGCTCTGTTCCTGGTTGCCTTCTGTGTAAAAATCATGCAGTTCTTACCTGCTAGTCTTGCAGATAAAGACGTAGACCCACACTACAAAGCATCTTAATGTGTAACAGTAGAGTATCTTCTGATACTCTACTGTTAATTCAAAGTTACTTCAGGTTTATACAATGAGTCGATTATTTATCTCCGCGGCTCACAAGTCATCAGGCAAAACAACCCTTTCAATTGGGCTTTGTGCGGCATTAGCAGCTAAAGGTCACAACGTTACACCGTTTAAAAAAGGTCCTGATTACATCGATCCAATGTGGTTATCACGCGCTTCTGGCAACCCCTGTTATAATCTCGATTTTTATACAATGCAACATGATGAAATTCTTTCACATGTTAGCGAAGCTCAACAAAGTTCAGATATAACCGTTATTGAGGGAAACAAGGGCTTGTATGATGGACTTGACCTTGATGGCTCAAACAGTAACGCAGCTCTGGCAATACTCACTAAAACGCCTGTTGTTCTGGTTATTAATGTTCAAGGGATGACACGCGGTATTGCCCCACTCATTCTTGGCTATCAGGCTTTTGAAAAAGACATTAACATTGCCGGTGTTATTCTTAATCAGTATCGTGGTTTACGTCACGAACAAAAATTAAAAGCCGTAATCGAGCACTACACTGATGTACCCGTTATTGGTGCTATTCAACATAATCCTGATTTAGAAATAACAGAGCGTCATTTGGGTCTGGTTCCAGGCAATGAAAGCGAATCAGCCATGCAGAAAATTGAACAAATTCGTACCTGTATCAATGATCAGGTCGACCTCGGTAAAATAGTGGAAATAGCCAATACTGCACCAAAATTGACTGTTAATAAAACTATCCATGTAACAGAACAACCTCCAAAAGTAAAAATTGGCATTATTCAGGATGCTGCATTTGGCTTTTATTACCCGGACGATTTAGCCTCATTAAAGAATAATGGCGCAGAACTTGTTACAATAAACGCTTTAAATGACTCAACTTTACCGGATATTGATGGTCTGTTTATTGGTGGCGGTTTTCCTGAGGAGCATTTGCAACAGCTGAATCAGAATGCTTCATTACGCAAATCCATAAAAAGCGCCATTACTAACGGTTTACCTGCATATGCAGAATGCGGTGGTCTTATGTATTTATCAAGATCAATTAAGTGGAAAAACAAACAGTTTGACATGGTCGGAGCAATACCCGCTGATTGTCAAATGCATAAACGTCCCCAGGGACGTGGCTATGTACAATTGCTGGAAACGAAAAACAGCCTGTGGCCCAGTAGAAATTCTGAAAAGATTCTACCTGCACATGAGTTTCATTATTCATCACTTTATAACATCGATAGCGACATATCATTTGCATACGATGTAAAACGTGGAACAGGCATTGCAGATAAAAAAGATGGTCTGATTTATAAAAATCTTGTAGCCAATTACACTCATTTACGAGACACATCACTTCATCATTGGACTAAACGATTCGTTGATTTTGTGTCTCAAAACAAACACTGATATTCGAACAAGAGGTAGAACAATGTTTACATTAAGCAAAACAGCCGCAGATCAAATTAAAGAGTCAGCAAAACAAAGCCAAAGTGAAGGCCTGGCACTTCGTATCGCCGCAAAGAAAAACGTTGATGGCAGCATCCACTATGGTGTTGGCTTTGAAGAAAATACCAAAGAAGAAGATTTAGCATTTAAATCACATGACATAACAATTCTCATTGCACCGCAAAGCATCGAGTTACTCAATGGCACAGAAATGGATTATGTTGAAATGGATAATAAAGAAATGCAGTTTATCTTTAAAAATCCTAATGATCCTAGTTATACATCTGATGATGATAACGGCCAGCATAACTTGTAAATACTAAAATTTTATTTATGTCAGCCAAAAGCGATCATTCTATTGACACTCAAACCTGCATTGATTCTGCAGGTGTTAGTTGCTCGCCGTTAAAAACTACTCGCTTCTGGAAAAGCCCGCTTTGTTTACCCATGCTTGTTCTGGCCTTTTCAATTATCGGGCTAGGTTTTATTGCGCTCACATTTATTGAACCACTTACAACAATAAAACTTACCAGCATTTTAGGTATTATAACTGTTTCATTAATTGTTCTTATCGTTTTATATCAAAGAATACAGGACCGTTTATTACTGCCACTGTCACAACTAAAATCATGGGCTATTGAAATCAATGAGGGCAACCTGGCTACACGCCTTCCGGAATTTCTACCCGGTGATTTTAATACCCTTGCCAAGCATGTTAACGAGTTAGGCGATCAAATTGAAACGTTAAGCCTCGACATGCAAAGTCAGGTTAAAAAACAAACTGCTCATATAGAACGAAAATCTAACTCCCTGGAAATTGTTTACGACGTAGCTGCAAGTATCAACGTATCAAGAAATCTTGATGATCTGTTAACACGCTTTTTACATAGTTTAAAAGAAGTTGTGAAAGCTCGTGCCGCTGTCGTGCGTTTAATGACCGATGACAACAAAATGCGACTGGTTGCCAGCCTTGGTTTTGATGAAGACTTAATGGAGCGTGAGCAACTTATACCATCTGATCAGTGTTTATGTGGCAGCGCATACCGTGAGGGAAATGTTTTATTCCAGAAAAACATAAGCCAATGTGACAAAATTATTGGTCGCCAGTTTTTTGATGTAGATAACGTCCATATGATAGCCGTACCATTGCAGTATCGTGATAAAACACTCGGAGTATATAATTTATTTGTAGACTCAGAAGAATTTGCCGATCCTGAGGATATTGAAGATTTACTCACCAGTATCGGGCGTCATCTTGGAATGGCCATTGATAAAGCCCGCTCCGATGATGAAGCCAACCGTTTTGCAATTATGGAAGAACGAAACCGGCTTGCACATGAGTTACATGACTCACTTGCACAAACCCTGGCAAGCTTACGTTTTCAAGTACGTGTTCTAGACGAAAAAATTCGCTTAGGTGAAGAGCCTTCTATCTGGCATGAGCTGGAAAAAATTGAAAATAATTTAGACGAAGCCTATGCAGAGCTTCGAGAGCTAATCACTCATTTTAGAGCACCTATCGATAAACGTGGTCTTGTTCCTGCCGTTGAGCATTTAATTGAGCGTTTCCGCTACAAGAGTGATATAGCGATATTCCTGCAAAAAGAATGGAACGTCCTAAGCTTATCACCAAATATCGAGGTACAGGTATTACGCATTATTCAGGAGTCACTAAACAACATTAGCAAACACAGCCAGGCACATGCTGTGCGGGTTATTATGCGGAGTACTGTACAAGGCGACTGTAATATCCTAATAGAAGATGATGGTGTCGGCATGGATATCCCACCAAAAACCGATCGTGTATCAGGCGATCACTTGGGATTAAGTATTATGGAAGAACGTGCAAAACGTATTGGTGGTACATTTAAAATTGAAAGTGAAATTGGTGAAGGAACACGCACAATACTTACATTTAAACACCAGAGCCAACTTGATCCTGAAAAGGATGCTACGACAAAAGTTCTTGTCCCTCCTCCAGTTATTGAAAACAACAAGGCTAATTAATGAGTTTAAAAGTATTATTAATTGATGACCATACTTTGTTTCGTGTTGGCCTTGAAGGTTTATTATCAACACGCGGTATCGAAATACTTGCATCCGTTAACACAGGTATCGATTGTATTGATTTAGTCAAAAAATTAAACCCTGACATTGTTTTACTCGATATGCGTATGCCAGGTATCGATGGTTTAGGTGTACTAAAACTATTGCGAGCAGAATATGATTCGCTCCCAGTGGTTATGTTAACAACCAGTACCGACGAGAATGATCTTGTTGAATCACTTAAAAATGGTGCACAAGGTTATCTACTTAAAGATATGGAGCCAGACGAACTTGTAATTGCTCTGCGTGACATTGTTAATGGTAAGACTGTCGTAGCGCCCGATCTTGCCCCTATTCTTGCAAAAGCAGTTCAGGGAAAATCTGAAACAAATGATGAAGAGCAAGATAGTCCTTTCTCCGAACTCACGCCAAGAGAAACAGAGATATTAGGACTTCTGGCTGAGGGTTTAAGCAATAAAGGTATCGCCAGAAACCTGGGGATATCGGATGGTACTGTTAAGCTTCATGTGAAAGCCATTCTACGAAAGTTAGAAGTTCATTCACGTGTAGAAGCAGCCGTAATGGCCGTACAACAAGGCTTAAACAAAAAAACTGAAGAAGAAAATTAAGAGTTATTTATGAAAAGATTTTCACAACTTATTCAAGAATGTCTGGAACGCGTTAATGAAATCTTCCCCTGGGATCTCGAAGAAATGTTAAAAGAAGAAAACAAGCCCCTTCTTATTGATGTACGTGAACCAGCTGAATTTGAAGCAATGCATATTTATCATTCTATTAATGTTCCAAGAGGTATCCTGGAAACATCTTGTGAATACGACTTTGATGACACAGTCCCAGAACTAGTTGAAGCACGAGATAAAGATGTTGTCGTCATCTGTCGGTCAGGCAACCGCAGCATTTTTGCAGCAGATGTAATGCAGCAAATGGGCTATAAGAAAGTTGTTTCATTAAAAACAGGATTGCGCGGCTGGAATGACTCAGAGCTACCGTTATATTCGAAAAGCAATGAAAATGTTGATATAGATGATGCTGATGAGTTTTTTACACCAAAGTTAAGACCAGAGCAGTTGTCACCTAATTAATGATGTATCAAAACTAGCAAGCACTAAGCGTTAGCTATTAATTTTATATAATTATGTATTTGCTAGTTTTTTATATATAAAAATCGTGCAATAACTCTTCACGATAAACTTCGTAGTCCTCATTAGCATCAATACTTACTTTGACATTACCTTTTTTAATATCATGAATACTAATCCGAATTTCATCCCTATCAGGCGTTTTTATTATAATAGCTTCATTTTCATGTCTTGTTAGTGTGAGCATATAACAACCTCCGTATTGTTAACTACATTATATTACATATTATAAACACACGTCATCCTAATACTATGTTGTGCATAATTACTAAACAACTGTGGAAATAACTACCGTAATTGTTAATTGCATAACTAGCAAAATTATCTAAGCAAATTTATTAAGCTAGTACTCTTACATCACCAGAGAATGAAAAACACTTTAAATTTACACGTAATTTGTCTCTAAATATCAATATGTTACAGTATATACGTTATAATTATCTCTAAATTAAAGCATCTTTGTAAAATGCCGCTATTCTATATATAGAATAATCTGACAGACTGTGTCTATACTCAAAAAACGATTAGCTGGAAAGGAACCCTATGAACGAATCGTCACCCTCATCTACTCCCTGGCGCCAAAAATGGATTACCGGTCCAATATTTAAACTTTACAAACGCGTTACTCCACGCATGTCCCAAACTGAACGCGAAGCATTAGAAGCTGGTAATGTTTGGTGGGATGGTGAATTATTTAGTGGTCGTCCGAAATGGAACCGTTTACGCAATCTCGATGCTCCAAAATTAACTCCAGAAGAGCAGGCTTTCATAGATGGACCAGTTGAAAAATTCTGCAGTATGGTAGATGACTGGAAAGTCACTCATGAAGATTATGATCTACCAGCCGATGCGTGGCAATTTTTAAAAGATAATGGCTTCTTTAGTATGATCATTCCAAAACAGTTTGGTGGTCTGGAATTTTCTGCACTTGCTCATTCTGAAGTTGTTATGAAGATATCAACACGCAGTGTTTCAGCTGCCGTTACGGTGATGGTGCCAAACTCTCTTGGACCTGGAAAATTATTACTTGAATATGGTACAGATGATCAAAAGAATCACTATTTACCACGACTGGCAAAAGGACAGGAAATTCCTTGCTTCGCTTTGACGAGCCCACATGCAGGCAGTGATGCTGGCGCCATACCTGATTATGGCATTGTCTGCAAACAGGACTTTAATGGCGAGAAAGATGTTTTAGGTATGAGAGTGAGTTGGGATAAGCGTTATATCACGCTTGGCCCTGTTGCCACACTACTCGGGCTTGCTTTTAAACTTTACGATCCAGATCACCTCTTAGGTGAAAAAGAAGATCTAGGTATTACACTTGCACTCATTCCAACATATACGCCCGGTGTAAATATCGGTCGCAGACATATGCCACTGAACATTATGTTTATGAATGGACCCAATAGTGGCGATGATGTATTTATGCCTCTTGACTGGATCATTGGCGGACAGGAACGTATCGGACAAGGTTGGCGAATGTTAGTCGAGTGTTTGACTGATGGACGAGCTATCTCTCTTCCTGCACTAAGTGTGGGGGCAGGTAAACTTTCATCTCGTGGTATAGGTGCTTATGCACGCATACGACGTCAATTTAAAATGCCTATCGGTAAGTTTGAAGGCATTGAAGAAGCCCTGGCGCGTATTGGTGGTTACACATATATGATGGATGCCGCACGCATCATGACTCTTGGTGCGTTAGATCGTGGTGAAAAACCATCTGTTATATCTGCAATCGTTAAATACCACTTAACTGAAGGTATGCGTAAAATCGTAAATGATTCAATGGATATCCAGGGTGGTGCTGGCATCTGTTTAGGACCACGAAATATTATGGGTCGTGTATATCAAGCTGTTCCCATTAGTATTACAGTTGAAGGTGCCAATATACTCACCCGAACAATGATTATTTTTGGTCAGGGTGCCATTCGTTCCCATCCCTATATTTTTAAAGAACTTGAAGCTATTGGCAATGAAGATCCAGACAAGTCGCTTGAAAATTTTGACAGAGCATTGTTTGGTCATATTCGATTTTTCATCACCAACATGAGTCGAAGCTTTTTCCATGCTATAACCTTTTCACATTTCGTTGCAGTTTTAGGCAGGCGACCCGTAAGACGTTATCACCAACATCTTACTCGCCTAAGCGCAGCATTCGCTTTAATGACCGATATTGCACTGATGACATTGGGTGGTGGATTAAAACGTAAAGAGAAGCTGTCTGGTCGCTTAGGTGATGTGTTAAGTTATTTATATCTTGCCTCTGCATCATTAAAACATTTTGAAGATCAAGGCAGACCTAAAGAAGATCTGGCAATTGTCAATTGGGTTGCTCAGCACTGTTTATATAAAACACAAAATGCATTACACGGCCTGTTACAAAACTTACCTAATAGACCTGTTGCATGGATAGCTCGATTGATTATATTCCCACTTGGTCGTCATTTTTCACCACCGAGCGATAAACTTGGCCATCAGGTTGCAAATATACTCATTACTCCATCAGAGTCACGGGATAGATTAACGAAAGGCTTATATATCCCTGACAATGAAACTGAAACGATAGGGAAACTTGAAAAAGGTTTTGACAAAGTTATTATTGCAGATCATGCTGAGAAAAAATTATATCGTGGTTTAAGAGGTTACAAAGCGAACTACAAGGGTTTGGAAGATTTAATCGAACAAGGTTTAAAACAAAATATTATTACAGAAGAAGATGCAAAACTTATCCGGGAAGCCGACGAAGCAAGAACGGATATTATCCAGGTGGATGACTTTGCAAAAGACTATAGATAGCCCTTCAAAGATGGAGAGTAAACGTGGCTGAAGCTAAAGATAAAACAACCAAGAAAACAACACGTAAAAAAGTAGCTAAAAAGAAAACAGCAACTACTGGCGCAAAATCAAATTCTTCGAAAAATCGTTATGGAAGACGAGCGATTTATATCGTTGATGGTGCCCGCACACCACAACTTAAAGCACGAGGTAAACAAGGCCCATTCTCAGCAGCCGATTTGGCTGTAGGCTGTGCCCGCCCTCTCCTTGCAAGACAAAATTTTGCTCCTACAGCAATTGATGAAGTCATTATGGGTTGTGTAATGCCTAGTGCTGATGAGGCCAATATCGCACGAATACTAGGGCTAAGACTTAATTGCGGTAAGCATATTCCGGCTTATACAGTACAAAGAAATTGTGCTTCTGGTTTGCAGGCACTGGATAATGCTGCCCAGTCGATTGCCATGCGACGTTCAGAATTAGTGTTAGCTGGTGGTGTTGAGTCAATGAGTCGTGCGCCCATTTTACTTAATGATTACATGGTTAACTGGTTATCAGAATGGATGCGCGCAAAGTCTTTTGGCCAGAAAATTAAAACTATCACTACATTGCGTCCAAAATTCTTTGCACCGATTATTGGATTACTAAGAGGTTTAACCGATCCTGTTAATGGCTTATCTATGGGGCAAACTGCCGAAATTATTGCGGACAAATTTAATATAAGCAGAGAAATGATGGATAGTTATGCTGTGCAAAGTCATCAGCGGCTGTCTTCAGCACAAGACAATAATTATCTCAATGAAATAGAAACTATTTACGATACCCAGGGTAATTTTTATGATTACGATGATGGTGTAAGACGTGATTCTGATATGCAAGGTCTTGCAAAGCTCAAGCCTGTATTTGACAGGCCGTTTGGAAATGTTACTGCTGGGAATAGCGCACAAGTTACTGATGGCGCAAGCGTTTTGTTACTCGCCAGTGAGAAAGCACTAAAAGACCATAAGCTGACACCCATCGCACAAATACTTGATTGCGAGTGGGCAGGACTAGAGCCGGCACAGATGGGGCTTGGACCTGTACATGCTATTACACCAATACTACAGCGAAATAAATATGGATTAGATGATATCGATTATTTTGAAATCAATGAAGCCTTTGCCGCCCAGGTTTTATCTTGTCTGGCTGCGTGGCAGGACGACAAATACTGCAAGGAAGAATTAAATCTTGATAATCCATTAGGCAAGCTTGATATGGATAAACTCAATATAGATGGTGGTGGCGTCAGTATTGGGCATCCTGTTGGAGCCAGTGGTGCCCGTATTGTTTTACACCTTATGAATATACTTGAAAGAACGAATACAAAACGTGGTATTGCAAGCCTGTGTATTGGCGGTGGTCAAGGTGGTGCAATGATGATTGAAAGAGTTTAGGAGAATCTGCGTGTCGACAACATATAAAAACTGGAAAGTTGTTACTGACGATGATGGTATTGTCTGGATGCACCTGGATAAAGCCGAAAGTAGTACGAATGTATTATCAGCTGATGTAATGGATGAGCTGGAACAAGAATTAAACAGCCTGAATCAGAAACCTCCTCGTGCAGTTATTTTTTTATCTGACAAAAAAAATGGATTTATTGCAGGAGCCGATGTTAATGAATTCACAAAACTAGAAACAGAACATGTTGCCCTGACATTAATTAAAAAAGGGCAGCAAATAATGAATATGATTGAGCAATTGCCGTGCCCCACTGTTGCTCTTATTCATGGTTTTTGTCTGGGTGGTGGCTTTGAACTTGCTTTGGCCTGCCGCTATCGAATCGCTGATGACGATGCAAAAACAAAACTTGGTTTACCCGAAATCAAACTTGGTATTCACCCTGGTTTTGGTGGTGTAGTAAGAAGTATTAAATACGCCGGGCCAATTAACGCGATGAACTTAATGTTAACAGGTCGTACTATTTCTTCTCGAGCTGCTAAAAAGATGGGATTGATACACTACGCTGTCCCGCAAAGGCATCTTTTATCCGCTGCCAAAAGCATCGTTAAAAAATCTCCACCAAAATTTAAACTTGCCTGGTGGGCAAAACTGGCAAACCATAAAATTGCCCGACCCTGGGTAAAGAAAATTCTTTTAAAGCAAGTTGCAAAAAAAGCGCAACGAGCACACTACCCTGCACCTTATGCATTAATTGATTTATGGGAACGTTATGCTGATGATTCCCTGCGTTTTATGGAAGAAGAAGCCATATCTGTTTCACAGTTAATGGTAACCAAGACTGCTCAAAACCTTGTCAGAGTATTTGGTTTACAGGAAAAAATGAAAAGTTATAGCCAGGCTAAAGATTATAAACCAAAACATATTCACGTTATTGGTGGTGGTGTAATGGGTGGCGATATCGCAATCTGGTGTGCCTTGCAGGGTTATTCAGTCACAATACAGGACAGAGAAAAGAAGACTTTAGCTGGCGTGATGAAACGTGCTTACACTCTGTACAAAAAGAAGCTAAAAAAACGTTTGCCTATCACAGATGCCATGGATAGATTAGTCCCGGATATAAATGGCAATGGCCTTAAGCAGGCAGATGTTGTTATTGAGGCCATTTTTGAAGACGCCGAAGTTAAAAGTAATTTATTTAAAGAAATTGAACCCGTCGTTCGAGCGAATACGATTATTGCTACAAATACGTCCAGCATACCCCTGGAAGAACTCGCACCTGCTCTTAAAGACTCTTCGCGTCTTGTTGGCCTGCATTTCTTTAACCCGGTTGCCATGATGCCACTGGTTGAAATTGTACGTGGCAAAACAACCAGCGAAGAAACCATGCATCGTGCAGCAAGCATTACCAAATCAATTCGTCGATTGCCATTGCCGGTTAGCAGCAGCCCTGGCTTTCTTGTTAACCGCATATTAATGCCTTACCTGATGGAAGCCGTAGTACTTGCTGAAGAAGGTGTCCCATTAAAAGCAATCGACATGGCAGCAACAGACTATGGTATGCCAATGGGACCTATTGAGCTTGCAGATACAGTTGGCCTTGATATATGCCTGAAAGTTGCTGAAAATCTTTCTCAAAATATGGATATTGGGGTACCGGAAAGACTGCGCAATCTTGTTAACAGTAATAACCTCGGTAAAAAGTCCGGGAAAGGATTTTATACCTTCAAAAAAGGCAAACCTGTAAAACCTGATGTGAGTAAAGAGTATACACCACCAACCGACTTAGCAGACAGATTAATTCTGAGGCTCATTAACGAGGCAGTTGCTTGTTTACGTGATGGCGTTGTAGACTCAATTGATATGATAGATGCAGGCGTGATATTTGGCACTGGCTTTGCTCCTTTCAGGGGTGGACCAATGTGTTATGCTAATAGCAGAGGAATAGAACAGCTTATCAAGCTACTCGAAAATCTTGATAGCCGTTACGGCAATCGATTTAAACCTGATGCAGGCTGGTCTGATTTAGAAAATTTATAAATACAAGTGACATGTCAAACTTAACTGATCTCATACACCCTGATACTGCAAAGCATTTACCAGGACTGTTTAGAGAGCGCGTAAAACGAAGTCCAGATAAAACAGCATATCGCTATTTTGATAAAGCAAGTAGTAAATGGCTTCAATATAGCTGGGCGCAAGTTCAATTAAAAGTTAGCCAGATCCAACAGGCATTAATAAAGCAAAATTTAACTACGGGGCAACGTGTTGCAATCATGTCACACAATTGTCCTGAGTGGATGATGTTTGAACAAGCTGCACTTGGATTAGGGCTTGTTGTGGTACCACTTTACCCAAATGATCGGGCAGATAATATCAGTTACATTATTAAAGATGCCTGCATCGAAGCTATTCTTGTTGCTGGCACTGAACAATGCTGTACTCTCGAATCTATTAAAAATGAAATACAGAATGTAAAACTAATTGTTACATTGCAACCAGAAATTCTGAAACACGATAATATCTATGATTTTGATAGCTGGATAGATCATAAACAAGAAAATCATTACACATGTGACAACATAGACTCAGATCAAGTCGCATCCATTGTTTATACATCAGGCACTACCGGTCGACCCAAAGGGGTTATGCTGTCCCACAACAATATCCTCCAGAACGCATACAGCTCAAGCCAATGCGAAAGTTTTTTCCCAAATGACATTTTCTTATCATTTTTACCGTTGTCGCATATGTTTGAACGAACAGTCGGCTATTACCTTCCAATGTTATCAGCCAGTGAAGTCGTCTATGCTCGCTCAATCGATAAATTAGCTGAAGATTTAACAGTTATAAAGCCAACTATTCTAGTAACAGTTCCTCGTATCTTTGAACGTGTATACAATAAAATACAAATTCAATTAGAACAAAAACCCAAAATATCAAAGCTATTATTTGACTTAACTGTTAACGTTGGCTGGCACTGGTTTCTTTATTCTCAAAACAGAATAAACTGGCATCCAAAGTTGCTATTACGCCCGTTATTATATTCAATTGTTTCAAAAAAAATATTAAATAAACTAGGCGGCCGGTTGCGACTTGCTATAAGTGGTGGCGCAGCTTTATCGCCTGATATCGCTAAAACATTTATTGGGCTTGGGCTTAGTATTTCACAAGGCTATGGTATGACTGAATTAAGTCCCGTTGTTTGTACTAACCTTCTACATGATAACGAGCCAGCTAGTGTCGGACAAAAACTACATAACGTTGATGTTAAATTAGGCGAGGAGGATGAACTACTCGTAAAAGGCCCTTCTGTCATGCTTGGCTACTTAAATAATAAAAAGGCCACCGATGAGGCAATAGACAAAGATGGCTGGCTTCATACCGGCGATAAAGCCAAAATTGTCAATGACCATATATATATTACCGGGCGAATTAAAGATATTCTAGTTTTATCTAATGGTGAGAAAGTACCACCTAATGATATTGAAATGGCCATTACTAATGACCCATTGTTTGAACAAGCGATTGTTTATGGAGAGTCTAAACCATTTCTATGCGCTATCACTGTTATTAATAAAGAAGAATGGCCAGTAGCTCAAAAAGAAATATCCCCCACCCCTGTCGATATTAATTCAACAGAGGCACACAAATATTTACTCAACAGAATTAAGCAGTGTTTACATAATTTCCCTGGTTATGCCCGTATTTATAGAATATACAATACTAGCGAACCCTGGACTGTAGAGAATGGTCTGGCAACACCCACATTAAAACTAAAGAGAAAATATATTTTTGAAAAGTATAACTCCCAGATAAGCAAAATATATGAAGGCCACTAATATGTCAGATAACTCTGATTTCGATTTACTGCCAAAAGACAAACAACCATCTATACGTGTATTGGCTATGCCGGCTGACACAAACTCAGCTGGTGATATTTTTGGCGGCTGGTTAATGTCTCAAATTGATATTGCAGGCAGTGTTCTGGGCCATCGTGTTGCAAGTGGACGTGTTGTGACTGTTGCAGTCAATAACTTTCAATTCATAAAGCCCGTTTATGTCGGTGACCTGATCAGCATTTTTACCGAGGTTAGCCGAATAGGAAATACATCTATGGACATAGAAGTTGTAGCTTACGCAGAAAGAAAGCGTCAAGTTGAAGAATGCAGCCGGGTTGCTTCAGCTGTTTTTACCTACGTCGCTCTTGATAAAAATAGGAAACCACGCCAAATCGAACAATAATATACTTAGCGATTTAATGAGAACAACTCAAAAAAGTTCTTTGTTGTTTGTTCAGCTATATATTCATAGCTTACATCTCTTAACTCAGCAATACACTGAGCTACATTTTTAACGTAAGCAGGCTGATTTGATTTACCACGAAATGGTACAGGTGCCAGATAAGGTGAATCCGTTTCGACTAACATTTTTTCGATGGGCACATTACGAGCAACTTCTTTCAATGCTAATGCATTTTTAAATGTGACAATACCTGAAAAAGAAATATAAAAACCAAGATCGAGTGCTCGTTGTGCTGTTTCCCAATCTTCCGCAAAACAATGCATCACTCCACCAGCATCTTGTGCTTTTTCATCATGCATAATTTTCAAAGTGTCGTCAGTTGCCTCACGCATATGGATTATGAGTGGCTTTTTTGTTTGCTTTGATGCTTCGATATGATTTCTGAATCGCGTTCGTTGCCATTCCAGGTTATCACCTTTAGTTCGAAAATAATCAAGTCCTGTTTCACCTATGGCTATAATATTTTTGTTATCAGCTAGTGAAACCAGTTCATCTACTGATGGATCATGCCCATCAGTTTCATTAGGGTGCACACCAACAGATGCAAAAATATTTGGATTAGTTTCTGCAATACCTAAAACATCCTGAAAGTGTTCTAAATCAATACAAACATTTAGCATATATTGCACATCATGCTGCTCTGCATTATTCAATGCACCGCTTAAACTATTATCAAATGGTTTTAAATCAAGCCTGTCTAAATGACAATGTGAATCAATCAGCTGTACTGACATAGTAAACTACTTATTAAGGTTTTATTAAACGAGAATAATTAAGAATAAATTACATAGTATGAGTCTGGCGATCAGATTTCAAAGCACCCGCCAGATACGTTTCAATTTTTGTTCTTGCGCCACCACCATCTTGCTCACTGAATTGAACACCAATACCGGCAGCACGGTTACCTGCTGCACCTTTAGGTGTAATCCATACAATTTTACCAGCTACCGGCAACTTTTCGTTATCTTCCATAAGTGATAACAACATAAATACTTCATCCCCAATTTTATATTTCTTATTTGTTGGGATAAACAAACCACCATGTTTAATAAATGGCATATAAGCCGCATAGAGAGCGCTTTTATCTTTAATGGTTAATGATAATATACCTTGTCGTCCTGCTGCCGGTTTAGTAGCCATTATTTAAACTGCCCTTTGTATTAGCTTATTTCTGTTGAGCGATTAAGCTCCACTGAATTAAAAGACTTTCAAATTGTAATTGCTTGTTTAAGGATGTATGACCAAATTTAATCATATCAATCACTTTATCATAAATACCAAATAATCGCTTAATTGGTATGCTTAATGCCAGATCTTTCAGTATTTCATTATCTTTATAATAGAGTAATTGCGTTTGATCAACATCTGCTTGCTCCATAATGCTGCCTTGTAACGAGTGATATCGAATCATATCAACTAGCCACGTATACACTAGCTTTATCGGTACATTTTCGGGCTGCTTTAGCCATTTTTCAGCGACATTTGTGGGTTTTAGAGCCCCCTGAGCCAACATTTGCCAGTCTTTGAGCAAATCATCACTTAGTTTTACGATTTCACTATCCAGATAAGATAAGCCCAGTAACGGAGCATTTTCAGCTAAATTCAGTGCAAAACTCACCTCATAATCAGTATTTTTCGATGTTTTCATTAACCAATCATGTAATTGCCCCATATCAGAAACACTCAGTGGGAATTGCTGGCAACGACTGCGTATCGTAGCAGGTAAGAATTGTGGCTCAGAACTTACCAGAATTAGTAAAGTATTTTCTGGTGGTTCTTCCAGGGTCTTAAGCAAACTATTTGCGGCATTTGTATTCATAGCTTCAGCTGGATTGACTATTATCACCCGTATAGTTCCACGAGTTCGAGTAAGAGAGACAAAATCAACCAATTCACGAATCTGATCAACTTTAATCGCTTTACCCAATTCCTCTGGTTGTACCAGCTTAAAGTCTGGATGGGTCTCAGCATTGAATAACTGACATGAAACACATTGATTACAGGCCACAGCAGAATTTTTTAACACTGATTTATCAATTTGTTCACACAATAATGATTTTGCCCACAACATTCCAAGTTCTGCTTTTGCCAGGCCTTTTTTACCGGACAATAATAGTGCATGAGGCATTTTGCCTGACTGTTTGTACTGTATAAGTTTATTCCATGCCGCCTTTTGCCATGGATAAACTTCTAATGAGTCATTTGCCACTAACATTTCAGAGGTTTCGTTTAAGTCAGACATCAAACTAAATACTCATCCAGTACCGTGGCTATGTCACTTTGAACTTTATCTAATGACTGAGATGCATCGATAACACGATAGCGTTGCGGTGATGCATTTGCCATATCCAGATAAGTTTGACGAACAGCCTCAAAAAAATCATGCTTTTCCTGCTCAATACGATCAGGCTCACTTCGATCACTTGCACGCTTCATCCCAATACCTACTGATACATCCAGTAAAATTGTTAAATCGGGTCTTAATTTACCCTGCACCCAATTCTCTAGCTCCGAAATTCTGCTCAGCGATATACCTCGACCACCACCTTGATATGCATATGTCGCATCGGTAAATCTGTCACATAAAACCCACTTACCTTGTTGCAAAGTCGGTTTTATTAACTCTTCAAGATGTTGTGCGCGCGCTGCAAACATTAACAGCAACTCAGCATCAGAAACCATCGATTTATTTTTTGCATCAAGCAATAAATCACGAATTTTTTCACTTAATTCAGTACCACCAGGCTCACGTGTCGAAACAACATCAATATTTTTTTCTTTTAGATAAGATAAAATAAAAGCAATATTGCTGCTTTTTCCAACGCCTTCACCACCCTCAATTGTTATAAATTTTCCTGCCATAATTATTTGTTCTTATATGATGAGAAAGATTTCTTTCGTCCCTTTAGTTGATATTTAATTACCGCATTATTGTGTTCTCTAAGGGTAGCAGAAAAGTAATGACTGCCATCTCCTTTCGAAACAAAGTACAGAGCATCACCTGGTTCAGGATGCAAAGCAGCATCAATCGCTTCACGTGAAGGCATCGCAATGGGCGTTGGAGGTAACCCATATCTTCGGTATGTATTATAAGGCGTATCACGTTTTAAATCCCGACGTTTTATATTACCTTTGAATTTTTTACCCATCCCATAAATAACAGTTGGATCTGTTTGCAACCGCATACGCACTAACAGCCTGCGAATAAATACACCAGCAATTTGCTTGCGCTCAGATGCAAGCCCTGTTTCCTTTTCTACAATAGATGCTAATGTTAACGCATCATAAGGGGTTTTAAATGGCAAACCAACATCACGACCAGGCCATTGTTTAGTTAAATATTTATCCATTGCTGTGTAAGCTTTTTTTAACAAGTCAATATCACTCATTCCACGCGGGAAGTGATATGTATCTGGCATAAATCGACCTTCGGGATGAACACCCTCATAACCTAACAAAATCATAATTTTTTTATCAGTTAAGCCTTTTAATTTGTGTGTCAGGTTAGCGTTCGCATTAACTACCGACATCATTTGTGCAAAACTCCAACCTTCAATAAGTGTTAAAGAATAAAGCTTAACCTTGCCACTTAAGAATTTTTCAATCAATGTTAATGGTGTGTCATCTTTTGAAATAAGGTATTCACCCGTATGCAAGGTATTAGGATTTGATGAAAGACGTGCATACCATAATAAATATCGCGGCTTTGATATAATATTCTGTTCTTTTAACTGATATAAAAGCCGAGTGAGATTACTACCCTGCTCTACTTGCACTACCACCTCATCTTTTGATGATAAAACTGGTGAATTTAAATACGTTTTATAATCCCACCAGAAATACCCCAATGACAATGAGCCAACAAGAATGACAACAGCGATTAATTTATAGAGCAAGTGACGCATAATCAACTTCATATTTATTTATTAAATCTTGTCTGATTTTTCGGGTAACAGAACCAACTGGCATGATTGTCTTATTTATTGACTTAACAGGCCAAACGCCTATCAGACTATTGGTCAAAAAAACCTCATCTGCAAAAAGCACACGTTCTAATGTTAAGTTATCCTCCATGGTCATGATGCCGTTTGACTCACAAAGTTTCAAGACAACATCACGCATCACACCTTTTACACCCTCACAATCTATTCGGGGTGTAATAATCTGGCTATTTTCTATCACAAAAACATTAGACATAACTGCTTCAACAACATGTCCAGATATATTTAACATCAACCCTTCCTGATACTCATTATCCCATTCCTGACGTGCCAGTACCTGCTCCAGTCTATTTAAGTGTTTAATACCAGCAAGTCGCTCTTGTGACGATAGAGTTGTCTTACAAGTTGTGATATCAACCCCGTTTTCCCAGTATGATGCAGGATAAGAAGGGTAAGAAGACAAGGTTAAGACTATACGCGAAACAGGGTTATCTGGAACACGATAGCCTCTTTCACTATCTCCTCGTGTAACAACAATTTTTATAACACAATCTTCGTGTCCATTGAGTGATTCCGTCAACAAATCAATATCTTTAACAAGTATATCTTCTTTTGGACAGGTTATTCCCAGGAGTTCACACCCCTGAGATAAACGCTGTAAATGTTGCTGCCAAAATACGGGCTCACTTTTTGTATATGCTATCGTCTCAAAAACTCCATCACCATAGTTAAAACCTCGATCATTGATCGAAATACTTGAAGCAGACACACCATTTACCAAAGTATTAATCACAGTCATTTAATGTAACGCCTTCAGTAAACCTTTCGCTTTAGCACGCGTTTCGTCCAGCTCTTTACTTGCAACCGAGTCAGCAACAAGGCCTGCACCTGCTCGCAGGCTTAACTGATTGTTGGACAACTCAAACGTACGGATTAATATATTTAGATCCATGCTACCATCTCGATTAATGTAACCAACCGAGCCGGTATAAGCACCACGTGGTGCAGCTTCTAATTCAGCAATAATCTGCATACATCGTTCTTTTGGACAGCCTGTTATAGTGCCACCAGGAAAAACAGCATGAATAATATTTCCAGGAGTAATATTTTCACGTAGAGAACCTGCAACATTTGAAACAATGTGATGCACATGTTTAAATGACTCCAGAACCATTAACTCATCAACGTGAATACTTCCGGGCTTGCAAATCCGCCCCAGATCATTCCTTTCAAGATCAATCAACATAACATGCTCTGCACGTTCTTTTGGGTGAGCAATCAGTTCTTTTAAATTTTCAATATCTTCTTTCGTTTCATTTTTACGCGCTCGGGTACCGGCAATAGGTCGCGTTTGAACTCTACCATCTTTAACTTTAACAAGTCGCTCAGGAGAAGAACTTATAATTTTACATTCATCATAATTCACATATGCAGAAAATGGTGCAGGGTTAGATTTTTTTAGTGCGTGATACAAACAAAGCGTGTTAATACCATTTATATCCCTTGCTTTCCAAAGACGAGATAAATTAACCTGAAAAACATCACCTTCTTTTATATATTCTTTAACTTTTTTTATAGAATTCAGATAAACATCTTCCAGCTCTTCTTTTATTTCAACATTTACATCGCTATGACAGAATTTTTCTACTGAAATTTTCTCAATATCATCAAATATTTTATTAAATTTTTCAGAGTGTGAATTTTCTATAACAATAAACTGTTTATTTGTATTTTTATCATGAATAATAGCCGCAGGTATACGTGTTAGTCGCGCAATTACTGACTTATGTTCAGGCATTGGTAACTTTAACCGGGGCTCGATTTGTGCTGCAAATTCATAACTCAAATAAACAAACCAGCCACCAATAAATGGAAACTCTGTATTTTTAAAGGCAGTTTTATTATTTAACCACTGAGAATCCAGGTTTGACAGGAAGTCTTTTTCTGAATCAACAACTGCACCTTCAAGTTGATTATCTGAATAAAGAGTGAGTGTTTCCTGAGGAAAACAAAACAGGATACTATAACGTGCGTGTGATTCAGCTGAGTGTACTTTATCAGCTAATATGTCTTCTGCCTGAGCAGAACTTTCTAGTATAAAAGGATATCGTTTAGGATTAACGCAATGAAGCGCGGTAAAATCAATTAAAGAATCAAGTTGATTTATTTGTATTTCTTCTAGCTCAATATTATTTAAGCTTTCCATACTAATGTTTTGTAATTATCTAAGCTTACCTATAACAAGTGTACCGTTTGTTCCACCAAAACCAAATGAATTAGATAAAGCCACGTCAACTTTCATGTCACGTGCGGTATTAGGAACAAAATCAAGATCACAACCTGCTTCAGTATCTTGATTAAAAATATTAATGGTTGGTGAAACTACCTGATCTCGAATACAAAGCGTTGTAAAAATCGCTTCCATTCCACCGGCTGCACCTAAACCATGGCCAGTCATAGATTTAGTCGAACTCATTGCAAGTTTATAAGCATGATCGCCAAATGATCGTTTTACGGCTTGTACTTCTGCTGCATCACCCGCAGGCGTTGAAGTACCATGTGCATTGATATAATCAACCTGATCAGGGTTTAAACCAGCATTATTCAACGCAGAATTCATACAACGACTTGCACCTTCACCACCTTTTGATGGTAATGTCATATGATAAGCGTCACCACTTAGCCCATAACCAAGCACTTCAGCATAAATTGTTGCGCCACGTTTTTTTGCAAATTCATATTCTTCTAATACAACAACGCCAGCACCATCACTTAATACAAAACCGTCACGATCTTTGTCCCAAGGACGACTTGCTGTTTCAGGATCATCGTTTCTTGTTGATAAAGCGCGTGCAGCTGCGAAACCACCTAAACAAGTTGGACTACTTGCCATTTCGGCACCACCAGCAACCATAACATCTGCATCACCGTATTCAATCATTCGTGCAGCATCGCCAATGCTATGCGTACCAGTGGCACAAGCGGTAACGACTGCAATGTTTGGTCCTTGTAAACCATACATAACCGACAAGTTACCTGAAATCATATTGATAATATTACTGGGAACAAAGAATGGAGAAATTTTGCGTGGCCCACCATCAAGATAACTGTTGTGGCCTTTTTCAATACCCGGTAAACCACCAATACCTGAACCAATTGCAACACCCATGCGAGGCGCATTTTCCTCAGTTACTTCCAGGCCAGCATCTGCAATGGCTTCCGCAGCGGCAACAACGCCATAGTGGATAAAGGTATCCATCTTTTTAGCATCTTTAGGTTTAATAACATGAGAGCTATCAAATTCTTCACTAATTGAACCACCAATTTGTGACGAAAAAGCCGAAGGGTCAAAATGTGAAATCCGTTTAACACCGCTTTTACCAGCCAGAATATTTTCCCATGAAGACTTAACGTCTAAACCAACTGGGGTTACCATTCCTAGCCCTGTAATAACAACACGACGCTTACTCACAAACACACCTCAAAACTCTACATATATTAATAGTAAAAAAGCTATATCGAAAATTTAGTCATAAACCAATATAAAAAGCCGTACCTGGAACAGTACGGCTATTTTGTTTTCTGGACAATTTTATTATTATTCGCCCAAATAACGTATTCAGACCAAGTAAGTATTAAGTATTGCTATTTACGTAATCGATAGCTTGCTGAACCGTTGTAATCTTTTCAGCATCTTCATCAGGAATTTCAGTTTCAAACTCTTCTTCCAATGCCATAACTAATTCTACGGTATCGAGTGAGTCTGCGCCCAGATCGTCAACAAAAGATGCCTCTTTTGTTACTTCCTCAGCTTTAACACCAAGTTGTTCGATTACAATCTTTTCTACGCGTTCTTCAACACTGCTCATCTCTTTATTTTCCTCATTATTTTGTCAGCAAAACTGCTGGGTGCGGTATTGTATTGAAATATTGTTCGTTATGCCATACCCAGCGTCTAATTGATGATATTTTTTTTACAAAACTATAAACTATTTATAATTCAATGGCTTATTATGCCATATACATGCCACCATTAACATGAATTGTTTCACCAGTAATGTAACTTGCCGACTTAGAGGCTAAAAATGTGACTGCATTGGCTATTTCTTGAGCATCACCAAGCCGCCCCAAAGGCACCTGGGTTAACAGGGCTTCTCTTTGTTCTTCCGGCAATGCTTTGGTCATATCGGTATCAATAAAACCAGGAGCAACCACATTAACGGTTATTCCACGAGAGCCCACTTCACGTGCGAGTGACTTGCTAAAACCGATCACACCGGCTTTTGCGGCAGAATAGTTTGTCTGGCCAGAGT